>PPYE01046891.1_pt1 | contig 23563 bp, 26 predicted proteins | sample 1559881 | NCBI WGS metagenome assembly PPYE01 (sample SAMN08240022, study PRJNA423297) | Human gut metagenome, whole genome shotgun sequencing project. | reverse complement strand
GGTCTGCAACACCCTGATCACCGGTTCAAATCCGGTTCGCGCCTCTTGAGGAATCACAGAAATGTGGTTCCTTTTTTCGTATAAAAAGCCTTTAAAATAAAGGAATTTCGACAATTTTAGTAATTGTTACTAGAATTAACCGAAGTTCCTTTTTTAGTGGGAAAAGCCGTTTTGGAACAGGTTGGTACACTATAAATCGAAAGATAGTGTACCAATAGTGTACCAAAAAACAGTAACAAGTGAGAGATCTACAGATGACTTGACAAGTATTTGACAAGTTTTAGTCGTCTTTTGAAAAATTTAAAAAATTTTTTAGCTCCGAAATCACATCATTACTGTAGCTTTGTATAAAACGCATCAAATATTTATTTAGATTTTGGATAAACGCTTGACGTTCATGTTCTGACTTTGTATTCGGCAATGATTTTATAAGGTGTTTATCGTTAGTCATTTTTTCGTGCACTAAAATATAAAAATAGTTTGCAACATTTTCCATAATTTCATCGAGATCAGTTTTCGATACCGAAAAAACAGAGCTATTTTTGTTCTTCTGTCCGACTACAGCATTTCTAATTTTTTGATGAAATTTGTGCTTTGTTTCTTTTTGAAAATCGCCTAATTGTTGATCCAAATGATTGGTAAAGTCTTTATCTTCCATATCGCATTCTTGAATAGATGCTGCTATTTTACTGGAATAAATAAAATCGTGTGCATCTTCGCAAAGCTTTGGAATAATATGGGAGCATAGCCGATTATATATGTAAAATTTGGTATCTGGCACAGTTTTACTGTATTGTGGCTTAGATGAAAGCAGTGCGCTAAAGTACCGTTCAAAAGATTCTAAATCGTTGTCCTCGGCCGATGCAAATAAATCTAAAATGGAATCCAGTCGATACATACGTTCTGGCTCAAGGCAGAGGATTTTTTGTAATAGAGAAGAACGAAAATCTCCAGGCTTGAGAGCAAGTTTAACAGGAGTATTTTCAATGAAAAGTTCTCCTAAAGCGTTTTCAGTAATCGATCTATGCGCGATTTCGTCAGTATGTTCGACCAGTCCTACAAGGTAATCCGGGGTACATCCAAGAAAATAAGCCATTTTATTTAATTTGTCCTTTTCCATGACGCATGATTGTCCGGATTCAATTTGATTGATACGTTGTCTACTGCATCCACAGTATTTCCCTAAATCATCTAGGGTATACTCTTGTAATTCTCTAAGTTCACGAACACGATTTCCATTAATTTTCATTTGAGCCATAGTTTCTCCTAGGTATTTTAGTCTTGATAAGAACAAGTATACATATCAGTGCAATTGCGCGTCAAGTGGGTAGGGCGTTTCTATTTAAAACAGAAAAGGATAAAATAGGAGTTACACCGGTGAAAAACCCACAATGGAGACAAAAAATTTTAAAAAATACAAGATTGAATGAAAAAAAAGTCCAAAAGAAAAGAATAATTTGTCGGGCATGTGGGGGAATAAGAAAGGAGAAAACAATGCAGGAATATTTGGCAGGCTATAATCGGGCTGTAGAAAACGCAAACTTTGCGATTTATCAGAAAGCCCAGACGCAGGAAATAGAGGCAAGAGGACGTTTGCAGGAGGAGATGGTAAGTGCACAAATAGAGATTACAAAACGAGCTACAATGGAGGAAGTCATCACCTATGAAAAAAAGCAGCGAGAGAAAAACAGATCTGACATAGCAAGTTTAAGGCAGCTGCAAAAAACAGAAGTTGTAATTTCGACTGAAGGAGAAGTGGAAATTCGCAAGGAATTATTTGGCGAAATGAAATCCGATCGAACCAATTTTCGGATCGTAAATTTTATGATTTTACAATCCCTGCAGGATCGGGAAAAAGAAGCTTTAGCGATTGAGTTTAGCTGTACTGGAAGGACAAAAAAAGTTTTTTTTGATACAGCAAATTTGACCCCAAAAGTACTTAAAAAAATTTTTAATCAGGCAGGGATTCAGTTTAAGTTTTCACCTTCAAAGGAGGCAGAAGTGAGGGAACGGCTAATTGTATATTTATTAGAAGTTGCTCCAATAAAAATTCTTCCAGTGTCGCATGGCTGGTTTCGTGACGAGAGAGGAACATTGGGATTTGCATATCCAGATAGCCAGACATGGCAGGAGATTGAGAGGCTAATATGAAGCGAAGTGCGGGTGAAATGTCAAAAGAAGAGTGGAAAATTTGTTTGTTGAAAGCACTCATCCTTGTGTATCCGCTTTGGGCTGAGAAAGGATTCAAACTAAATAAACCGATTGCATTGATTTCAGAAACGGAAAAAGACCAGCTGATTTTATGGAAAAAGTTGTGTTTGTTTCCGCAAGAGCAGAAATTGGTTCCGCTGACAGTAAAGCCCAAAGAGCTGGAACAGAATTGGACAAATGCAGAATACGGCGTATTTTATAGTTGTTACGCGCGTGGTCGATATACCAGTCAAAATTTGGAGAGGTTATTGGAAAAATCTCAAATGGTAGGAGCTGAAATCGAGAACCAAAAATTGATTTTAATATTTTCTGTTGGTTGTCTGCAGAAAGAGGTTGAGGTGGAGGGGAGTCTGTATTTTTCGGATTTAGTGGATGTGCAGAATAGGGAGATAGATATAAGAGCATTTGTCCAATATTTGCGACAGAATGAAAACAGGGTTATGTCGATTGTGAAGGAGGAACTAGAAAATGTTCAAGAGAATTTTGCAATTTTAGATGTTGCAAAAACTATTTTGGAGAACTTTTTGGTGCGGGAAATTTCCACAGAAGAGATCCCGAAGTTTTTAAAGAGTACCTCTTTCCACCAGGAAAAGGTATATGAAGAATGGGAAGATACAGAAAATCCGGAGATTTACGTAATCGCATTGAATCGAGCGATTGGTGAGTGCGTAGATCAGTTACCGCCAGTTTTGCCAAGGGAACGTATAGAGGCACAGGAGGTGGAGTGGATTGATGAGGCAATTTTTTTCGATAATGAGGCATATTACTTGCCCGAGCCGTTTTTTCGATTCATTTGTGAACGTTGTATTTCTTCGGCCAGCGCAACCTACATAAAATCAAAACTGGTGGAAGCTGGCGTATTAGTTTTCGAAGGAAAGGCCAGAAACTACTTCACTGTAAAAATCGAGGTGGTGACGGTTTACGGTGGCATTATTAAAGTGAGAAGGATGAAGCTCCTCCGCAAAAAGTTAGATCAATATGGAGAATTTACATTGCAGGAACTTTCCTTAATGAGAGAGGAGGAGACATATGAAAGTGAAGACTGGGAAGTCTGTGAAACTTGGGAGGCTTAAAGGAACGGGAAAATGTGTGCATATTGCAGAGGATGCGGATAATTCCAGCATCTTGGTACTGGGGCGTTCAGGCAGTGGTAAGACGTATGCCTTGCAGCAAATCGAAAAAAATATTGCAGAAGGCGGTGGAATGGTATTGGTTTTAAATTTCAACTCCACACATGATTTTCTGAACTACAGAGAAAATCAGAAGGTAAAACGGATTAATATTCGAGCAGAAGGGTATCCGTTTCCACTTTTTTGTCCAATGATATTTCCTGATGGTCGCAGGGAACGAGAGGAAGATATTGTCGAATCAATCCTCGAAATTTTTGGTGGCGTACTGCCGCTTCCTGTGCGGCAAAAAGCAGAACTTCGCATGGCTGTACAGCAAGTAGTTGAACATCCTGAAATGTGGGCACAAGGTATTCAGGCGATACGGGACCTTTTAATGCAAAGAGAGGAAGAGGCAGCTTGGCGTGTCTACGATAAATTCTACAGTCTGTTTAGCAGTGTAGAATTCCGCCAGCAAGAAGAAAAAATTTTCAGTTCAGGGCAAATAACGATTCTGGATCTCGGCGACTATGCTGCGAATGTACAACATTTTATTGCGGAGATGACGTTGGCAATTTTATACAGATATTTTTGTATCTGGGGCAGGTATGCAAAGCAGCCATTGTTCGTTGTGCTGGACGAGTTCCAAATTTTGCGATTAACCCGTAACTCGATTCTGGCACACATTCTCCGCGAAGGACGGAAACACAATTTAGCAGTACTTTTTGCCACGCAGACGTTGGAAACGTTCAGCAAGGAGCAAGTAGCGGTTATTCGACAGGCAGCAACGCAACTGTATTTCCGGCCGGATGAAAAGTGCTTGAAAAATCTTGCAAGGGAATATACGGGGGAAAATTGGGGGAATATTCGAGAAAAAGTGCCATCATTCCAACGGGGAGAATGTATTGCTGTTGGCCGTTTCGAGACTGGGACTATGGAAATAAGAAAGCCAATTATGATGACTTTTCGAGAAAAAGGAGGAACGTAAAAATGAAGAAAACAAAAGAGGATGCGAATATTCGAGTTTATACTAAATCCGATCTGCTGGAAATTTTCCCTTTTGGTCGCACGAAGCTGCAACAGCTGCTTACGGCCGGAGTGTTGCCAGTCGTGAAAGTTGGCAAATCGTACCTAACATCAGAGGCGCAGATTCAACGCTGGTTACTCGAAAACACAGGTAAGGAAATTTTTTATTGATGCTGGATGCCCCTGGAACTACCTCCAGGGGTCTACTTTTTGGGAGGAATATTATGGTAGAAAAAGAAACTATGAAAAAACGCCGTAAAAAAGGCGAAGGTTCGATTACAATGAAAGAAAATGGGACGTATTTGGGACGGATTACGATTGCGGGATATGAACCATTTTCCTGTACCGGAGCAACGAAAAAGGAGGTAGAACGGAAACTAGAGGAATTTAAAATCCGAACCTTAAAAAAAGAGGTAATACCGCAAAAAATATTTGTAAATTCATATATCGAGAAATGGCTGGAAACTGTAAAGCGGCCATCTTTAAAGGCAGCGTCCTTTGATCGACTGGAACGTACATACCTTACGCAGATTAAAGATAGTCGGGTAGGAAGATGCCAGCTGGGAAATATTACATCAATGGACGTGCAAGGACTAATTAACGAAAAAAGCAGGACACTTTCCTACTCATCTCTAAAGAAAATATATGAGTTGTTAAATGGATGCTTTGAGTATGCGGTTATCTGCAGAGAGATGGATTTTAATCCAGTGCGAGCAGTGCAGATGCCAAAAAAAGAAAATTTAAATAAGAAGGAGAAGCAAATGAGCGTATTCAGTAAAGAGGAACTTGCCAGAATAGAAAATGTGGCAGCCATTACGTATCAGTCAGGAGAGGTACGGTATAAGCATGTATGGTTTTTTATATTACTGGCAAATACTGGACTTCGAGCAGGGGAAGCGATAGCATTGACCTGGGATAATGTAGATTTGGAAAAGGGATTCATTTATGTGAGGCAGAATGCGTCAGTAGTTCAGGAGCGGAGCCATGATAGCGAAAAACGCTATAAAGTAATCATTACGACGGTTAAAACGAAAAACGGTGAAAGAATAGTTCCCTGTAATGCGAAGGCAAAGCAGGCCTTGGAAGGGATGAGAAGTTATCAGGAGACGCACCATATCAAAAGCAAATATGTGGATTGTAATGATAAGGGGGAGTTGTTGAGCCAGCAGACATTACCAAAAATTTTGAAGGCGATTTTGTTCGCGGCCAATGTGCCGTATCGAAGCGTTCATTCTTTCCGGCATACATTTGCGACCAATCTAATTCAGGCAGGGGTGGACGTGAAGGTGGTAAGCCAGCTTCTGGGGCATAGTTCTGTGAAGATCACTTACGATACCTATGTGCATATGGGGGTGGATCGGGCGGTTGAGGCTGTAGCAAGAATTGGATAGCCTGGTATTGCTACTTGGTATTCATTTTTAATTATGCTATACTATAAAAAAGTCGTATTAGGAATGGTAGGGGGGTCTATGGAGATAGAGTTAAAACGGGATATATACGAAGAACTGCTTAAATGGAAAAAACGAAGTTCAGGACTTGTTTTGGAGCTGGAAGGAGCCAGACAGGTTGGCAAGACTTATATTTTGGATAAATTTGCAAGAGAGCAGTATCAGCAGTATATTTATATCAATATGATTGGGGAGTCAGGGGAATATTTTCTGGAATGTTACGAAAAGGCGTATCATCGAAGAAATGTACAGGACGAGGCAGAAAATGGCATGGCCGCAGTACTGAAGACATATGCGCCTAACTTTGTAGACAGCAGGGAGACAATCGTTGTTATTGATGAGATACAGGAGTCTCCGGTGATCTACAGCCGAATCCGCGAATTTGCCAGGGAATTTTCCTGCGATTTTATTGTAACAGGAAGTTATTTGGGAAAGACACGGGAAAAAGAATTTTTCCTTTCCGCTGGAGATACGGATACTCTGGTTATGGGGACTCTGTCTTTTCCAGAGTTTTTGGGGGCATTTGGAAAGAGGGATCTGTATGAGACCCTTACTCTGGACGGGAAGGACGATCATGCCAGGTATGATGAAATCAAGGATTATTTCGATTTATACTGCCAGATTGGCGGTTATCCAAGAGTTGTCCAAAACTACTTGGAAACCGGAGATCTGAGCCAAAGCCGGAGGCTGGTGGAGCGGATTATCGATATTTTTATCAAGGAGTCATCCAGATATTTTGAATCCGAACTGGATATTGAGATATTCGGGCAGTTATTCCAGGCAATCGCAATTATGCTTTTAAAGGAGAAGAGAGGTACGGAAGATCTGGTAACAGACTTATCCAAAATCGTCTTTAAAGAAGAAAGTGGACGGGTTTCTAAGAAGATGATAAATCATGCCAGAAGCTGGCTGTATTTATCTCACGTAATCGGTTACTGCAGCAAAAGTATTAATTGCGACCATTTAAGCATTGTAGATAACTGCAGATATTATTATATGGATTTGGGAGTTGCTGCTTATTTTCTGAGAAAGACCGGAGAACCAGATACAGCTATAAAAGGAATTCTATGCGAAAACTTTGTGTATTTGGAACTTTTGAATCGGTTGAGGAACACAGACAGCATTGCAGGAACCGTGCCATGGTTTGCCGTATACCAACAGACAGGAGGGGAACTGGATTTTTATGTCAGAAGCCTGCTGGATTATAAAAATTATGGCTTGGAGGTAAAGGCAGGAAAGAGTGCGGGAAATACAGCGTCCACTTTACTGGAAGCAGGCTTACTGGATTTTCTGTATTATCTAAAAGGTAATACCTATGGTGGAATTACGGAGGATGGAAAAATCCAGACAGTACCACTCTATCTGGCTGGCAGGGTCAGGTTTGATAAGGGCGTATGATTGCTTTTAAAAACAGGTGTTGCTTTCGATGATTGGAGGTAGCACCTGTTTTTAGGCATAAATTGAATGGGGGGATGCGTATCATGTTCCGAAGTCGTATTATAATATAAACAGGGACAGAACCTTAAATTGGCATTACCCTGAGCAGCGAATGGGATTTACAAAAACCGTAAAATGATCTTAATTATTTCTGGTCGATTTTGGATTCAGAAAGGATATATTCTTCAACCGATCTCTTTGGTATCTTCCATAGGCGTCCGATGCGGAACGCCTTTATTTTTTTCCTTCGCAGAAGTTCATAAGCTACATTTTTGCCAATAAAAAGCATTTCACATAATTCTTCTATAGAAACAAGATCTGAATAATTCTCAAACATATAGTGCACCTCCATGTGATTTTTATAGAGATGTGTATGATATAAAATTTAAAAATGATAAAATGTATATAGTAAAACCATATAATACAAGAAACTCAAAGATCATCTGAAATAATTTTTAAAAATATTATAACATTTTCATAAAAGTAGAATGGGAAGTCTGTAGGACATTCCCACCTACTTGCTAGAGTATTGCCAAAAGGAGGAAAAAGAAATGACAATATCAATTCGACTTACAGAAGATGAGGAGAAGGTACTTAAACGGAAAATGGAACAGACTGGATTACAAAAAACTCAATTGATTAAACAGAGCCTGTTTGTGGAAAATCCAGTACAAATCGTAGATCATAGCCGGGAAATATATACGATGCTTCACCATTTGCGTGAGGAATTAGAAAGGCTGGAAGGAACTCAGAACATAAGGATTTCGGATAATATAAAAGAGGAGCTGTGGGAGATATGCCAAAAACTGTTTGCGTAAACAAAAATAGCAAAGGTTATAATATGCCAGAGGATTTACAAAAGATTATCCATTATGCATACAATCCACTGAAAACGACAGAGGATACAATTAGGCCAGGACATGCGATTGGCGACTATACGGGATGCTATCCATTTATGGGGCCAGAGTACTTAACCCATGATGAAGCTGCTGTATCGTCATATATGATTTTGAACAATGCAATCTATGGGAAATCTCATGGAAATTTGATTCGTCATTGGGTGATTAGTTTTCATAAATCCGACTATGTTATGCCGTGTGATGCGGCCAATTTGGGAAATTTTTTAATTCACGTTTTAGGGCAGAATTATATTTCAGCATTCGGAGTCCATATGGATACATACTATATTCATATCCATTTAATAATCAACTGTATCAACTGGCATGATGGAAAACGCTATGATGTTCCATATGAAGGGAAGTGGATCAGTAGTATGGTAGAAGGCTGGTATCAAACTCATATGGATAATCTGATAAAGGATGTGGAAGCAAGAAAACGATACGAGGCATATTTATATGGAGAGCATTAAAGTTTTTGAAAGTTTGAGTCTATGAAAATTTTCTGTAAATAAGGATTTTAAAGGTCTTCTATGATAAAATAATCAATCATAGGAGGCCTTTTATTATGGCAAGGGAAAAGAAACCTGTACACAGAGTACAAATGACAGAAGGCAAGAGAAACATCATCCAGATGCTCCTGCAGGAGTATGACATCGAATCTGCTTAGGACATCCAGGATGCACTCAAAGATCTGCTGGGAGGCACCATCAAGGAAATGATGGAGGCTGAAATGGATGAGCATTTAGGATACTCCAAATCGGAGCGTTCTGACAGCGATGATTATCGCAATGGCCATAAAACTAAGAGGGTCAACAGCAGCTACGGCAGCATGGAAATCCAGGTGCCGCAAGACCGAAAATCTACCTTTGAACCTCAGGTGGTTAAAAAGCGTCAGAAGGACATTTCTGACATCGACCAGAAGATCATTTCTATGTATGCAAAAGGAATGACAACCTGCCAGATATCAGATACCTTAGAGGATATCGATGGTTTTGAGGCTTCTGAAGGCTTTATTTCTGATGTGACGGATAAGATTATGCCCCAGATCGAAGATTGGCATCGCGGAGCATACAAAGTAGAACAGGTCGCTCTCAGAGGTTTATCCAGTTCTCTACATAGACGCAATTCACTATTCCGTCCGTGATAACGGGGTAATCCGGAAACTGGCAGCTTATGTGATCTTGGGAATTAACCTGGATGGACAGAAAGAGGTATTGACGATCCAGGTAGGAGAAAATGAGAGCTCAAAATACTGGCTGTCTGTGTTAAACGGACTGAAAAACAGAGGAGTAAAAGATATCCTGATCATTTGCGCCGATGGACTCAGCGGCATCAAGGAAGCTATTTCAGCTGCTTTCCCTAAAACTGAGTATCAACGATGCATCGTCCATCAGGTGCGCAATACCTTAAAATATGTAGCAGACAAAGACCGTAAGCCATTTGCAACAGATTTAAAGACCATTTACCAGGCACCTACAGAAGAAGGTGCACTGGAAGCCTTAGAGCGTGTCACAGAAAAATGGAGTGAGAAGTATCCGAATTCCATGAAAAGTTGGAAACAGAACTGGGATGCTGTTTCCCCAATCTTCAAGTTTTCCACTGAAGTACGTAAGGTCATGTATACTACCAATGCCATTGAAGGCCTGAACGCCACTTACCGGAAGCTGAACCGCCAGAGGAGTGTATTTCCAAGCGATACAGCATTGCTCAAGGCCCTGTATTTGTCCACTTTTGAGGCCACGAAAAAATGGACTATGCCGATCCGTAACTGGGGGCAGGTTTATGGGGAACTGAGCATTATGTACGAGGGACGGCTGCCGGAATAATCTATCAATTTCCAGGAAGACGGGCGGAAAATCGCGCCTGTTCTTGACATGCCCAGACAGTACTGTTATATATAAAACAAGGGTTGAAAACTCCGGAACGAGCTTCCAACCCCAATCATTATCATAGAAGATCTTAATTACAGACTTTTCTTCACCCACTCAGTGATTTTGTTAATAATTCCATTTTTTCACGGGCTCCAAAAGCGATCAGCTTTTTACGGTTGACCGCCTTTGGCTTAGTCGTTATTATATTAATCCCCAGCATACGCTGATGCGAATGCAAACAACGCATAGGCTATAATTGTAAGAATTACAGAAATCGTATGAGAAATTCCTATAAACTTATAGAGGAGTGCATATACTAAAACTGCAATAGAAAAGAAGAAAATACATCCAAATATTCTCGCAGCTGTTCGTTTTAAGTTATTGGTTTTTTCTCCTTTACCCGGCAAACAAATACCAAAGATAATTATGGAAACAATGCCAAGAATAATACTTCCAATTATGTAATGATTCATAAAAACAATGCTTTGACAATTCTTGTAGAACATCAAGCAAAACGAGCCTACAATTCCGATACAACCAATGTTCTTAACAAGCTTGAAAAATCCGCTATCAACATCATTGTCCATAATCAATAATGTCGTAATAGCAAATCCCAACATTTCTACAATCAAGCTTTCTCCAAACATTCCTTGTGCAAACGGAACCATGAGAATACCTGCAAAAATTGCAAATACATTTCGTGCAATACCCAAAGTAGAGCTGGATTTCTGTACTTGTTTTGCGTTTTTGGATTTTGCAACAATAGGTTTTGCTGCATAAGTAGCCTCTTTAACTTCATGTACTGCTTCGCTGAATACTGGCAGCATCTTCTGGGTGTCATTATATATGGTTTCTGACTCGTCGGAAACGGTGCCCTCAGCAGTTAAAATAGGAGTATCAATAACGGCTTTCACGGCTCCTGCCAAAGAGCGTGTTGTCGCAAGCAATTTCAATTCATCTTCTGTAAAAGTTTGAGCATCCACGGTTTTGTTTTTGAAAATGCCCATTTTCTTCTTTGTAACGCCATCTAACATGGCGGTGCAATAAGAAAACATTCCATTCAGTTCACCAAGTAAATTATCAAACATATCAGCTCTGTCGGCAATCGCAACACACAAAACTTCTGAGGTTTTCATTTGCTCAGAAGCCGCTTCTGCTTCTGCGTACATAGTTCGAGCTTTTTCTAAATTTTCATCGGCCTTCATACTGGCACTAATACCAGAAAATAAAACGGCAGGGGCTGCAATAGCAGCCAAAGGTGTCATAGCAGCTCCGAAAGAAACTGCAGACCCAGCGAGTCCAGTTGCCACTCCAATTTGACCTGCAGCTAAAGCAGTACCAGCAGTGGAAAGCATACCAGTTACAATCGGTAATGAACCACTTGCTGCCAACGCAATAACTGCACCAGTTGCTGCTCCAGCAGCTCCGCTTGAAAAGGTAGATTGATATATATTCGACATTTCTCTTAGTTGTAATACATCTTGTTTTCCTATAGAAAAATTCTTTATTTCGTTTAGTCCAGCAGATTCACTTAACTCAATATTTTTGATTCGGTTGAAGGCAATCAAAAATTGGTTAATTGAAGTTTCATACACCTCTTTCTTGGAATTACCCAAAGCCAATAGAGATTTTTTAGTTTTTCCTTGCGCCTGTTCTAACGAACGCTTAGACTCATCATAAAGACTTTTGGCATCTTCGGCTAAAGTCTGCGCTTTTTCATTTGTTTCTTTTGCGTCCATTTGGGCACCAATTCCCAACGCTGCTGCCCCAGCAGCTGCAAGCCCGGCAAGTATAGCTGGTATCGGCATATCTTTTCCTCCTACAGTATATCTGTTGAATCATCTAAAAGATAATTCTTAAATTCGCTCATATTATTGTAACGCACATTTCCGCCCAGTTTTCTGGTAATCTGATTTGCCCCTGCAATTACACCATCAGCATCTCCCATTTGGAAAGATGTATGTATTGTGGCAAGTGCATCATCAAAACAGTCTTGATACTCTCTAAAATAAGATTGCAAGTATTTTTCCAATTCTTCTCGGAAAGCACGAGCCTCTTGAGCAGCTCTTTCACATTCTGCAATAATCCTCAATCGTTCTTGATGCTCTAATTCCTTTGTTTGAAGCGTAGTAATCAGTTGATTGTAATAATTGCTCGTGAGCATCGAACCAACTAATGCACCCACTGCAGCACCAACAACGGGGATAGGAATGAGAGCTTGTCCCACCGCCATAGAATATCCTGTTGTGGCAAAATTAAGCCCTTTTCCTCCTAATTCAATCAAGCATTCTTGGGTCGTAATTTCACCATTTCCATATCTTTTGAGTGTATCGCCTGTCACGATTACAGCCGTAATAACTTTTCCTGGCACATTGGATTCGGATAATGCTCTTAAAAATTTTGAGGAAGATCCAGATAACGAATGAGAAATAGTAGTTAATCCACCGCCCATGGCATACCCAGTTGCAGCAGCTTTTCCTGTATCCACAACAGTATCAGCAATAGCATCTTCCGCAGATTTCTCACCTTTAATAACCGCAGTTATATTGAGAATGCCCGACATTGTCAAACTTGTTATACCAGCATTTTGAGCAGCGGCTTTTCCCGCATTGTGTCCTGTTTTTATCAAGTTTCGTGTAGAATCTCTAAAATCTTTGCGCTTAAGGGCTTTTTGAGTCGCTTTTTCGCTTTCTATCGCTTTTTGTTTGCCTTTTTCGGAAAGCTTAACGCCTGTCTTTTGTAAATATTCGTCATCAGTAACAAATTCTTCGTTAGAGCGACTTCTCTTGGCATTATTAAATTTTCTGGATACAACCTCTAAATTATCTGTACTATTAGATGATGCTTTTATATCATCGTTAGTGAGCCACGGGTTATCCTTGGTTTGTTCATATCTTTTTTTTAGGGCTATCTTATGGTCTGCTTCAGCCAGATGTTTTGTCCAATTATCCCCATACTTCATGCGTGCTTCGGCTTTTGTGAGAGTAAGAACGTCTCCTGTATATGGGTCTTTCACAGTTACGCCAGACTGAAAAGCTGCCTTTTTTGCATTTAGTTTTGCGGTGCCATCATCCAACAAACTTCTATCATATTTTGCAGGTTTTGCAAATTTTTGAGCCGCCGCCTGTGTTGATGCTCTTGCAGATTTAACAGCAGCAAAACCAGAACCAATTTCTACAGAACCATCTTCCTGTTCTTTCTCTTGCTCCGCAACAACAATTTCTGCTGTTTTTTTCTTTTTCAAAAAGTTAAACATTTCTATCCTCCACCGATCAAATGAATGTCAATCTGATTGTTTAGTATGTTCTTTCTTTAGTAGTATACAAGCTTGATAATTTCTTTCGTAGTACGCTTCTTTCGACATTGTTTTTGAAAAGTACGCATCATACATTGCATCAATATTACACTCAAGTGGTCTTTTATCGTAGATTGTACACAATGATGACTTATCATCGAAGTATTTGCATATGCCATCGCCACGATCTAACTTAAAATATATAGATGATAATAAGATATTGCGACAGCAACATCCACAACAGTCGCATTTAAACATATTCACCTTACCTATAATTAACCATAATAATTGTACCACTTAAATATGAAAAATCAAAAACACAGTATGAATTGTTGTCGTGTCTTTGGTAAGCACTTAATAACTGAGTGCTTATAATACGTTGAGTTGAGTCCATTTGGTCACCTTTTATTTCATTGAAATCACATCCCCCTGTCCCTTCAACCACAAATTCAACCCCATCTCCCCATATACCTCCGCAGTTACCAAATAGCTACCATCCTCCTGCTTCACTGCAGTGGCTGTAGGCAGACGATCCAGTACAGCATTAATATCCGAACCGGTATAGGTAAAACTGGTTTTATGCAGTTTTCCACCATACATAAACGGGATCCTTTTCCGAAATTCTCCTTCTTCAAACCGATTCTTGTAGGGTACATGGAAGGCTTCTTTGGAAATCTTGTACGATACAATCCGATCAATCCGGTATATGGTAGGATGCCCGGGGTGCTTTTTGTCATGTTCCCCAATATAGGCAATTAAGTAGAAATAGTATTCTGAGCAGATAATTCCTACAGGTTTCAAATTGGCATGAGTGACTTCTCCATTTGTCTTTTGATAGTCCAAATGAACGAAATGGTGCTGGTATACCGCTGTTCCAAGTTCCCATATGCGGTCAATCAGCATTTTCTGGTGCCGTGGTTCTACATAATGAAACAGCTCGTTACGAATCAAGTCTGCCATCTTTTTCCGTTCATTAGCAGGAAGGCAGGCTTCGATCAATTCCTCAACAATGTGCTCCATCTCTTCTTTACAGAGAGAACGGCTTTCCATCAAAATCTTTGATATGGCAAAAAGCTCTGCATTTGTCAGAGCAACGGTTTTAGAATTGACCAGACGAAAGCCTTTCTGGACGTGGTCATATCGGATTTCAGCAAATTCACCTGTTCGCGAAGACCTGTTTGCATAAAAATCTCGAATAGAATCAATGTCTCTTTGAATCGAACGGGGATTAACTCCGTATTCTTCGGCTAGATCTGTTTTTCGGATCGTTTCACCGGATAAGAGACGGCTGTATATTTCCAGTATTCGGTCATGTTTTTTTGTACCAGAGTTCAAAGCAGAATCCTCCCTTCAGTTGCTTGATACAAATTATAGCACATTCCGATGACACCAGATGTCACTGAAAAAAAGGAATTCGATCTATTTTTATTCTATCACAAATAATGCTAATAGACAAGGATTCAACTCCCCTGTTAGACGCTTCAAATTGTCTGGGATATCCGTAAAATTAAATGATGGAGGTAGTTTATGAACGGTTTGGATTATACATTGATTGGAAGTAGGATACGCAAGGTGAGAACTACTTTAAAATTAACACAGGAAGAAGCTTCAGAGCGGTGTGATATTACCAATTCCTTTTACGGGAATATTGAGCGTGGGGACAAAAAGATGAGCGTTGAGACCCTTGTGAAAATATCCAAAGGCCTAGGAGTATCTTTGGATTATCTGGTATATGGGGAGATCCCGGAGAAAGGAAGACCGCTGGGGACGCTGCTGCAGGATATTCGCCGAAGGGCTGATGATCAGCAGTATGAAAAGTTTTTACTGCTGATAAAGACTCTTTCTGAAATCATTGATCAGCTATAATGATGAAAACGAGATTTTTCTGGATAGATATTATAGATAAGAATAGCAGCCCTAATTTGAGCCAGGTGCATTGTCACAGGGCTTTTTTTTATGCCCCCAATTTGGCATTTTGTTGGGAATGACAGAAGATGTCAATGGAGATTGCTATTCTAAAACTAGAAGAGAGGAGGCGAAGAGGGATGAAACGGTTCCAGGCATCGATAGCTCGATATGGGTATGGTATGGTTTATGCAGAGTCAAAGGATGAAGCGGAAGAGAAGGCGAAACATCTGCAATCCGATGAGATCCAATGGATTCGAAGCAATGGAAGTGAAAATATGATTGTTTATGTTGCAGCACTTCCGCTGGCAGATGAATAAGCGTAGACACGTAGAAAGGGGAAAAAGGATATGATAAAACGATATTTAGGAACAGGAATTTTATTATCTATTATTTTTGCAGTTTCTGGATGTAGCGACAATGCGCAGACAACAGCAGCTTCAAGTGATGCTAGTGTGGAGGAAACTGAAGGCGAAGGCATTAGTGAAACCAGGCTGCATCTTGGAACAGAAATTTTAGACTGGGAATATGCAATGGAGAATCTACAGTATGGTCCTCTTTATATAGCAAAACGCTTGGAAACCAGATATGACGATACGGTGGTCGGGGCAATTGAAAAAGAACTGGACCATTTGGAGCAGGCAGAGGAAAGCGATTGGATCGCCTATGATGTCGAATATTTGCTGGGTTCTCCAGTTCCGGGAGATATGGCAATGGTACTCCGGGCAGACCATCAGGATCCATTTTCTGAAAGAGGGGTTTATGAACTGAATTATATTGTTCTGGAAGAAACGAAAAGCCTGATAGATGGAGATGGATTCACCAGAGAAGCACCAGTGTATTATATGATTTCTGATATACAGGAGTTCTATGATGGGTATGAGGAATTCCAGGCCCAAAAGCTGTTACAGAATGAAGAGAGGGGAAGTATAGAAGACATGGCTGCTGGATCCTACTCAGCAGAGGTAGTAGAAACAGCTGCTGCAATGGCGGCAGAGAATAGGATGGATGCTTCCGAATATATTCTTCCCGACAGTGATACACGTTACCTGGCGGAAGAGGATGTGGCTGGGTTAAGCGAGGGCGAAATCAGGATTGCCTTGAATGAGATTTATGCACGTCATGGAAGAATTTTCCAGTCAGAAGACTTAAATGCACACTTTTCATCCCAACCCTGGTATGAACCGAAATATTCTGCTGAGGAATTCAGCGCAATCGAAAGCAGCATTATGAATGATTTCGAGAAAAAGAATATTGAATTTCTGGCAGAGGTTCGAGATGGAAAATCCGGTTTAGGACAAGCATTTGAAGAAAATTGGATATATGGTATGTACTATTTGGATTTAGGCGAAGGCGGTATTACTGCGGAGATTGGTTACTATACAGATAGCGGAGAAGATTACCTTTCCCTATCTGGCTCTTATCTGGACAGCTATGGGGAATTTTCCGGTACAATTACGCATCTGGATGATGGTACGATGTTAGCAAGCAGCGAATTTGAGGGAAGTGTTCGTTTTGAATATAACGGAAAGGATCAGATTGAGATCCTGTCTGCAGATAATACGGGCGGCATGGATTTCCCAGGCTTTGAAGGGGTTTATCAGAAAACGGAGGATTTTTCACAGTAGCAATAGATTGGATATTTGGAAGAAGCGGTGAAAGTTGTCACTTCTTTCACTTTTAAAAAATAATAAACGGATATCATAACTGTGAGTAATTCATAAGGAGGTCTTTCAAATGGACAAACGAATGCTCACGGTTATTCTCGGGATTCTTGCACTCATTCTTGATGCGATGAAAGATGATGAATAACGCCAGCCCAGGTCAGAAATGGCCTGGGTATTTTTATGCCCAAAACAAATCAAAGGAGGAATTGAAAATGGCAGCAAATGTTGAAACGATGTTTTACACACGGACGGCACCGTGGCACGGACTGGGGACAAGGGTACTGGAGGCTCCGACTTCCAGCGCAGCGCTTTCCCTTGCTGGATTGGATTGGAGGGTGATTCAGAAACCGGTTCTTACAGAGGATGGACTTTTTATTTCTGGCTTCAAAGCGAATGTGAGAGACAGGGATAACCAGGTACTGGGGGTAGTGTCAGACCGGTATAAGGTTGTTCAGAATGAAGACGCATTTGCTTTTACCGACGAATTACTGGGGGAAGGCGTTACCTATGAGACGGCGGGAAGCCTGCAGAATGGCCGCCGGACATGGATCCTGGCAAAGCTTCCGCAGCGTTATATCATCAGTGGGGATAAGATCGATCCCTACCTGGTATTTATGAACAGCCATGACGGTACGGGGGCTATTAAGGCAGCCATGACACCGATCCGTGTGGTGTGCCAGAATACACTGAACCTGGCGCTTTCCACAGCGAGGAGGAGCTGGTCTACCATCCACACCGGCGACATCCATGGAAAGCTCCAGGATGCCAGGAACACACTTCTGTATGCGGACCGTTATATGGCGGCCCTTGGAAAGACCATAGAGGAACTGAGCCGCCAGAAGCTGTCAGACCGTCAGGTCCTGGAATATATCGATGCCCTGTTCCCGTTTCCGGAGGATGCCAGTGAGGCCCGGAAGAAGAATCTCGGGAAGCTGAAGGAGGACCTGAAACTCCGGTATTTTGATGCGCCGGATCTTCAGCATGTGGGAAAAAATGCGTACCGGTTCGTGAATGCCGTCAGTGATTTTGCCACCCATGCCAGGCCATTACGGGAGCGTTCCAGCTACCGGGAAAGCCTGTTTGGCAGGACCGTGGATGGGAACGTCCTGATCGATCGGGCATTTGGACTCGTAAAAGCTGCTTAAAATGTATAGTGGGTGAGGAAAATGATGAGCGAACAGGAATACTTAGAAATGATCGTGGCCGAGCGGATCCAGATGATCCTGGCTGATATGGAGGCTGGGGCAGTCATGGATGGAGAAGAGGAATGGGAAAAGACGCTGGAGGGCCTGGAGGAAACACAGCGGAAGGCCATAGAAGGGTACCTGGATCAGATGGTTTCCCGGCAGGCGGTAACCGAAAAGCACCTGTACCTTGCTGGCCTGAAAGATGGGATCCGTCTGCTGAATTGGGGCCTGGCAGACTGAACGATGGAACGGGATAACAGAGGGGGATCCCTTGCGGATCTTTCCTATTTAAATGCGGAAAAGAAAGGGAGAAGCCGGGATGATCACGATCCATATTATCATCATTCTTATTTCCCTGTAGCGGGGAACGGAGGTCTGCGGCGGCGGATGCCAGGGCAGATCGGTTTTATATTCAGACACGAGGAGGGATCAGATGGAACAGAAAAAGATCAGACTGCTCCGGCCCGATGAGATCGAGTGCCGGATCGGATCGATCAGTGAAAAGGGATTGAGCCTGCTCCTGTTTATGGATGCAAGAGCGGCACAGAATATCCTGGATGAGACGTTCACACCATTCGGATGGCGCAGGACCCACCAGGAGATCGGAGGAAGGCTGTACTGTACGGTAGAAGTATGGGACCAGGAAAAGAAACAGTGGATCGGCAAGCAGGACGTTGGGACGGAAAGCTTTGCGGAAAAGGAAAAGGGAGCCGCTTCGGACTCCTTTAAAAGAGCCTGTTTTAACTGGGGGATCGGGAGGGAGCTGTATTCGGCTCCCTTTATCTGGCTCCCGGCGGACCGGGTATGCATCCGCCACGACGGAAAGCGGTATGTTACACCGGAGCGTTTTATGGTGGGATCCATCTCCTATGACGGGAACCGGGAGATCTGCGGACTGGAGATCCGGAATTCGGCCAATCATGTGGTGTTTGCCAGACGGATGCTGGAACCGTCGCAGCCGGGAGAGGCGGATTTCGTCCAGGAGAAGGCTTCCGGGATCCTGGGAAGGGATGGCAGAAGCCCGGCAGAGGCAGCCAGAACGCAGCTTACTGCAAAGATGAAGCGGGATATGCAGAAGGAGCTGGAACGCACCGGGGTTCTCCTGGAGCGGGTCCTGGAGCGTTACCAGCTGGAGGATATCAGACAGATGACGCCGGAGCAGTATCAAGATGCCATGAACGGGCTGAAACGGACCCCGTCCCGGGCGGCGGCTTGAGAAATAGAACAATGAGGAGGAAAACGTATGAGGAGACGGACACAGGAGGAACGGATCCTGGACATGATAAAGCGACCGGTGCCTAGGAAGCGGGTGGGGATCGTGCATCTGGAGATGGTCCGGGAAAGCAGGACCCTTTATGGAATGAAGCGGTTCCAGAACCCCAGGGAAGCGGCAGAGATGGTACGCCCCTTATGTGAAAAGGCAGATCGGGAGATGGTGCTGGTACTTTCCTTAAACGGAAGGCTGGAACCGCAGGCCGTGGAGATCGCAGCTGTCGGTGGGATCAGTTCCTGTAGCGTGGATATCCGGAGCCTGTTTAAGCATGCCCTGTTAAACAATGCAGAATTTGTGATCTGCGTCCATAACCATCCTTCCGGGGATCCGGGCCCAAGCCGGGAGGATGAGGAGATCACTGGGCGGATCCGGAGCGCCGGGGCGCTTCTGGGGATCGAGCTGGTGGACCACATCATCCTCGGGGAAGGGGATGCGTATTACAGTTTCAGGGATCATGGATGGTTGTGCGGGGACGGCAGGTTCCCCGCAGCATAAACAGAGTTATGAGGAGGAGTAAAAATGACAGAGATGAAAGCATTTGCAGAACAGATCGCAGGAACTATGAACATGGAAGAAAACGGGACCAAGAAGTTCAGGATCTGGGAAAAAAGGAAGATCAACGGAACCGTGTCCTTTGGGATCTTTTCTGCCGGGAACGGGTGCGGTGCTTCCCCGGTCGTGTACCTGGAACCGTTTTATGATGCGTACCGGAACGGGATGCCGTTAGAGGAGATCACCGGGCAGATACGGAAGGGCCTGGATGGCGGGGAAAGCCTGGATCCGGAGGCTGTTCGCATCCTGGAACGGTTTGAAACGGCAGCGGGGAGGCTGGTGTTCCGGCTTGTGAACGCGGACATGAACAGGGATCTTCTGGATCAGGTGCCGCATGTCCGTATCCTGGACCTGGCAGTGGTATTTTATGTCTGGCTGGGAAATGGGAACGGGGGAGTCCTTACGGCAATGGTCACCCGGGAGGCGGCAGACCGGTGGGGAGTCACGCCGGAAGGGCTCTGGAAGCTGGCTTCTGTTAATGCAAAGAGGGAGATGCCGCCAGTGCTTCGGGGGATCGGGACCATGCTGGAAGAAATGATGGCAGGAGATGGCAGAAAACTGCCCGGAGAGAGCCGGGCGGGATCTTCCGGGGAGGATTTCATGTATGTCCTGACTAACCTGGAAGGGATCTGGGGAGCCGGATGCATTCTGTATCCGGGGGAACTCAAAAAGGCTGCCTCCAGGTTGGGCGGAGACCTGGTCGTGCTGCCTTCCAGCGTCCATGAGACCCTGCTCCTTGTACGGACCGGAAAAGAGGATCCGGAGGAGCTTGGGCGGATGATCTCCGGGATCAACCAGGAAGTGGTGGCCAGGGAGGAGTGGCTGTCCTTCCAGGCATACGGCTACAGTCGGAAAGAAGACCGGCTCATGCTGCTTTCAGAGATGCCCCCGGCAGGACAGCCGGAAGGCGAGCGGGGCTGGTCCTGTACGGACCTGGTTCAGGCGTGACAGTCAGCAAAAAGGAAACAGGAAAAAAGCGGATGGGGAACGGCAGAAAGCGGTTCCCCCTTGAAGGAGGATGATAATGTATACAACGATCTCAACGAAAAACATGGACCGGAACGAATGGCTGAAAATAAGAAAGACCGGATTGGGAGGTTCTGATGCAGGGGCTGTCTGCGGGCTGAATCCTTATGTGAGCCCCATGGCTGTATACCGGGACAAGGTATCAGATGAAACCGATATAGGTGACAATGAGGCGATGCGGCAGGGACGTGATCTGGAGGAGTATGTGGCGCAGCGTTTTACAGAGGAGACCGGGCTAAAGGTACGCCGTTCCAATAAAATGTACCGGAGTGTGGAATATCCCTGGATGATCGCAGATGTGGACCGGATGGTGGCTGGCGGCGGGGCAGGGCTGGAGTGCAAGACGGTCAGCGCTTACAATAAAGACCGATGGGCGGATGGCGGGATACCGGTCCATTATCTTCTGCAATGCTACCACTATATGATCGTGACCGGCTGCCGGACCTGGTATCTGGCCGCCGTGATCCTGGGACAGGATTTCCAGTACCGGAGGATCGAATACGAGGAGGAGACCGCACAGAACCTGATCGCCCTGGAAGCGGAGTTCTGGAACAACCATGTGCTGCCCCGCCACATGCCGGATCCGGACGGATCGAAGTCCTGTGATGCGGTGCTGGAGGAGTATTTCTGCCAGCGGGGAAAGGCAGAAAACATTGAGCTGGTCGGGTTTGACCAGAAGTTAGAGCGCAGACAGGAGATCGAGAAGACCATGAAGCTTCTGGAGACGGAAAAGCGGCAGATCGACCAGGAGATCAAGGTCTTTATGGATGGGCATGAAACGGCTGACAGTGGCCGTTACCGGGTCACCTGGAGGGAGGTGATCTCCAGCCGACTGGACACGAAACGGCTAAAGGAAGAAAAGCCAGACATCTACCGGGAATTTCTGCAGGAGAGCAAAAGCAGCCGGTTTACAGTGAAGGTGGCATAGAGAAAGGATTGGTTATTTTGAGAAAGGTATGTTACAATGGAAACAGTGTAAAGAGAGGGATAGCCAATGGAGTTAAAGCGAGATATTTATGAAAAATTACTGGATTGGAAAAAGAGGGATTCCCATAAGGTCCTGGAGCTTCGGGGAGCAAGGCAGGTTGGAAAAACCTATATCCTAAACAAGTTTGCACAGGAAAATTATAAGACTTTTCTATATATCAATATGGTGCAGACAACCGGGGCAGAGTTTCTGGCATGCCTGGAGAAAGCTGCTGCATGGGAGCCGGGAATGCCGCGGAAGGAACAGCCGCTCCACGACGCCATGCGTCTCTTTGATGAACGCTTTCAGGATACGAAGGATACAATCGTTGTTATTGATGAGATTCAGGATTCAGCGAAAGTCTACTCGCTGATCCGGCAGTTTGCCAGGGAGTTTTCCTGTGATTTCATTATAACTGGAAGCTATCTGGGGAAGACACTTTCCAGAGAGTATTTTCAGCCAGTTGGTGATCTGGATATTATGATACTGGATACGCTGACGTTTGAAGAATTTCTGGATGCCGAGGGAAAAAGAGACTTATATAATTCTGTAGATCTATATGGAAAAAGTTCTCATGAAGCATACGATGAACTAAAGCGGTATTATGACCTTTACTGTCAGATCGGGGGCTATCCGGCAGTTGTGAAAACCTATCTGGAAACAAGGGATATGGAAATCTGCCAGGCAGAGCTGGATCGGGTGATCCATATTTTTACAGAGGAATCCCAGGGATATTTTGACAATGTTCTGGATATCAATCTTTTTGGCCAGCTGCTTCCGGCAGTCGCACAGACAATGATAAGGGAGAAAAAGGGTTCTGTGGATCTGATCACTGAATTGTCCAAGATCGTTTATAAGCAGGAAAGCAGCCGGTTGAGTAAAAAGAGCATAAACCAGGCGATTGCCTGGCTGTATCGTTCCCACATTTTGGATTTTTGTGGAAAAGCCAATGACTGCAACCCGACCGATATATCAGCGAATAGCCGTTTCTATTTTTTGGATGTGGGAGTATGCAGAAGTTTTATGGATATGGCCGGAGCAGATCTGCCCACACTCCGCGGTATTGTGAATGAGAATTTTGTTTACATCGATCTGTTAAAACGGGTGCGTTGCAGAAAAATTTCTGGAACAGCTCCCATGTTTGGCCTGTATAAAGAAGGCGAGATCGATTTCCTGGTCAATAGCCGGGAAAATTATAAAACTTACGGTGTTGAGGTAAAATCTGGAAAGACAGAGGGAAAAACGGCACAATTACTGTTGAAGGATGAAAAAGTAGAGGCAGTTTATTTTCTGAAAGGTGATACCTACGGAGGAATTGCTGACAGAAAAGTCACGGTACCCATTTATCTGGTGGGGCGTATGCAATTTGATTTCGTGAAAGAGCATACGCCAGGGAATTCCTAAAACTGGATATCGGTATATGCCGTAACTTGAAGAATGGCTGAAAAGATATACAAAAGAGGCTGATCGATTGGGGGAGATAACAGCGGGATCCCGGAAGGAACTTCGGACAATAAAAAGGGATTCTGAACGGATAGTGTACCAATAGTGTACCAAACCGGAAGGAGAGGGGGAAGAATGCTGATAAAATAAGGGTTTGCAGCTGATTTTCCTGTGGTCTGCAACACCCTGATCACCGGTTCAAATCCGGTTCGCGCCTCTTGAGGAATCACAGAAATGTGGTTCCTTTTTT
>PPYE01597510.1_pt1 | contig 23564 bp, 20 predicted proteins | sample 1559881 | NCBI WGS metagenome assembly PPYE01 (sample SAMN08240022, study PRJNA423297) | Human gut metagenome, whole genome shotgun sequencing project. | reverse complement strand
TATACAAATACAACCCGGATGTAACAGTAGATACATATGATGAGTTCCTGAAAACATATGCAGATACCATCTACAATCTGCCAGAATAATTAAAACATAAGAAACGAAGTTAGAAAATAATTTTGGAGGCAATATATGAGTGCACAAGGTTTAAGTAAGCAGTCGAAAAAGAAAATGATTACTTTCGCAGTCATCGCAGTAGCGGTCATTGTAGCAATCATTATCTTAAACGTACTGACAGAAGGCAAACTGCTCAACCCGAAGAACCTGAAAAACGTTCTTGCAGGTTCCGTAGTTCCGACATTAGTAGCTTTTGGCTTTTTGATCGTATTTACCGGTAACGTAACAGACCTTTCCCCTGGTGGAATCGTAATCTTAGCCTGTACAGCAACCGGTCTTCTTGGAAACGCATACGGCGTTCCGGCAATGGTAATCGGCGGTATCGCAGTTGGTGTTGGATGTATGCTGTTAAACTTCTTAGTTTACCGTATTACAAAGATCCCGCCATGGATTGCAGGACTTGGCCTTTTGATGGTATATGAGGCGATCGCCGTAAACTATGCAAACAGCGTAGCTGCAAAAGGACAGAAAGTTGTTGTTATGAACAATGACATCCGTTTCTTAGGACAGCAGCCGGGTATCTACATTTGCTGGATCATCGGTATCGTTGTTGCATACATCATCTTTAATCACACATCACTCGGTATCAACTACCGTGCAACCGGTGACAACGAAGATGTAGCAAAGGTAATGGGTATCAACGTAGATAAAGCGATGATCCTTGGCGGTATCGTAGCAGGTGCATTCTTTGGATATGCAGGTGTTATCAAAGAGAGCTACGCAGCATTCGTAAATGCACAGTCAGGTCTGACCAGTTTAAGTACCACATTCCAGCCGATGGCAGCAGCGTTACTGGCACTTGCTCTGGCAAGCTCCATCAATGTTATCATTGCGGTACCGATTTCAACATTCCTGATCACACTGATCTTTAACGTGTTGACATTATTTGGTGTTCCGTCTGGTACATTCCAGGATTTCATCCTTGGTGTTATCGTAATCCTGTTTGCTATCTTAGCACAGCGTAAAGTTAAGGGGGTTGTCAAGTAATGAGCGAAGTATTGTTGAAAATTGAAAACCTTAACAAAAGTTTTGGAATTACACATGCAAATGTAAATATCAACTTTGAGTTAAAAGCCGGAGAAGTTCGCGGACTTGCCGGTGAGAATGGTTCCGGTAAATCCACACTTCTGTCCCAGATCGCAGGTCTGTACGGAAGTGATTCTGGAAAAATGTACATCCGTGGAGAAGAATATGCTCCGAAAAACCCGGTAGATGCCAACAACCATAAAGTAGCAATGGTCGTACAGGAGTTGGGAATGATCGGTTCTCTTCCGGCAAGCATCAATATCTATCTTGGAAAAACAAAGAAATTTATCAAAATGAACGACCTGCAGGATCAGGCAAACGCAGTTTCCGATCGTTGGGGACTTCCGAGAGTAAACCTGAAACGTATGGCAGGCAGCATGAATATTGAGAACAGAAAAATGGTCGAGCTGATCCGTGCACTGGCAGCTGATCCGGACATTCTGATTCTGGATGAGGTGACACAGTCACTTTCCCACGATAACCGTAAAGTTTTATATAATCTGATCGAAAAATTCAAAGGCGAAGGACGTTCCATCATCCTGATCTCCCACGATCTGGACGAGGCAATCCAGTTGACAGACTCCATCTCCATCTTACGAGACGGTGAGCTGCTTGAGACAATTTCCAGTGAAGGTCTGAACGAAGACATTCTGAAACGCAAAATGGTAGGTCGTGAACTTGGCGGCGCTTACTATCGTACCGACTGGGAAAACGATTATGATGACGAAGTTGTATTTTCCATCAAAAACGTTACAACAGAGGGCGTAAAGAACTTAAATGTAGACTTACATAAAGGTGAGATCCTTGCATTCTGCGGACTGAGTGATTCCGGTATCCACGAAGTAGGTCCGATCGCGTACGGTCTGACCACACCGAAGGAAGGCGAAGTATTCCTGAACAAAGACAATGTCAAGATCACACAGTCTATTCAGGCACTGGAGCACAAGATGGCTTACGTTCCGAAGGATCGTGACGGCGAGGCTATGATGATGAAGACAACCATCATGAGAAACTTTGTACTTCCGTCCATCGAGGATGTTGCAGGAAAAGCAGGTTTCCTGAATTACGCACAGTTAAAGAAAATGGCAGCATATATCTATGATTGTCTGAGAGAAGCCAAGAAAAAAGGTATCGGCACGATCATGATCACCGATGAGCTGGTAGAGGCAATCGGTATGGCAGACAACATTGTAGTTATGAAAAACGGCGAAGTTAAGAAAACGATCGGACGTAGTTCCGGCTTCAACGAGGAAGAAATTATTGAGGTGATGGTATAATGAAAAAGCAGGGTAAAATTCAATTACTGGATATTGTGCCAATCTTTATTCTGGCAGGTATCTTTATTATCTTTACTGTCGCATCAAACGGTGCAACATTATCATCCTACAACTTAAAACTGCTCTGTACAAACGTGGTTCCGGTCATCATCGGAAGTTTGGGATGTATTTTCGTTATCGCACTTGGTGGTACAGATATTTCCATCGGTGCAAGTGCAGCTCTCTGTTCCAGCATCGCAGCAGTTATCTCTGCACAGACAGCAGGATGGGTGGCAATTCCGGTCACAATTATCCTTTCTACCGCTTTAGGTGCACTGATCGGTTTTATTGTTACAAAATTCCATGTAGGATCCTTCATGTGTACACTGGCAATCCTGATCGCAGGACGTGGACTGCTGAACTTTATGCTTCAGCAGAGCTCCATCGCAGCACCAAAAGGAATCAGCTTTGTAACATCTTTTGCATTTACAATTATTCTGCTGATTGCTCTGATCGTGATCGTATGGTTTGTATTTGAGTATACCAAATTCGGTTTCTACTGCAAATGTATCGGTGAGAACGAGAGAACCGTTCACTCCGTAGGTATCAACGTAAAGAAAATCCGTATCATCTGCTTCATGATCTCCGGTCTGATGGCAGGTATCATCGGTCTGGTACAGATCTGCCGTGTCGGTGGTTCTACAAGTACACTGTGTAATATGCTGGAGATGAAGGTTCAGATGGCGATCTTCCTTGGCGGTATTCTGACAACCGGTGGTTTTTCCGCAAAAATTTACAAACTGATCATTGGTTCCTTCACAATCGTAGTTATTGAGAACGGAATGATCATCCTTGGTGTATCCAGTGCCCTTTCAGAGGCAATCGAGGGAATTATCCTTGTTGCAATCCTGATCACAACTGTATACTGCAGCAAAGTGGCAGTAAATAAGGATCTGAAGATGGCAGCTCTGGCAGACAAGGAGAGTGTTGCAGAATCTGCGGCTCACTAATGAATGTTATTGAAAAATAGCGTCATACTATAAGAGATGAATTTATGCACTGGCAATGATTGCGTGTGTAACATTGTCAGTGCGTTTTAAATTCATAGGAAATTACAGAAATTCCTATGAACAAAGCACTTCGTGCAGATAATGCACATTCGCACAAGAGAAAATTATTGCGTTGCAATTGTGCTCAGCGCGGACAAGAAAGATGTGCTATTCAAAGATGATTATTACGGAGGTGCGCAATAGCACACTTTCTTGATAATAATAACGGAATCTGATGGAAAAGGGTTAGGTTCTATTTTTTTTGACTTTTTTGTTGTTGAAGGGAGTTTTATTATGGAAAAAAACAAAAAAAATGGCAACTCATTGGTAAGTTTTGGTAAAGCCGGATGGGGTACGATCATTTTCTGTATGGCAATGTTCTGGTTCTTCGTAGGATTTTGTACAGATGGTAACAACATTACAGCACCGGCAGTAGCGGAACATCTTGGTATTCAGTCCGGAACAGTTCTGCAGATGAATTCTTACGGTGGAATTCTTGGTGTTATCTTCTACATTGCATTTTCCCAGCTGACCAAAAAGATTGGCGCCAGAAAAGTGGCAGCGATCACACTGATCATCTCCGGTGTTGCATATATTGTTATGGGTAACTGCCCGAATCTTGCAGTGTATACCATCGCTTATACCTGTCTGATCGGTTCTATTATGTCCGCAGGTTATGTGGCAGGTGGTGCGCTGGTAGCACAGTGGTTCCCGAAACGTAAAGGTGTGGTTATGGGATATACAACCATGGGATTAAATATCGCATCCGCAACCTGGGTTCCGATGATGACACTCATCATTGCAAAAATGGGATTTGAAAAAGGTGTTATCATTCCGGGCGTTTTAGTAGCAGTTCTTGCAGTAATCGGTCTGGTATTTATGCGTGATACTCCGCAGGAACGCGGTTTAAATCCGGATATGGTATCTGACGAAGTGTTTAAAGCAGAGTACGATACAGACAGTGCAGAAGATGACAAACGCTGGACGGTTGGAAAACTGTTAAAAACTCCGGCAGTATGGACAGTAGGTATCGCAACAGGTCTCTTACAGTGCTGTTCTACCGGTGTTATGAGTCAGCTGGTGGTACGAAACCAGGAGCTTGGAATGTCTGCACCCCAGGCAATTTCCATGATGACCGTTATTGCTGTCGTTGGTATCTTTGGTTCCTGGTTCATCGGAATTCTGGATGACAAATTCGGTACAAAGAAAGTTATGATCCTGTTTTGTATCTGGTATGCAGCAGCAATTCTTTCCAATGTTACCAATACCACAGCAGGTATGTATATCGCAGTTATTATGATTGGTATTTCCATCGGTGGTTCCGCAAACTTTATGACATCCTTCCCGTCATCTGTATTCGGACGCCATGGTTTTGAGACTGTAAACAGTGTCATCTTCCCAATTCAGTCTATTTTGACCGCAAGTGCATTTATGATCAACGGTATCAGCTTAAATGCAACCGGAAGCCTGAGATGGAGTTATCTCATTCTTGCAGTGATTGCTCTGCTCAACATCATTTTCGTTGGTCTGACAAAAGATCATCAGTTCAACCTTGACTGGAAAACAACTAAATAAGGAATAAGAGGTTGTTGCACAAATGTGTGACAAATCTGCAACAAAAATAATTGAAAAATGCGTTGACGCAACAAAAAAGTCAGAAAAACCGCACAAATGCGCCATTTAAAACTGGCACAGAATTTGCAATATATAAAGTAAGTAACAAGGTATCATAAAAAGGAGGATTATAATATGGCGAAAAAATCTCTGGTTGCCCTTGTAAAAGGAACAGACATTCAGGAGAATGTGACCAAAGTATTCGACCTTATGGGTGGAGTAGAAAACGTAATCAGAAAAGGTTCCACAGTTGTATTGAAACCGAACGCAGGACATGCAGAGCCACCTGAGACATCTGTATGTACGAACCCGGAAGTAGTTCGTGCCGTTATCCGTGAGGTGAAAAAAGCGAACCCGAAACGTATCATCGTTGCAGAAGCAGCTGCAATCGGATGTGATACAGAGGAGTGTTTCCGCGTAAGTGGAATCGCTGCTGTAGCAGAGGAAGAGGGCGTTGAATTAAAAGATATCAAACGTGACAAAGATCTGGTAAATGTTGCCGTTCGTGGTTACCGTTCCAATATCGATCATGTATTACTTCCAAAATTCTTAATGGAAGCAGATCACCTGATCAACCTTCCGATCCTGAAAGCACATGCCAGCATGGTATTCTCAGGAGCATTAAAGAACATCAAAGGTGTCGTACAGGATAAAGTACATATGCAGATGCATCAGCAGAACCTGACTATGGCTATGATGGATGTATGGAGTGCATGTCGTGCCGATATCAACATCATGGATGCTATGCGTGCAGCAAGTGGATACAGCCCGCATATGCCGGTTCCAATCGAGACAAACATGATTCTTGGTTCCAAAGATCCGGTTGCTATCGACCGTGTGGCCTGTGAAGTAACAGGTATCGATACTTCCTGTGTAGATTACTTCAAAGTAGCAAAAGAGACAGGTCTTGGAAACTATGACCTTGAGGATATCGAGGTTGTTGGTAATACCATCGAAGAGAGCTACAAAAAAATGTGGATTCCATATATCGGCGACATGAGCACACGTTGGCCGGAATATGATGTAAAATGTGAAGGCGCATGCTCAAGCTGCCAGGCACTTCTTGCAATCAACATGGAAGAACTGAAAGCTGTTAACGAGTATGACAAGAACGCAGGTATGACAGTTGTTATCGGTGGAAAGAACGAGATTCCGAAGGATATTCCGGATGAGAAGATCGTACTTCACGGAAACTGTACAAAGAAATATCTGAAAGATCATCCGAATGCATACTGGATCCTTGGCTGCCCGCCAAATGAGCCGGCACTGTATCTGACCGTTCAGAGAAAAGAAGTCATCAATGGTATGGGTGACCAGGAGGAAGAAATCATCCGTCCATGTATGGCAAGAGACGCAGCAGTATGGCGTGACTTTGTATTCAAAGCTGCTGACAAATATTACGAGGAGCATCCGGACGAGAGATAATGGAAGGATACGTGTATGTAGACATGGATCAGAAGCTCCGCAATTTGCTGAATACCATTTTTACCGATGAATTCATGGAGGAAAATACTAATTTTTCTAATTTTGAAGGATTTCAGTATTCCAGCGCAGTTATCACGAACTGGAAAGCCGATAAAATGGTTTACGCTCAGCTTCTGATGGATAACTTCGTAAAAGAAAGTACCAGATTTTCATCCTGGGAAGAAATGGTACAGGTAGCGGCAGAACAAAGATTCGGTGCTGCAGCAACCGCGTAATTCATAAATATTACCGAAAGGTGTATTACTTTCTCTATATAAAATGCCCCGCCGGCTGGCGGGGCATTATTATTGCTGTGAATGCTGTGAACGATGCGTTATCATCACGATTTCATCGGGGGGGGGTAAAATGTTATACAATTTTATTTTCCGTGAAACCGTGGATGGATTCAGATTTAATTTCTTTGCTGCTTTTCTCAGACTTCCGCAGGAAGTAAGTGCTTCTTCGATCAACTGTTTTTCAAACTGTTCTACCGCACCGTAAAAATCTGTATCCAGAACTGTGTGTTCCGGTGGAAGGCTCAAATTCAACAGACTGGACAGAACAGAATCTTCAATCGTGCCTTCTCCGGCACTGCACAATACCACATATTCAATAATATTTTCCAATTCGCGGATATTTCCGGGCCAGTGATAGGTTTTTAACAGGTTAAACTGCTGATTCGTGAAAGCAAAAGAGCAATGATATTTTTCCGTATATTTTCGGATAAAGCTGTTGCACAGTGCCTCCAGATCCTGCAGGCGCTCTCGCAGAGGCGGTACATAGATCGGAATAACGTTTAACCGGTAGTACAGATCCTGTCGGAAGGTGCCGTTTACAATCTTTTCTTTCAGATTGGAGTTGGTTAATGCGATAAAACGGATATCCAGTTTGATGGGATGGGAACCGCCGACCCGGGTAATCTCCTGCTGTTGGATGGCACGGAGCAGTTTGACCTGTAGTTCCATTGGCATATCACCAATCTCATCCAGCATTAACGTACCGTGATTTGCCTGTTCAAATAATCCCTTTTTGCCGTTTGGATTCGCACCGGAAAAGGCACCTTTTTCATAACCGAACAATTCGGATTCCAGCAGGTCTGCCGGAATGGAGGCGCAGTTGATTTTGATGCAGGGTTCGTTTTTTCGTGCACTGTTTTGAAATATTTCATCGGCAACTACTTCTTTTCCGGCACCGGATTCGCCGGTGATCAGTACGGTAGCATCTGTCGGTGCAATATGTCGGATCAGATTCCAGATATTGGCCAGAGATCCGTTTTTTCCGATCATAATATTTTCCGATGAGACTATGGAATTGTCATTTGTGTCGGGGTTACTTGAACTGTTAGGAGCTACTTGTCGGAGTTCCTGCAGAAATGTCTGGAAATCTGATTGAAGGTCGCGAAGTGTGATGAGAGAACGGTGACAGACTACGATTAAATGAAGTTCGCCGTTTTCGTTGAATATAGGTGTTCCTGCCAGATATCCACGCAATGGCGGATCTGTTTTATAAGTCGTGCATAGTCGAAACGCACTTTTATGTGTTGTTATAATTTCCTGAATGACGCCGCCGGTGTAGAGCCTGTCCTGGCCCTGCAAGTCTTGTATTTTGTGGTTCAGGATTTCTTCCGGGAGAATGTGTGTGCTCTGGGCAAAGGCATTGTTTATATACAATACCATTCCGGTTGCATCGCTGATTAAAATGCCATCGGTCAGATGATCGATGGCAGATTTGTAATCAATATTTCGTAACTGAAACGTATGAAGAGCCTGTAAAATATCCTGAATTTTGCGCTGTGCAGATTCGTTCTGAGTAGACGCTGAGATGTCGGCAAGCTGTTCACACACATTGGATATAATAATTTGCTGATTCATCATGATTCTGACGCATTATTCCTTTTTGTTTGGATAGTCAATATTGTATTGTTTAATTTTTCGTGAAATGGTGGAAGCATTGATATTCAGTTTCTTGCCTGCTTCCCGAAGGTTTCCGGAGGTCTTTAATGTGGTCTCCAGAAGATTTTTCTCAAACTGGGCAACCGCGCTGCTGAAATCCATGTCTGCGGTGATTGTCGGCTCCTGTTCCTGAGAAATATTTAACAGTCCTGCAATGATGGAATCGTCTACCTGTCCGATACCGGAACTGCAAAGCACCAGATACTCAATAATATTCTCCAGCTCACGGATATTGCCCGGCCAGGAATATTGTTTTAGGTAGGTTAACTGCTGTTCGGTCAGAGAGAACGGACGGTTGTATTTTGCAGAAAAGACTTCAATAAAGCGGTTGCACAATGCTTCGATATCTGCAACACGTTCCCGCAGAGGCGGAACATAGATCGGAATTACGTTTAAACGGTAATAGAGATCCTGTCGGAAGGTTCCGTTTGCTATCTTCTCTTTTAAGTTGGAATTTGTCAGTGCAAGGAAACGGATATCCAATTTGATTGGACGGGAGCCACCGATTCGGGTGATCTCCTGCTGCTGGATCGCACGCAGCAATTTAACCTGCAGATCCATCGGCATATCACCGATTTCATCCAGCATCAGTGTTCCGTGGTTTGCCAGCTCAAAAAGTCCTTGTTTTCCTTTTGCATTTGCGCCGGAAAAAGCACCTTTCTCATAACCAAACAATTCGGATTCCAGAAGGTGTGCCGGGATGGCTGCACAGTTGATCTTTACAAACGGCTTATCGTTTCGGTTACTGTTTCGGTAGATTTCATCCGCGATGACTTCTTTACCTGCACCGGATTCACCGGTAATCAGAACGGTGGCATCAGATGGTGCTACATGACTGATCAGCGTCCAGATATTGGCAAGGGTTCCGTCTTTGCCGATCATTTCGTCATTTAAGGATTTTTCTGATTCTGCACAGGAATTTTGCGGATTCATCTCCTGAATTTCTTTGATAAAGGTGTTGAAATCTTCTTTCAAGGACTGCAGGGACACAATCGGTCGGCTGCTGGCAATGACCTGCTTAAGCGATCCGTCAGAGTCAAAGATTGGTGTTCCGGAAGCGTATCCGGTCAGCGGTGTGCCGTTGGCATAAGTCGTAGAGAGACGGAATGCCGGTTTTCCGGTGCTTAAAACATCCGGAATCGCGCCGCCGCTGTACAGCTTGTCCTTTTCAATCAGATCATAAATGTTATGGTTAATTACCCGTTCCGATTCAATCCCTGTGTTGCGTGTGTAGGCAGGATTTACATATAACACATTTCCTTTGTTGTCTGTGATAAAGATACTGTCGTCAATCCCGTCTACCACTTGTTTAAAATCGATTCCCTTATCTAAAAAATAATTTAACTGGTGATCAATGTTTTTCAGTTTGTCAGCAAGATCTGCATCAGCTGTTTCCGAAATCAGCTTTTGCAGCATTTGCCGAACCTGGTAAATGGCTAAATATTGATTCATATGTATACAATCCCTCCCCTGGGGTTTTAACTGTTCTGTTATTATAGCAATTTTTAACAATTTTGTAAACAGTCGTTGCAGGTCTGTTCGAAAAATGCAACAAAGGAAAAAAGAAGGGTGTTTAAAAATTGCAACAAAAATGATATTCTTTTGAAGAAATGGAACAGAGATTACTGTAAATCGCCTGATTTCCTGTCAAAATCCGGAAAAAATGGAAAAAACAAAACTGGCATGAAATTTGCAATGTATTATAATAAGAAAAAATAACAGTAAAGGTATGTTTACAGGTTGGAGGGTAAATCATGGATGTAACATATTTATCAGATATATTAAAGAAAGTTTCGGAAAAGAGCATGGATGTGGATACGGCACTGGAGTCTTTGAAACATTTGCCGTATGAGGATATCGGCTATGCCAATATTGATCAGCACAGAAATCTTCGCACCGGAGAGGCAGAGGTGATTTTTGGACAGGGCAAGACACCGGAGCAGATTGCAGGTATCGTGAGCCATATGATGCATGACAATGCAAGGATTCTGGTGACACGGGCATCTGCAGAAGCTTATGAGGCAGTAAAAGCGGTTGCCCCGGAAGCGGTATATGAAAAACTTTCCAAAATCATCATGGTTGGCGCGATGCCGGAGCCGAAAGCAGAAAAAGGAACCATTGCAGTAGTGACTGCGGGTACTTCCGATATTCCGGTGGCAGAGGAAGCAGCACTGACCGCTGAATTTTTCGGTGACAAAGTAGACCGTGTATACGACGTAGGTGTGGCAGGTATTCATCGTCTGTTTGGCAAGATCGACCGGATCCAGAGTGCAGATGTGATCATCGTGATCGCAGGTATGGAAGGCGCGCTGGCAAGTGTCGTCGGTGGTCTGGTGGAAGTGCCGGTGATCGCAGTACCAACCAGCGTAGGTTATGGCGCAAGTTTTGGAGGACTGGCAGCATTACTTTCCATGCTGAACAGCTGCGCGAATGGAATCGGTGTAGTAAATATTGATAACGGATATGGAGCAGCATGTCTGGCAAACAAAATCATGAAGAGGTAGGAACATGGCAAAGGTAAAAGAGTCAAAGGTGGAAAAACAGCAGAGATCCGATGCGGCAGAACAGGCGCACAGACTGGCACATGAACTTGGACTGGATCATGACCATTTGCATGAGGAAGGCACATCTCATGAGCATGGTCATGGACATCATCATCCAAATTCCAAGGCAGTTTCTAACCGGTTGGCAAGAGCCATTGGTCATCTGGAGGCAGTAAAACGGATGGTAGACCGGGAAGATGACTGTTCGGAAATTCTGACGCAGCTGGCAGCGGTTCGTTCTGCGATTAATAATGCCGGAAAAGTAATTTTGATGGATCATCTGAATCATTGTATCATAGAAGCAGTTGAGGACGAGGATTACGACAAGATCAAAGAATTCGGAGATGCGATACAGAAATTTGTGAAGTAGGGTTCTGGAAATTTTGACATCAATGCAGCAATTTAAGTTAAAGTGAAGAAATATAGAAATTGTGAAGTAGATTTTTAAAGTTTCAAAGTAATTTACCGGAACGAAAAATATATTGTTTTATATTGACAAAGTAGATAGATATATAGAAAAGGTGTTGTATACAAGACAGCAGTTTGGATAAGTGAGGGAATTTAGAATGAAGAAAGTATTATATCTGGAATGTAAGACGGGAGCAGCCGGAGATATGCTGATGGGGGCATTATACAGCCTGCTCACAGAGGAACAGAAGACACTGTTTCTGGAAAAAATAAATGCGATCAGTGACGAAGTGCATGTAATACCGCAGGAAACATGCAAACAGGGAATCGGCGGCATTCATATGAAAGTTGAGATTAACGGAGAAGAAGAAGACGTCGAGCATACGCATGAGCATCATGATCATGGAGAGATGCATGAACATACCCACGAACACAGTCATTGCGCAGAACATACCCATGAGGAAGTACATGTACATACTCACGAAGATGATCACGTACACGAACATGCCCATGAAGATGCACATGTACATACTCACGAAGATGGTCATGTACACGATCATCATGAAGACGCACATACCCATGAGCATACCCACGATCATCATCATGAGGACGGGCATATGCATGCGCATCACCATGGACATCATGCACACACAAGTGTTGCTTCCATTTTGGAAAAAATCAGTACACTGGACATGAGCGACACCGTAAAGAAACATGCGCAAGGTATTTACCGCGCCATCGCAGCCGCAGAGAGTACCGTTCACCGCACAGATATGGAACAGATCCACTTCCATGAAGTTGGTTCTGTAGATGCATTAATTGATGTGGTCGGCAGCAGCCTTGCCATTGAGATGCTTGGCGTGGATGAGATTCAGGCTTCACCGGTTTGTGTGGGAAATGGTACCGTCCGTTGTGCACACGGTGTACTTCCGGTTCCGGCTCCGGCAACCGCTGAGATCATTAAAGGCATGCCGGTATATTGCAGCAGCTTTGACGGAGAATTACTGACACCGACCGGCGCCGCTATTTTAAAATATTTTGTTGAAACATTCACAAGACAGATGAATATGGAAATCGAAGAGATCGGATATGGTTTCGGCACAAAAGAATTCGAACAGTTAAGCTGTGTAAGAGCTTTTCTTGGTTATCAAAAATAGAGATGGAAGACATCCCTGTAGATGACGGGGATATTTAAAAACAAATAAATGAAAAATAACAGCTCATATATTACCGGTAGTTTGTCAAGAGTTAGAGTTGAAAAATTAGCAGAACTAGTATGGTTACGGTTCTTTTCATCACTGTGTATCCATGTAATTCCTCATGTAAGTATGATCATTACATGAATACATGTGATGTGTGAGCTGTAACATAGCATGATGTATGAGCTGTAATTGTTACGCATCTTGAAAAAGAACGTAAACTTGTTGTAAAATAAGTGTATATTCATTCATTACAAAAGAGTCATATAAGATACGGAGAAGAGGAAAATTACAATGGAACTGAAGATGGAGCTTAGCCAGAAGCAGATTTTGTCACAACACATGGTCCAGTCGATGGAGATTCTTCAAATGAGCGCTCAGGAACTGGAAGGTTATATAGAGAAACTTGCATTGGAAAATCCGGTGATCGAACTGGCAGAGACCAGTCCGGTAAAAGCAGATACTCATCAGGAAGATTTGCAGCGTAAGCTGGACTGGTTGGAATCCACCGATTTGCAGAACCGCGTGTATTATCAGCAGGAGCGGTCTGACGAAAATATGGAAGCAAACTGGCATGACAGCAGACAGTCTGAGGAAAATCTGGAAGAATATCTGCATGCACAGCTTTTGCTGGCGGATTACACAGATCTGGAACGGGCGATTGTGGACTATTTGGTCTGTTCTTTAGATTCCAAAGGCTATTTTGTGGGGGACATTGCACAGGTTGCAGAGCATTTTTCGACATCTGAAGAAGTGGTAGAGGAAATGCTGCAGGAGATTCAGGAGCTGGATCCGGCAGGCGTTGGCGCCAGAAACCTTCAGGAATGTCTGTTACTTCAGGTGGAGCGGATTAAGGACTATTCTGATGTAACGGTGGAGATCATCAAGAATTATATGGAAGAAGTTGCCAAAAATCATCTGCCAAACATTGCGAAAAAGCTTCAGGTTTCTCTGGAGGAAGTGCAGGATGCCTGTGAGGAGATTCGCAAGCTGAATCCAAAGCCGGGAAGCTCCTTCAGTGATCGTGAGCAGCTTCGTTATATCAGTCCGGATGCGGTTGTGGTCAAACTGGAAGATCAGTTCGAGATCCTGATCAATGAATATCAGTATCCGGGTTTTTCCATCAGCAGCTATTATCAGACAATGATGGAGAGTACCAGCGATGAGGAAGCAAAAAAATATCTGAAAGATAAAGTGCAGCAGGCACAGTGGGTGTCCAACTGTATTTCACAGCGTTCTTCTACGTTGTCGCGCGTTATGCATTTGTTGGTAGCAAAACAGAATGACTTTTTCCTGTACGGACCTGGGCATAAGCGCCCGATGCGTCTGGTAGATCTGGCAGAAGAACTGAATCTCCATGAATCCACTATCAGCCGTGCCATGAGAGGTAAATATCTGCAATGTTCTTGGGGTGTGTTCCCGTTGAACTATTTCCTGACTTCTGTTGCCGTAAAGAGCAGCAGCGGAAATGAAGGGGACGAAAAGACACCGGAACAGATGAAAGCCATGATTCAGGAAATCGTAGACGGCGAAAACAAGAAAAAACCGTACAGTGATCAGGCAATCAGCGACCAGCTTTCCGCAAAAGGAATCAAACTGTCCCGGCGTACGGTGAACAAATATCGTACCGAGATGGGAATCCCGGATAAGAGTGGTCGAAAAGAGTTTTAATCATAAAGGAGAAGAGATGACACTACAGGAATTTTTTACAGAAAATCCGCGGATCGCAATTGCATTTTCTGGTGGAACAGATTCTGCTTACTTAGCTTATATGGCAAAAAAATATGCAAAAGAAATGACAGCGATCTATGTATCCACAGCATTTCAACCAACGTTTGAAAAGGAAGATGCCATTCGCTTTTGTGAGGAGTATGATATTCCGCTGACGATTCTGGAACGGGATGTGCTGAGTCAGGAGGCGGTTGTGCAAAATCCGTTAAATCGCTGTTATTATTGCAAGACAGTTATTTTTACTGAGATTCAGAAGAAAGCACTGGAACTTGGTTTTTCCTGTCTGGCAGACGGAACAAATGCGTCCGATGATGCAGACGACAGACCGGGAATGAAAGCGCTGCAGGAACTGAAAGTGTTATCACCGCTCCGCATCTGTGGAATCACAAAACCGGTACTTCGGGATGAATCCGAAAAACATGGATTATTTACCGCGCGCAAACCGGCGTACGCCTGTCTTGCAACCCGTATTCCATCCGGTACACGGATCACAGCAAAGCAGCTTCAGGATGTAGAGCAGGCAGAGACCGCACTGGCTGCTATGGGATTTACAGATTTCCGTGTCCGTCATCCGGAAGGTTATGCAAAGCTTCAGGTGAAACCGGAGCAGCTTTCTCTTGTAATGGAAAAACGCGAGGAGATTTTGACAGTTTTGGAACCGATTTTCGGAACCGTCTGTCTTGATCTGAAAACAAGATAATGTATTTTATGTAAATGTGATACATATTTTTATGAAAATCCCGATACACATATTCGGATTTTAAAATGTTATAAAGTGGTGCGAACCCGCATAAATACTGGACTTGACCAATGGTCGAGTCCTTTTTTTGACTGAAATTATTGACGGAGGTTTGGATTGCTGTTATAACTGGGGGCACAGACGTCGAACAGAGCATCCGTAAAAAACTCTTGGCGTAATCATGTTCCTGCAGGACAGAGATAAAATGAAAAAATGCGGGAGACTTTCTGCTCATCGAAACATGGATGACGATGTGTATTAGAAAAGCATCTTTGCAGGCAATCGAAAGGAGCAAAATATAAAATGGAAAAAAGAGAAAATTTCGGAAGATATATAAAAGAAAAACGAAAAGAAGCCGGGCTTTCACAAAAAGAGCTGGCAACGCAGTTGTTTGTATCAGAATCAGCAGTCAGCAAGTGGGAGAGAGGATTATCCTATCCGGATATGACACTGGTCACCAGTTTATGCGAGATCTTACATGTGTCAGAGCATGAACTTCTGACCGCCAGCGATGACATGCATCAACGTGAAATTGAGGAACAGTCCCGTGGATATCTGAGAATCCTGAAAGGCTATACATGGGTTACTTACATATGCTATCTGGCAGTTTTGGTTCCATGCTTTATTGGAAACCTTGTAACAGATCATCGCCTGTCATGGTTCTTTATCGTGGTTGGTGGGCTTGCCATGGTATTTTCTTTTATCAATGTACCGGTCATGACCAAAACAAGACGCGCAGAAAAGTGCTTCTGGTGTTTTTATGGATCACTCATTTATATGCTGTGTACTTGCAGAATTGTGTTGGGCGGTGACTGGCTGATCATGTCTCTGCTTGGAGTCAGCTTTGGTCTGCTCAGCGTATTTTTACCAATCATTCTATGCAGCTGGCATTATGACTGGGCAGTTTTGCATCACAAAGGACTGATCTGTATGGCGATTGATACGGTATTATGCTATCTGATGGTATTCTTTGGTTGCCTGTTTTATGCAGAAGGCGTGACAGGTGCTATTATTGCTCAGAACCTTTGGGTATTAACAATTTTTGCAATACTTGCATGGGCAATCTTTGTGGTATTCCGATATATCAGATGCAGTCGTTTAATGAAAACGAGTATTACAGTTGCACTTTGTGGCGTATGGATGTTTTTGGCTGACACGATGGTCAGCATTGCTTACAGCAGCAGAATTGTCAGACCAGGTGTAAACTTTCATAACTGGATGGATTTTGGCGGACAAAATATCGGGCTGGTGATTCTGATCGTCGGTGCAGTGATGATTGCAGCCAGCATGATCCGGGATATGAGAAAATAAAACAGATAAAAATAAGGTATGTCTGTTCGTGTTAAAGTTGAGAGATAGACGTACCTTATTTTGTTGTGTATTGACAAAAGTATCGTTATCATGATAATGAATAACATGATGGGTAAAAAAGAGCGCAGGACGAAAAAACGTTTTGCGCTCTTTTTCAACGGAGAAGGAGGGATTTGAACCCTCGCGCCGTGTTACCGACCTACTGGTGTTCGAAGCCAGACCCTTCAGCCACTTGGGTACTTCTCCAAAATAAGACTTAATTAGTATAAACATTTTTCAGAGGTTCGTCAATCCCTGAAAAGTATGCTAAAATATAGTTTACTGTAAAATTTTCAGACAGGGCAATTAGTCTTGTAATCCCCTGGTTAATTTGATAAAATTCAGAACATACGATGTGTTTTTTTCACAGATTGTTTTATAATAAAAAGTACAAGAAATAAACAGGGTAATCTGATCATCTGTGAACTGAGAGAGGAGCGGAAACAATGAAAAGAATCGGAATGCTGACAAGTGGCGGAGACTGCCAGGCTTTAAATGCCGCAATGCGCGGAGTAGTAAAAGGATTAAATACCAATCTGGATGAACTGGAGATTTACGGTTTTTACGATGGATACAAAGGACTGATCTATGGAAATTATCGTCTGCTGACATCCAAAGATTTTTCCGGAATTCTGACAAAAGGTGGAACGATTCTTGGAACATCCCGTCAGCCGTTCAAATATATGCGTGTGCCGGATGAAAACGGACTGGACAAGGTAGAGGCAATGAAACATACCTATCACAAACTGAACCTTGACTGTCTGGTAATTCTTGGCGGTAACGGTACACAGAAAACCGCAAACCTGCTTCGTGAGGAAGGTTTGAATATCATTCATCTGCCAAAAACCATCGACAATGATATTTATGGTACGGATATTACCTTCGGTTTTCAGAGTGCGCTGGATATTGCGACGGGCGTTATCGACTGCATTCATACTACAGCAGCTTCCCATAACCGCGTATTTATCGTGGAGATCATGGGGCATAAAGTTGGCTGGCTTCCGCTTCATGCCGGCGTAGCAGGCGGCGCTGATATCATTCTGATCCCGGAGATCCCGTATGATATTGACAAAGTTGTAGAGGCCATCAACAAACGAAGCAAAGATGGAAAAGGTTTCACGATTCTGGCAGTTGCTGAAGGTGCGATTTCCAAAGAAGATGCAAAACTTTCCAAGAAAGAGCTGAAGGCAAAGAAAAAAGAGACAAAATATCCGTCTGTCTCCTATGAAGTGGCAGCACAGATTCAGGAGCGTACAGGAAATGAAGTGCGTGTTACCGTTCCGGGACATATGCAGCGTGGCGGAAGTCCGTGTGCTTACGACCGTGTTCTGTGTACACAGCTTGGTGCGCATGCAGCAAAACTGATTCTGGATGAGGATTACGGCTACATGGTTGGTATGATCGACGGTCAGACCAGGAAAGTACCTTTGGGCGATGTTGCCGGCAAACTGAAAATGGTTCAGCCGGACTGCCAGCTGATCAAAGAAGCTAAATTAGTGGGAATCTGCTTCGGAGATTAATAATTATATTCAAGAATGCTTCGGTATTCTTGTTGCGAGGCGCTAACTGCATAAATTGCAATAAAACGTGTTACTGAGAGTTAGAAAGGAGCCGCTATGTCTTATACGGCTTTATATCGAAAATACCGTCCGTCCGAATTTGAGGATGTAAAAGGACAGGAGCATATTGTTACAACATTAAAAAATCAGATCAAAGCAGACCGTATCGGACATGCTTATCTGTTTTGCGGTACCCGTGGAACCGGAAAAACCACGGTAGCAAAAATTTTTGCAAAAGCCGTAAACTGTGAGCATCCGGTGGACGGAAGTCCCTGTGGGGAGTGCGCTTCCTGCAAGGCGATCGCAGCAGGCTCATCCATGAACGTGATCGAGATCGATGCGGCTTCCAACAACGGTGTGGAAAACATTCGTCAGATCCGTGAGGAAGTTTCCTATTCCCCGACGCAGGGAAAGTATAAAGTATACATCATCGATGAGGTTCACATGCTTTCCATCGGAGCCTTCAATGCTTTGCTGAAAACACTGGAAGAACCGCCATCTTATGTTATCTTTATTCTGGCAACCACAGAATCACACAAGATTCCGATCACGATTTTGTCCCGTTGTCAGAAGTACGACTTCCGCAGGATTTCCATCGAGACGATTTTAGACCGTCTGATGGATCTGTTGCAGCAGGAAGGCGTGGAAGCAGAGGAAAAAGCAGTCCGTTATGTGGCAAAAGCCGGAGACGGTTCCATGCGAGATGCGTTAAGTCTGCTGGATCAGTGTATCGCTTTTTATCTGGGTGAACCGCTGACCTACGACCATGTGCTGGAAGTGCTTGGCGCGGTGGATACTGAAGTATTCAGCCGTTTGCTTCGTTCCATTCTGGCAAATAACGTGGTGCAGGCGATTGAACTTTTGGAAGAACTGATCGTGCAGGGACGTGAACTGGGGCAGTTTGTGACCGATTTTGTATGGTATCTGCGTAACCTTCTTCTGGTCAAAAGCTCCGACCAGATGGAAGATGTGTTGGACATGTCCAGTGAAAATCTGGCATTATTAAAAGAAGAAGCGGACATGATCGAGGGTGATGTGATCATGCGTTACATCCGTATTTTTTCAGATTTATCCGGTCAGCTTAAATATGCACCGCAGAAGCGTGTATTAATTGAGATCGCTCTGATCAAACTTTGCCGCCCGGCAATGGAAACCACGCAGGATGCGCTGACCGACCGTGTGGCACAACTTGAGAAAAAAGTAGAAGAAGGTGTAACCGTGGTGGCAGCAGCACCGGCTGTGCAGCCTGCTTCGGGCAGTGCACCCGCCACACCACAGAAACCGAAAGAACCGGCGCAGATGCCGAAAGCAATCCCGGATGACATCCGTCAGGTGGTAAAAAACTGGAGTTCCATTGTGCGTGAACTTCCGGGTGTTACTGCGACTTATTTGAGGAGCGCACACTTAAGCCTTGGCGGAGAAAATAAATTAATGCTGGTGTTTGACGACGATTTGGCATATACTTATGTGACGGAGGAGCGTCGCAGGACGGAAATCACGGAACGGATCTCAAACCGGATCGGCAAAGAGATTGAGGTAGTGATGCAGTCCAACGATTCCGGACGCCCATTCGAAGAGAATTATATCGATTTGGAACAGATTGTCCACATGGATATTGAAGTGGAAGATGAATAACTGCAGGAAAATACGGAATGAATCCTGAAAGAAACAAACAGGGAGTAAATTGCGTGTAAATGCGGGTAAAATTTGAAATAGCAGGAGGATGCAATATGGCAAAAAGAGGTGGATTTCCGGGAGGAATGCCGGGAAACATGAATAATCTGATGAAACAGGCACAGAAAATGCAACGTCAGATGGAAGAAGCAACCAAAGAGCTGGAAGAGAAAGAAGTATCTGCCAGCGCAGGCGGCGGAGCAGTAGAAGTAACTGTATCCGGTAAAAAAGAAGTAGTAAAAGTAAAATTAGCAGAAGAAGTAGTAGATCCGGATGATATCGAGATGCTGGAAGATCTGATCGTAGCTGCTACAAACGAAGCACTGCGTAAAATGGATGAGATCTCACAGCAGTCCATGTCCAAGATTACAGGCGGCATGGGAATGGGCGGAGGATTTCCGTTCTAATGGATTACTACAGCAAGCAGATCAGTAAATTGATTGAAGAACTGTCTTCTCTGCCGGGCATCGGCAGCAAGTCCGCGCAGCGTCTGGCATTTCACATCCTGAACATGCCGACAGAGCGGGTAGAACGACTGGCAGACACCATTCTGGATGCCAGAAAAAATATCCGTTACTGCAAGACCTGTTACACACTGACAGATGCGGAAGAATGCCCGATCTGTCGAAACAACGGACGTGATCATTCCACGATCATGGTAGTGGAGACTACCCGTGATCTGGCAGCTTATGAAAAGACAGGACAGTACGATGGCGTATATCATGTGTTACACGGCGCGATTTCCCCAATGCTTGGAATCGGACCGGAAGATATCCGTCTGAAAGAACTGATGCAGCGTCTGCAGGGCGATGTAAAAGAAGTGATCATCGCCACGAACTCCAGCCTGGAGGGAGAGACGACTGCCATGTATATCAGCAAACTGATCAAACCGACCGGGATTAAAGTATCGCGAATTGCTAGCGGTGTGCCGGTGGGCGGTGATCTGGAATATATTGATGAGGTTACATTATTAAGAGCTCTGGAAGGACGAGTGGAATTATAGTCTGTAAAAATGTGATGCTATTTTTATGATAGAATCGCAGATATGATTGCAATAAATATACATTTTGGTTATATGATGTATATTTCGCAAAAAAGCTATAGGAAAACTTGGTTCGATAGAGCAGAGCAAGAAAGGGAGCACATTATGACAAAGTTAGAACTTGAAAAAATTGCTGTAGAAGTGCGCAAAGGAATCATCACCGGCGTACACAGCGCAAAATCCGGTCATCCGGGTGGATCTTTATCCGCAGCAGAGATTTTTACTTATCTGTATTTTGTAGAGATGAATGTAGATCCGAAAAATCCGAAAGATCCGAACAGAGACAGATTCGTCCTTTCCAAAGGACATGTTGCACCAGGTCTGTATGCGACACTGGCACAGAAAGGATATTTCCCGGTAGAAGAGCTGAAAGGACTGCGTCATATCGGCTCCATGCTTCAGGGACATCCGGATATGAAACACATTCCGGGTATTGATATGTCCAGCGGTTCCTTAGGACAGGGATTTTCTGCAGCAGTTGGTATGGCACTGGCAGCAAAAATGGACGGCAAAGATTACCGCGTATATTCACTTGCCGGTGATGGTGAGATCCAGGAGGGACAGATCTGGGAGGCATCTATGTTTGCCGGAGCACGTAAACTGGACAACCTTGTATTATTCGTAGACAACAACGGTCTTCAGATCGATGGAAATATCGCAGACGTATGCTCACCGTACCCGATCGATAAAAAGTTTGAGGCATTCAATTTCCATGTAATCAACATCAACGGAAATGATTTTGACGAGATCGCAGCAGCATTAAAAGAGGCTCGCGAGACAAAAGGTCAGCCGACAGCTATTATCGCAAAAACAATCAAAGGTAAAGGTGTATCTTACATGGAGAATCAGGCCGGATGGCATGGAAAAGCTCCAAACGATGAAGAATTTGCCATTGCTATGGAAGAATTAAAGAAAGCAGGTGAAGCATTATGTCAGAAATAAAGAAAATCGCAACAAGAGACAGTTACGGCAATACATTAGTAGAGCTTGGTAAAGAGCATGATAATTTAGTAGTTCTGGATGCTGACCTTGCTGGAGCAACCAAAACAGGCGTATTCAAAAAAGAGTTCCCGGAGCGTCACATTGACTGTGGTATCGCTGAGGGCAACATGGCAGGTATCGCTGCAGGTCTTGCTACCTGTGGAAAAGTTCCGTTCATGAGTTCTTTCGCAATGTTTGCAGCAGGACGTGCTTTTGAGCAGGTTCGTAACTCCATCGGATACCCGCACTTAAATGTAAAAATCGGTGCAACTCACGCAGGTATCTCTGTAGGTGAGGATGGAGCAACTCATCAGTGTAACGAGGATATCGCACTTATGCGTACAATTCCGGGCATGGTAGTCATCAATCCGTGTGACGATGTAGAAGCAAAAGCAGCTGTTCGTGCCGCTTACGAGTACGAAGGACCGGTTTATTTAAGATTTGGTCGTCTGGCAGTTCCGGTAATCAACGATGAAGCAACCTACAAATTCGAGATCGGTAAAGGTATCGTATTAAAAGAAGGTAAAGACGTAACTATTATCGCAACAGGTCTGTGTGTAAACGAAGCTCTGGAAGCAGCAAAACTGCTGGCAGCAGACGGCATTGATGCAGAAGTGATCAACATCCATACGATCAAACCGCTGGATGAGGATCTGGTTGTTGCATCTGCACAGAAAACAGGCAAAGTCGTAACAGTAGAAGAGCACTCTGTAATCGGTGGTCTTGGAAGTGCTGTATGCGATGCGTTAAGCGAGAAAGCTCCGACAAAAGTAATGAAGATCGGTGTGTATGATCGCTTTGGTGAGTCTGGACCGGGTGCTGAGCTGATTAAGAAATATGAGCTTGATGGTGAGAGCATCTATAAAAAAGTAAAGGGCTTTATGGCTTAAAAAATCTTGTTTAGGGTGGCTTAAAATTCTTAAGTCTGTGAAAACGCCAGTCATCCATCTTACCTCCGCAGCTAACAATCGCTTGCTGAGGAAAGATGGATGACTGGCGTTTATTTACGTTGAGATAATTATAAATTTTTGCGCCAATCTGCACTGTGTGTTGATTCTTCAATCTCGCTTTCATATACTTTGAGTTTATTTCCAAAAAACGGCAAAGTTTTACAGTGTTTCCGTGATATTATTCCCCGAGAAATTTAAAACACTATGATTGTATGAAAATATAGAGAAAGAGGGAATCAAAAACATGGGAAATCAGCGTGACAGACAGTTTACACTTCCGAAAAACATTCGCCAGATGGGACAGTTTGGAGATACATATAAAATATACGTCGAGGATTTTGTATACACCTACGTGCATCGGACGCTTCACATGGAAAAACAGGAACATGAAATCGCGGCAGCTGTTTTACTTGGAAAAACCTGCCGGCGCAACAATCAGGAGTACATTTTTATCAGTGGCGCACAGCAGGTATCTTTTTCGGAATGGGGACAAGCTGATGAAACAGATTCGATGCAGCATTTTACAGAAAATGATATGACCGTTTTGAAATCAGATGCAGAACTAAATTCAAAACCAAATGCGGAACCAGATACGGGATTTGATACGCAAAAAGAAGATGCTGTGTATCAAACGGAAGAGACTATGTATGATGTTCCTGTTTCCGCGATCACATCGCAGGAACGTCAGCAGCAATTCTGGGAAAAAGTATATCAGGGCATTAAGGAATATTTCAGCGATCTGGAACTCTTGGGATGGTATTTTAATCTGGATGGCGATAATCTGGAGATCAGTGCGTCCATGCAGCAGTTTTTTGACGCAACAGAGGAACACGGTTCCAAATTTTTATACTTTGAGGACAAGCTGAACCGGCAGGACGTATTTTTCGTGCAGGAACAGCATTCCCTG
>PPYE01030395.1_pt1 | contig 23569 bp, 23 predicted proteins | sample 1559881 | NCBI WGS metagenome assembly PPYE01 (sample SAMN08240022, study PRJNA423297) | Human gut metagenome, whole genome shotgun sequencing project. | reverse complement strand
AGATATCTGCAGGCGTGCTGACGCACGGCAAAGATATCTGACGCAGGATTTCACACTCTGATGGGCTGGATTAAGATGCGTTATTTCAGAGGATTGCTATAAATTGGGACATAATGCAGCATTTATTGGTAAGGTTGGTAATGATTTTTTTGGAGATCAGTTGAGAGCAGCCATAAAAGAAGCAGGAATTGATGACATTGGATTATGTACAGATGAAAAAATTCATACTACGCTTGCTATGGTACATACATATCCGGATGGAGATAGGGATTTTTCCTTCTATCGTAATCCGGGAGCAGACATGATGCTGAATAAAACTGAGATTTCCGAGGATATTCTCAAGGAAACAGAAATGCTAAATTTTGCCAATGTAGTAGCTTCTATCATTACTACAAGAAAAGATGCGCTGCGAGTAATGCCTGAACAAGAAGGAATCCAACAGTATTTAAAAATTATCAGAAATGCAAATGAGTAAAAAACTTTAAATTTGTAATTCTTGTCAAAAAGCAAGGAAATCGCAAGACTTTGGTCATGTGAATTTCCTTGCTTTTTTTTCTCAAAGTGTCAGGTAAGGCCCTTGTTTATGGAAGAAATCAGCTCTGCCAGTTGTTTCCTTTTGGTACGTGTATCACAGTTGATCATCAACTTGAAATAAATCTGGTTGACATATTGTTTCACAGTGCCTTCAGAGAGAAATAACCTCTCTGCGATTTCGCGGTTGCTCAGACGGTCGGTGATCAAAGCTGCGATTTCTGCTTCTCTGCTGTTCAGCATATTTAGGATCTCAGGTCTGGAATTACGGCTGGACAGGCGGAGGCAGTGTTGTTCATAAACAGAACCAAGGGAAAGGATCCGGTCTGTGAAAGGCTCTGGTGTTATGGAATTAATACTGCCCAGCACGTCCTTGATATAGTTATAATTTTCTACAAACGGAATCAGAAAGCCATCCGGCATGGCGTGTCCTAAGGCTTTCTGCAGAAGCTGTCGTGCATCATGATGTTTGCCCAGCATTGCGTAAGCAGCAGCGGTCTGGATCTGAACGTCGAGAGACACAAGTTCATAGTACATTTTCTCACAGACAGGCAGAAGCGTTTCGCTTCTGCCTATAACTTTTGCGTGCATTTTCTGTAAAAGAAAGACCTGATTCTCGATCATTTCCATCATAGGTCTGCAGGGAGAAAGAAAGCTGACAGTGGATAACATATGGTCTTTAAATAATGCAGGAATCTTTTCCGGCATTCTAATTAATGCATAGTAGTAAGCATAAGTACTGTCAAAAATATTCAGCCACATCATATTGTGGAGAGACAGAAGCTCCTTACGCTTTACTTCAGGGTTCTTCACAAAGGTGACGCCCTCCTGAAAAAGGGAAAGCCTTGCAGCAAGGAAATCACAGCAGAGCGAAATATTGTGCTGTCCGTTTGAGGCAATGGTGGAATAAGTCTGCTCCAGCAGAATCTGTGCATCTGAAAAATTTCCCTGCATAAATGCTGTCTCTGCATTCATGTGCAATTCCGCACCCTGCCCATGTCCCTGGGTGATCATGTAATAATGGGGCATACACTCATTCATAGCTGCCAGTTCTGCATCCAGAGTTCCGGATCTGCGGTGAAACATCATCAGAACAGAAGGAGAACCGAAGGTTCAGCTTCCTGTATTGCGGATACTGATGGCAGGTCTGGTCATTTTGGAACTGGCCTGACGGTGCAGAACGCTCATACCGGTGATATCGTTATACATCAGAAAACTCATAATAAGATCACATTCTCCGGAGAGATTCTTTTAGACTGCAGAGAACCACCCCTCACTGGAATAGAGAAGCGTGTTCAGCTGATCTTCGTTCAGGCTGGCACCGCAGCGATGGGTATAGACAGAAAGCTCCCGGCGGTTCAGACACAGATCCCTGGTATGGATCTGATATAACTTTTTGCCAAGACGGAGAATCTCTTTTCCGGACAGAAAAACATTTCTGCCGGATACGATCAGGTGGATATTTTCAGGCAGTCTGTTGGCAAGCATACAAAAAAAATCTGCAACATGAGGTTCACCCAGCAGATGAAAATCATCAATAAAAATGTAGTAAGAGGTCTGACTGCTCAGGGAATAACAAAGCTCATCAGCAAGCATCCCGGCACCGGCAGCATCTGAAGGGTAGCTATAATTATCCAGAAAATCAAGCCCTGCGAAGGCAAATGCCTTCTGAACGCTCTGCCAGAAAACAGACCGATTATCAGAATAAATACTGATTCGGATCACACATGAATTTCCGTTTTTGCTCTGTTTGTCCAGATACCAGTTGATAGCAGCTGTTTTTCCATATCCCATAGGAGCGGTCACAGCAGTGAATGCAGATTGTGAAATCGGCTTCAGATTCTCCTGCAGACGCTCAGAGATGTAAATTGTATTCAGATTATATTTCTTTTTAGACATCTGTAAAACCCCTCACTTGATACGATATGTTTCATTTTAACATATAAAGTATCAAAATGAAACTTTTTCCCAGGCGGTTTTTCAGGCAATATCTGCCACTGCTTTTGCTATACGGGGACACTTTTTGGTTCCAGGTTCCTTCTGAAACGCTTCTCTATCAGATAATTCGTATGGAACCTTCAAAAGTCTATGATTATGTAATTACATTTTACTTGAAAAATTAAACAATATATGATAAATTATAAATGCGACGTAAAAAAAGTCACATTTATAAAAAGGCGATTAGTATGAGAGAATTTTTGGAAAAAACATTACGGCAAAATGTAATAATGACAGAGAATAAAGAGGTATATAAAAAACTTCCATTAGCATATCGTGGAAGATATGACATTTTTACAGTAGAGACTAATGGTGTATTATGGATGGCTATTCATCCCAAAGATGATATCGGACTTGTTGTTTTGCGTAGAGACAGAGCTGGCGTGGAAAAAATAACAGGATTAAACTGTGCAGTTTTTCTTGATCGAACAACATTTTATATAAAAGAAAAGATGATAGAAGAAGGAATTCCTTTTGTAATAGATAGGAAGCAGGTATTTCTCCCGTTTATTGGATATTTGCTGAGTAAAGGAAATGAAAGAGAGCTGGCACCAGTTCATTTGATTTCATTTTTAACACAAAAAATGCTTCTAATGGCCATTTATGAACGATGGAATGAAGTAAAAGTATCTGATGCGGCGAAACGATTGGAAGTGTCAACAAAATCTGCAAGCCGGTGTTTTGATGAACTGGAATATTTAAATATTGATGTGTTGGGTATGAAAGGTAAATCAAGAGTCATCGATATTCCGGATGAACGAGAACAATTATGGCAACAGATTAAGATGGTATTAAGAAATCCAGTAATTCGAAGATTTATTTTGAGAGAAGATATAAAATTTGAAAAGAAAGCAGGTATTTCTGCTTTATGTGAGTATTCTCTTTTGTCCGATAATGTTTATCCTACTTATGCCGTGACGAAGAAAGAACTAAAAGATAGTGGAGTGAAAGCGGAAAAACAAGTGAGTGAATTGGAAGAAATTGGCTGTGTTGTCTTGGAACTGGGATATTTTATTGATTTTCTAGGAAAAGGATTTCAAGATCCTTTAAGCGTAGTACTGTCACTGACAGGAGATGAACAAGAAGAGGAACGAGTTGATATTTCTATTAATGAGATGTTGGAGGAATATGTATGGTCAAAGGATTAGATACATTTTGGAAGTACTTTGCAGATTATGAAGAACAGTATGTTTTAATAGGTGGCGCAGCCTGCGATATTCTTTTTGAGAGCAATGAAGTGAATTTCAGGGCTACAAGAGATCTGGATATGGTTTTGATTGTTGAAGCATTAACTCCGGAGTTTGGAGAGAAATTTTGGAAGTTTATCGTTGATGGGAAATATAGAAATAAAGCAATAAATGGTAGTAACCCTCAATTCTATAGGTTTGATAAACCAGAAGAAGATAAATTTCCGAAAATGATCGAATTGTTTTGCAGAAGCGATTTTGAACTTAAAAGCGCGGAAGGAATTACACCGATACATATTGATGATGAAGTATCCAGTTTATCAGCAATTCTTTTGAATGATGATTACTATAAGGCACTTCTTAATGGAAAAGTTATAAGAAATGGACTTTCTGTTCTAAGACCAGAATATATAATACTTTTCAAGGCAAAAGCGTATCTTGATTTGAAAAGTCGAAAAGATTTAGGTGAAAAAGTGGATTCCAGTGACATAAAGAAGCATAAAAAAGATATTTTGCGTATTGCATCGGAACTTATGCTTGAAAAAGTAGAAGGATTGCCGATTGCAGTAGGTAATGATATACATAGTTTTATTGACTTGCTGGAGCAGGAACCATTTGATCAAAATTCATTGAAAAGATATGGACTGAAAAATGAGGATATTATGGAATTGTTAAAGAAAGTATTCGGATAAAAGTGTTCTTTATCTGTCACGGCAGGACTATGGAATATCAGACAGAATGAACTGGAATGGGGATAATCGTTAAAAGGTATTAAAGGAAGAATAGAGATATTATTATGGCGTGTGAGGAGCGAGACTTGCACGCCTTTTTGGTATAAAAGTACGTGCTTTTTTACGTGAAAGAGTGATATACAGGATCAACTTAGATAATCAATATGAATATCAGGATTAAAATCCCGGATAAAATGATTAATAATCAGCCTTATACCATCCGGGAGTACAAGATTTTCAGACTGCATAAGGACAGCGCAACGAATCAGGCAACTATTGATATATTAGATTCTGTCTTTAACAGCAGTACTAACGAGCTTACCTTTAAGTCAGATAAATTCTCCATTTATGTACTGACTTACAAAGACACCTACTATTCCCCAAGCTACCCGGTAACAGGCATTAAGGTATCTCCGGATACTCTTACCTTAACAAAGAAAGATGAAACCGCCCAACTTACCGCAGAGGTGACACCGTCCTATGCAGACAATAAGCGTGTAACCTGGCAATCCAGCGATGAGAAAGTAGCAACTGTAGATGAAAACGGCAAGGTGACAGCAGTTGGAAACGGAACTGCCACCATTACCGCAACATCTGTAAGCGGCAGTTACACAGCGACAGTTTCCGTAACAGTGAAGATCCCTGTGGGAATCCAGAAGCTTACCATAGAAGCAGAGAAAGAAACCCTGACAAAGATTGGTGAATCCACAGAACTGAAAGTAAAAATCGAGCCTGAAAATGCAGATTTACAGAAACTGATCTGGAAATCCCATAACGAAAAAATTGCCATTGTAAATGAAAATGGTAAGGTAACAGCAGTGGGAAATGGAATTACAGAGATCACAGTTACAACAGAGGATGGAAAAATTACAGCTTCCATTATGATCACAGTGAAAGTCCCGGATGAACCCACGATCAATAAGACCACAAGCTTCAGAAGGTTAAGAGCCCGTTCTGTAAAACAGACAAAAACTTCTGTGACATTGCAGTGGAACATCATTAAGGATGCAGATGGATATTTCATATACGGCAACCGCTGTAATACAGGTACAAAGTCTTACAAGTACAGGAAGCTTGCCACTATCACCGGTGGAGATATCAGCACATGGACCCAGAAGGATCTGAAAAAAGGTACTTACTACAAATATGTGGTAAAAGCCTACAGAATGGTAAATGGCAAAAAGGTAGTGACAGACACGTCCATATCTGTACATGCAGTCACCGGAGGCGGTAAATACGGAAATGCAAAAGCTGTTTCCGTAACCCAGATTGGAAATAAGAGGAATGTTTCAAAGATCACCCTGAAAATGGGAAAAACCGCACAGATAAAAGCAAAAGAAGTTAAGAAAGATAAGAAGATTGCACGCCACAGAAAACTTTGTTACGAAAGCAGCAATACAAAAGTAGCCACCGTTACCCCGGATGGCCTTATCAGAGCAACAGGCAAAGGAACCAGCACAATATGGGTATATGCACAGAATGGTGTATACAAAGCTCTGAAAATCACTGTAAAATAATCCTGATGGAGTTTTCAATGTGAAATAAAAAAATACCGGATTGAGCCAAACAGGCCTGATCCGGTATTTTTTTCGTTCTGGGAATTTATAAGTGTTATAGAAAAAACAGGAAAAAGGTGGTAATATAAAAAAATACAGAGAGAAAGGACATGGCAGAGTGGACATATGACAGAAAATACAGTATTACCACTGATAAATACAGCATTTGAGCCAGGAAATATGAGCTTATCGAGCCGTTTATCGAACTCCACGAACTTCTCCAGGGACTTCTGGAGTCATGCATCCGCAAAGAAAATCAGGAGATGTACAGAAAAATATCGGATGCAGTTATTACCTTCAGCCGTGGATGGATGGCGGTTCACAATCCTGCATCAGACAGACCGGTGACAGACGCTCTGACTACCATGGAGTTTTCCATTGCCATGCTGGCCTGCCGGGACTGGAGCAACCGGGAGATCGCAGAACACATGGGGGTATCCCTAAACACAGTGAAGCATTATCTTACAGATATCTTTAACAAGCTTCATGTCAAAAAGAGGGATGAATTAAAGAATTTCGTATTAAAATAATCAGGAAATCCACGAAGATACGAGATTTGCCCTGCGTAACCATCCGCTGATGCCGCAGGATATGAAAATACATAGTAATAATGCCTAAAAACAGAAGATACATTTTTAGTAAAAAACGCTTTTGAAATCAAAGTAAAATGGCTTTATAATAAAAATAAGGGCGAGTAGCGTAATGAGTCGGAAAACAACAGTTATGCTGCTTGTTTTTATAAAATGAATTTCAGGAGGAACTGCATATGCATGAGTATGAAATCTTTATTGAGGATATAAATCCGTGTGGAGGAGAACAATACAGTAAAAAACTTTGATCGAGGCAGAAGCAGCCAGCCCGGAAGCCTATGTAAAAGAAAATGGAAGATTTCCGATTCTGGAATCCACACGCAATGAGAATGGAGATGTTGTAATAGTAACAGGAGACAATCAGGGTTCTTTTGTACGTTATACTTTTACGGAATAAGAATGCCGGTCAGCAAGGAGTGGATTTTGTGAAATATGAAATTGGAGACTTTGTCAGCAAACCAGTTACAGGTATCTGTAAAATAGAAAATATTTTATATTTGGATCCGCAGGATGAAAAAAACGATAAGTTATATTATCTGATGAAACCAGTAGAAGATGAAAAGGAAAAAATATATGTTCCTGTTTCAAACTCAGATTCAAGACTGAGGTTATGTCTGACAAAAGAAGAAGCCTGGAATTTGATCAAACGAATTCCGGATATCCCGACAGCATGGACAAACAATGAAAAAATGAGGGAACAAAATTATAAAGAAGCAGTAAGAGCAAATAACCCTGAGGCATTAGTTGCTATTATAAAAATGATTTATCAGCGGAAGCAGAAAAGACTTGCACAGGGGAAAAAGTGTACTGCTACAGATGCAAGGTATTTCCAGATAGCAGAAAATCTGTTATATATGGAACTGGGAGTTGCACTTGAAAAGCCAAAGCAGGAAATTTGTAAAACGATTATTGATTACATCGATCAAAATAAAATAGATTGATGTGCATTGTAAAATGTAAATTGTAAAAAATATTTCGTTTGACTTTTTAGAAAACAGGAAATATAATGATAACGAACGAGTAGCAGATGAGCGTAAATCCAGTTTCATGCTACTCGTTTTTCTTTTGCTAAAATAAAATATTTGCCATGAAAAAAGTGTGTAGCCTGTCAGCGTAAGTCCAGCTTATGTGACGGGGTGCGCACTTTTTTTGTGCAGAAAAGAGAGGAGTAAAGACAAAATGGCAGAAAGTAACAAGATGAAGGATAGGCCGGTGAATAATCTGATGATCCAGATGGGAATCCCTATGATCTTATCCATGGCATTGCAGGCGGTCTATAACATTGTAGACAGTGCATTTGTAGGAAATATGAGAGTAGGCAGTGAAGCAGCATTAAATGCCCTCACTCTGGTATTTCCGGTTCAGATGCTTATGGTAGCAGCAGGAATCGGAACAGGTGTAGGAACCAATGCACTTCTTGTAAGGACACTTGGACAGGGAAACAGGGAAAAGGCTGCAAAGGTAGCAGGAAACAGTCTGTTCCTGGGTGATCATTTACGTGGTCTGCTTACTGTTTGGTATCTTTGGAGTGAAAGCATATATTTCATCACAGACAGTTGATGCAGAAGTACTTGAAATGGGAGTCAGTTATCTGCGGATATGCTGTGTGATTTCCTTTGGCATTATTTTCTTTTCTTTATTTGAAAAGTTATTACAGGCAACAGGCCGTTCTCTTTATTCTACAATCGGACAGGTGGTTGGTGCTGTTGTAAATATCATTCTTGATCCGATTATGATCTACGGTATTGGGCCTTGCCCTGAAATGGGAGTGAAAGGTGCAGCCTACGCAACTGTAATTGGTCAGGTCGCTTCTGCTGTATTGCTGCTTGTTTTTCACATGAAACTGAATAAGGAATTCGGGCATGAACCGAAATACATGAAACCGAATGCTGGTGTTATAAAAGAAATCTATGCAATCGGACTTCCGGCAATTATTGCGCAGGCTCTGATGTCCATTATGGTTTATGTGATGAATCTGATCCTTAAATTTAATCCATCAGCACAGACAGCCTATGGATTGTTCTATAAAGTCCAGCAGTTTGTTCTCTTCCTTGCTTTTGGTCTGAGAGATGCGATTACTCCGATCATTGCATTTGCTTATGGAATGAGAAGTAAAAAGAGAATTCAGGATGGTATCAAATATGGACTTATTTATACTATTGCATTAATGATTCTGGGAATTGCAATTACGGAGATTTTCCCTGAAGCATTTGCAACGCTGTTTAATGCAGGACAGTCAAGAGAATATTTTATTGGCGTGATGAGAGTGATTTCAGTAAGCTTCCTGTTTGCCGGAGTTAATGTTGCTTATCAGGGAATTTACCAGGCATTGGATGGCGGCCTGGAATCACTGGTGATTTCACTTTTGAGACAGCTTATTATCATTCTGCCACTGGCGGGAATCTTTTCTCTGTTTGTCAGAAATGGTCAGATGGGAGTATCATTGATCTGGTGGGCATTTCCAATTACTGAGATAATTTCATGTTTTGTGGGATATGTATTTTTAAAGAAAATCAGAAAAAATAAGGTTGATGCTTTAAATTAGGAGGAATCAGAGATGGCAAAAAGAATTATTACGATCAGCAGGGAATTTGGAAGTGGTGGACGTTTTATTGGAGAAGAAGTAGCAAAGAAACTTGGAATTGCCTATTATGATAAAAACATCATCAGTCAGATTGCAGAAAAGTCTGGCTTATCACCGGAATATATTCAGGAAAATGCGGAATTATCACCGAAAAAAGGTTTGTTCGCATATGCATTTTCCGGTCGTGATATCACAGGAAAATCTGTGGAGGACATGGTGTATGAGGCACAGAGAAATATTATTTTAGAATTGGCTGAGAAGGAGCCTTGTGTGATCATTGGAAGAAATGCAGACTATATCCTGAAAGACCGGGACGATGTGCTGAATGTATTTATTCATGGGGACATGCCGGAAAAAATACAGCGTATCACTGGTTTATACAATGTAAAAGAGAAGGAAGCTGTGAAAATGATGGCAGACACAGATAAAAGACGAAGAACAAATTATAACTTTTACACAGATTAGAACTGGGGAAAAGCCAGCAATTACACACTGTGCCTGAACAGTTCACAGCTTGGATATGACAGATGTGAGATGATAATTATGGAATGCGTGAAATAAAAACAGATTATGTTTTTTATTCAAATTGACTGAGTGGAAGATCCCTTTTTCCATGTAGTGTATCTGTAAAATAAAAGAGGCAGATATAATGAAAAGGAATAAACCAGCTTGTATCATTCAGGTAAGAGTTAAGTGATGGAAACATTTCAGATAATAACAGTTACTTTGCGCATTTTGTGTTATAATTGAGATTAACAGGAAATGATAAATATCTGCAAAATGAATGTTTATCAGGAACTTACCGGAGGACATTTTAGTTAAGACGTAATAGATTTCGGACTTTGTAAAATGCAAAAGGGAGATCAATGATATGAGAAAAAAACAGTTCAAACAAGCAGTACCAAAAGCAGTACCAAAAGCAATGCAAGAAACAGCGTAAAAAGCAGTGTAAAAAGCAGGGCAAAAAACAGTCCTCAAAAAGCTGTTAAGACTATTGCTCCAACAGTAGAGAATGTTTCTGTTAAGCAAGCCGTAATTATTCAGGAGCCATCTGTTGAACAGAATGAACAGAACATTCCAACGAGACAGCCTGATCTGGGACCGCGAAGAAGTGTAGCCTTCATTGGATCAGAATGTTATCCATTTGTTAAGACCGGCGGATTGGGAGATGTAATGTCTGCCCTGCCAAAGAGTCTGGCAAAATTAAACATTGATGTTAAGGTCATTATTCCAAGATACAAATGTATTCCTCAGAGATTTCAGGAAAAGATGGAATACAGGGGTTCCTTTGATATGAATCTCTGCTCTGATGGAAAGCAGTATTATGTGGGAATTATGGAATATCAGGAGGATGGGGTCGTCTATGATTTTATAGATAATGATGAGTTCTTCTCCTGGGGAAATCCATATACGAATCTCATAGATGACATTCCGAAATTCTGTTATTTTGCAAAAGCTGCCCTTGCTGCCCTTAATTATCTGAACTGGACTCCTGATGTAGTACATTGTCATGACTGGCAGGCAGCTTTAGTAGCACTTTATCTGAGAACCTGTTTTCAGGATACAGATGTAGGACGTGCAATTTCAGTACTCACAATACATAATCTGAAGTTCCAGGGTATTTATGACAGAAAAAAGATTCAATACTGGTCAGGACTTCCGGATTATGTATTTAATAAGGACTGCATGATCCAGAACTGGCTGGATGCCAATATGTTAAAGGGTGGCATCGCTTACAGCAATAAAGTTACAACTGTAAGTAACACCTATGCCTGGGAGATTCAGACAGAGGAATATGGAGAGGGACTTGCAGAGCATTTAAGATATCACAACAATAAGATTTTGGGAATTGTGAATGGTATTGATACGGATATCTGGAATCCTGCAACTGATAAGCTGTTAGCTGCTGATTATGATGAGAAGTGACAGATATGAAAGCGGGCTGCTTTACGATGCGATCAACAGAGCAAAGACGCTCTAGTGTGCCGACAATATGCTCAGGCGTATATTTCGAAAACGATGTACTGGATGGGTTACATTCTTATTTTTATACGGTAGCAGTTTCTTATGATGGATTTGATCCAAACGAGAAAACAAAATTTTATTCGATGGAAGATGAATGTGAAAAAATTGAGCAGGAAATCAGGACAAAGTATGGCGGGAGAATTAAAGCAGCGTATGGGTGTTCCCTTGGAGGAAGTTTTGTATCCCTTCTGATTCAGCGGAAAAGTTTCTCCTTGTTCAAAGGCTTTACGAAACCCCTCGATGCGCTCTTTATCCATGCAGATGAAATTATCTGCCAAGAATAATGCTTTTTTATGTCCCAGTTCCTTTAAATATTTCCCGGTCTGATAGCCGCCGTCATAATGATCGATGACCAGATTTACTACCTTTGAGCTTTTTTCAAAATAGCCATCATACACTACAAACGAAATCCGCATCTGATTTCTGAGGCTTTCATAGTCAGCTTCACAAAATCCAATCAGAATCAGTCCATCCATATTCCACATGGATGCAAATACCGGAATCTCTCTGATATCAGATGTTGTTTTTATCATCAGAAAATATCCTTTTTCATTAACCTCATGGGAAAGCGCATTCAGCGATGACATCACAAATCCATCCTCTAAAACCCTGCCCTCATACTTTTCATGGTCATTCACCACCACTCCGATGATTCTTGAATTATTTCTTGCAAGCAAGATGCCAGCCGTATTCGGGATATATCCCGACCTTTCAAGTTCCTGCTGGACACGTTTTACCGTCTCATCTGAAATCTTTTCTGTTTTGCCGTGGATCACATTTGAGATAGTAGCAGTACTAAGACCTAACGCATCTGCAACATCTACGATTCTAACTCTGTTCTGTGTCATTTCCATTCCTTTTTCTGCGATATTATGATTATATGGTACATTGTAAATGTGGAATTTACAATGGTTAAGCGCATAACCTGTTACAAAATTTGCATTCGATTTTTGTGAATTTTTACTATTATATTACACATTTTCAGCAATCTGAATACACATGAAAGAGTACTTATGGACATAAAAATGACAGGGAATTTTTTACCGTGAAGTAAAGATTCAATTATGGGTTAATCATTAAGGGCATTTTTATCTTAATACACAAGACGAAAAGTAAAATATAATTGACATTATGGAAAAGAAGTGTTACTTTATAAATGGAGGTGAACATAAAGTGGCAAAAAATATTGCGATAAAAGTGGCAAGGGCTGAAAAAGATATGACGCAAAAGGTCTTAGCAGAAGCTGTTGGTGTTTCAAGGCAAACTATAAATGCTATCGAAAAGGGAGAATATAATCCCACAATAAAACTGTGTCGTAAAATTTGTCGCGTATTAGATAAACGTTTGGATGATTTATTCTGGGAGGATGAAGAGGATGAAAATTAGGAAAATGAAAAGTAATTTAGATGAACGCCAGGAACTAAAACTTCTTAAAATCGAACATAATGGATGTTGGATTGCTTTTTGGGGATTGCTGATTGTAATGGCAATACAAATGATAGTGGGGAATGACAGTATCAAGAATCTTGCCGGAGAATGGGCTGTATTTATGAGTCTTTCCTTTTATCTTTTGGTTGCATGTATGCGAAATGGAATCTGGGACAGGAGATTGAAACCGAATTTCAAGACGAATGTCATAGTCAGTAGTATTGCGGCAGTGTTGACAGGAATTATATGGTTTAGTGTTTCCTATCGGAATTACCATAAACTTATTGGTTCAATTGCAACCGGAATTATTATGTTTGTGCAGGTGGAAATCTTATGTTTATTAGCATTAATGATATCTTCTAAAATATATAAAAGAAGAGTACAGAAACTTGAGGAAGATGAGTGATATATGAAGTAGAAGATATTAATGATATCTGGAAATGATAAATCATTGGGAAATGGTTTATGGAAAGGGGTCGAAAAATGACAGAAAACAGTTACAAGACGCCCTGTGGATGCATCCATTATTTTGTAAATATAATAGATAAACAGAGAATTACGTTAGTGTTCTTACCGGGACTTACGGCAGACCATAGGCTTTTTGAAAAGCAGACAGAATATTTTGAGAATAAACAGAATGTGTTTGTATGGGATGCACCATCACATGCATTATCCAGACCATTTACGAATAATTACGGCCTGTCTGATATGGCAGAATGGCTTTATGAAATTTTAGCAAAAGAAGAAATTTATAATCCAATCATTATCGGTCAGTCTATGGGTGGATATCTGGCCCAAATGTATATGGAATTATATCCGGATAAGATAACGGGGTTTATCTCCATTGATTCTGCACCGCTTCAAAAGTCTTATATGACTGCAATGGAAATATGGCTTCTTGAAAGAGTAGAGCCATTATACAGAATATATCCATGGAAAGCTCTTCTTAGGGCTGGTTCAAGAGGGTGCTCTGAGACGGACTATGGTCAGAATCTTATGCGAAAGATGATGATGGCCTATGACTCAGAGCATAAAGAATATGCAAGGCTCGCTGGCTTCGGGTACAGAATGCTTGCTGAGGCAATTAAAGCAGATTTGCCATATCATATCAGTTGTCCAGCATTACTTATCTGTGGAGAAAAGGATAAAGCGGGATCTGCAAAAAGTTATAATAAGAAATGGCATCAGAGGGAAGGTTTATCGCTTAAATGGATAAAGAATGCCGGTCATAATTCCAATACTGACCAGCCGGATGAAGTAAACAGACTTATAGAAAAATTTATCAGCGAGATAGATAGGAAAGGAGTGCCCGGATGAAATGAAATATACAGTGGAAAAAAGTATTATATGGAATTGCATTGATAGTTATTAGTATAATATTGGCTGCTATTTTGTTGCTGATACAAAACAGCGTAATGGCAGCGACTCTGGGTCTGTTTCTTATAGGACTTGGTAATGGACCGATTTTTCCCAATACTACCCATCTTACTCTCGGATTATACAGTAAAGAACCGGAACGAATATGCGGGGAGGCCGTATGTTCGTTCCGGTTTTTATGTTACAGAAAATTACTGTGTTATGCCAACGGCAGAGAAACCTGAAAAGTAGAACCACCGCCCGGGGTATCCAGTACAGAGATTGTTCCTTTATGAAGTGAAATGATCTCATACGCAATACACAGTCCCAGACCAAAATGCTGCCTGTTATTTCTGGCAGAATCTGCCCGGTAAAAACGCCGGAAAACAGAAGTCTTGGCAGAATCCGGAATACCGGGTCCGTTGTCTTTGACGCGGATAAGAAAGTGCGTTTCGGTTTGTGAAAGGGAAAGAATAATTTTCCCGTTTTCGGGGACATAACTGATGGCATTGTCAAGAAGGATTCCAAGCACCTGACTGATCCTTTCCGGGTCACAGGGACAGGGAGGGATTTCCTCTTCCGGAAGTTCAATGAAAAATTTCATATGGTGGTCCTGCATCAGGGGTTCATATTTTTCGTAGGTATCCAGAAGTAAAGTATCCAGTTCACAGGAAACCGGATGCATTTTCCAGGAATGGTTATCTGCATTTGACAGAGAGAGCATATCATTTATCAGGAGGGACATTCGCGTCCCTTCTTTTTCTATGACTGAAAGAAAATGTTCCTGTTCTTTCGGATCTGCCTTTTTCATGGCAGAGATTCCGGACAGGATTACTGCCAGAGGGGAGCGAAGCTCATGGGAGGCAGCAGCGATAAATTCGGTCTGTTCCTGCCTGCTTTTTTCCAGGGGAGTGATCATTCTTCCGGTAAAGAACCAGGAACAGATACTCAGAGCCAGAATTGCCAGAAAAGCTGCGCCGGAGAATGCAAGTCTCTGTAACAGAATCCTGTGTTTTACAGAATCTAGGGAATACAGGATGATCATACTGACGGTTCCGTGGCTCTTGGGGATCAGAGCAGTGGAAACATAGAAATCTTTCATCTGAAAAAAGATCCGTTTTGTCAGTTTACTGACCGCACTGGGATTGGAAAGATCAAGTGCATAGGAAGCAGCAGAGATTTCTTCTGCCTTCCGGAAAATCGTTTCATCCAGAGAATCCGTCTGTAGTTTTTTCAGATAAAGAGAATTTCCGTTGTCTCTGATATCCATGGAAATATCATAATTTTTTTCTGCCTGCAAAATCCAGTCACTGCTGATGATACTCTGCGTTTCCAGATGAGAGATACAGGAGATGGCGTTGTTCTGAAAGGTATTCCACGCATTCTGGCGTGTGCTGTTTTCTGCGATGAAATTACAGGCAGTTGTCATAATAAAAATGACGATGCCGATGATCAGAGCAGAGAAAAAAGTCATTTGAATATGAAGTCTGCGAAACATGAAATATTTACTCCTTTATGAGATTGTATGGTAATTGTATCATGAAAACCTGTAAATAATCTCTAAAAAAATTCCTGTAACCGAGTATAGAGACAATTTAGAGAAAACTCATGTATAATGAAAGATCAGGAGGATGAAAACAGATGAAAATTTTACTGATAGAGGATGACAGGGAACTGGCAGAGAGCATGAAATTTCAGCTCGAAAAAGAAGGCTATGAGACAGATATCTGCGATGACGGAGAAGAAGGGCTTTATTATATGAAAGAACGAAGCCATGATCTGGTGATCCTGGACCGGATGCTCCCGTCCATGGATGGCATCACTGTTTTGCAGGAAGCCAGAAAGAATCATGTTTCCACACCGGTGATCATGCTGACTGCACTGGGAGAATTACAGGATAAACTGACCGGACTGAAAGGCGGCGCAGATGACTATATGGTGAAGCCGTTTGCCTTCGAAGAACTTCTGGCAAGAATACAGTGTATGGTTCGAAGACCCGGAAGATGGGAGGACACGGCAGTATTATCGCTCGGAGATCTTATTTTTGATTCCGAAAGCGGCAGACTGGAAGGAAACGGAAAGGAATGTACCCTTTCCAAACGGGAAGGAGCACTTCTGGAGCTGATGCTTCGAAACGCCGGTCAGACACTTCCGAGAGAGGTGATCCTCAACCGTGTCTGGGGAGCAGACAGCGAGGTGGAGGATGGAAATCTGGATAATTATATTCATTTTCTGAGGCGAAGATTAAAAAGTGTCAGAAGTACACTGAACCTGAAAACCGTCAGGGGAATTGGATATCGGCTGGAAAATTAGAGAAAGTTTAGAGATTTGCCTGTTACAATCCATTTATCCTGAGAGGGACAGAAAGAAAATAAAAACATGGAGGTATATCCTGATATGAGAAAAATAAAAAGGTGGAAACAGGGAATCGCCGTTGCCGGAGTGATCGCACTTACCGGCAGCCTGCTTGCCGGATGTGGCGGTGCAGATGAAAAAAATTTCGGAAGCAAAGGAGAAACAGGAAGCAGCAATCAGGCAGGGAATGCAGATACAGCAGATCTTGTGAATGTAAATACCGACAATTCAGATGGTAAAAAAACAAAAGATGAGAGCGCAAAAGCAATGGGACGTTTTCTGGAAAATGATCTTACAGTACCTGAAAACAGCCAGTTTCTGAGAGATGTCAAAGTACTCGACTCAGGTGCATTGCGCATGGTTTATTACAGTACAGCAGATAACTGTTATTATGTAGCAGATTCAGCAGATAATGGAGAAACCTGGACGAATGGAAAAAGTCTGGAAGAACTGTTGGGGCTTAAGGAGAATCTGGGAGAATATATCAGCGTTGTTTCTGCAGCAGCGGATGGAAGTATATTTGTCGGGGCAGATCTGTCTCCTGACAGGGACAATGAAAATGCACAGACAACAGCCGACAGTGGGGAAGAGGATTCTGCGTATGACAACCTGAAAATGGAATTTTTCTATCTTTCCCCTGATGGAAATGTACAGAAAGTTGATACCGGAGATACGATTCAGTCTTCCTATACATTTCAGGCATGTTTCACAGAGAATGGGACAGTTCTTATCGTAGATCCAGGCAATGGCGTAGCAGAGATCAATCCTTCAGATGGAAGTCTGGTGAGAAGATATGAGGAAAGAATCCGTGTTGATTTTATCGGAACAGCAGGAAAAATGTTGTTTACCATTCAGGATCAGACTCTTCACGGATATGATCTGGATACTGGAAAACCACTGGACAATATCAGCGCGCTTACAGAGCAGATCCAGTCTGATGAGCAGGATGTCAACTGGACAACAACCAGCAGTTTTCCGCTTATGTTCTTAAAGGGAGATGAGGATAACAGCCTTTTTTATATTGATCATACCGGTGTTTACAGATATGTTCTGGGAGGTAGCACAGTGGAACAGATAATCGATGCTTCCTTGAATTCGCTCAGTTCACCGGATACAGGAACTGTAGCATGGGGACAGGACAGCGATGGAAATTTCTATGTGGGCTGTAATGCAGGCGAGGATATCAGAATTTATTCCTATGTATATTCCAAAGATACCCCAACGACACCGGATACAGAGCTGACAGTTTATTCCCTGAAAGACAGTAACTTCATAAAACAGGCAGCAGTGCTTTTCCAGAAAAAATATCCGGATATTTATGTGAATATTGAGGCGGGAATGTCAGGAGATGATTCCGTCACAGATACGGATGCGCTGAAAGTGCTCAATACAGAGATCATGGCCGGAACAGGACCGGATGTTCTGCTGCTGGATGGAATTTCAGAGGATACCTATATAGAGAGAGGAATGCTGGAGAATTTAAGCGGGGTATTAAAAGACGAAGATATCCTGCCAAATATCAAAGATGCATATACAAAAGAGGATGGAAGCATTTATACCATGCCTGTCAAGTTCGGCATTCCGATGATAGAGGGAAATAAGGATATCATTGCCGGAATTACGGATCTGACAACAGAGGCTGATGCAGCGGAAAGCCAGAAAGACAGCTATGGAAAACTGAAATTTTTCAGCTCTTTTTCCATATCACCGTCCTGGCTGATACAGGGAACCATAGACAATAGTACATCGGCATGGATGAACGAGGACGGAACCCTCAAAGAAGATGCACTGAAAGAATATCTGGAGCAGGTAAACAGGATCTGGCAGACTCAGAAGGATGCGATAGAAGAGACAAAGAAAGCTTACCAGATGGGTGATGACTGGGCGAATTCAGATCGTTCCGGATATACAAATATTGCAGGATCGATAACGGATCTGCTTGTAAAAGTCAATACAGTGGCGGCAGGCGGTCTGCTTTCACCGGAGGGTCTGGTGTATCTGGATTCTGCAAAAAAAGTAGATCCGGATCTGGATTACAGACTTCTGAACGGACAAAGCGAGAATTGTTTCTATCCAAGGAGCATTGTGGGAATCAGTGCAAAGGCATCTGAAAAAGAAGCGGCAGAGAAGTTCGTAAAGTTCCTGTTTGAAGAGGAATCCCAGAGAGCAAGCAATGATGAAGGACTGGCTGTAAACAGCAAGGTTTATGAAGATATGGCTTACTGGAAAATGGGAAAATCCAGTGGAGATACCATTGGCTCGATCGGAGCCTCTTATGATACGGGAGATGGTAATATCAAACAGCTTGAGATGGACGAGATCATTCCGGAAGATGAAGCAATACAGAACATCATGGATCTGGGAAAAACACTTAATGTACCTGCAAAGAGTAATCAGATCATCCGAAATGCAGTAACGGAATCCGGTGAGAAATACCTCAATGGAGAAACGGGGCTGGATGATGCTGTGAAAGAGATCATGCAGGAAGTAAATCTGTATTTATCTGAATAAGCGGCTGTCTGCTGCTGATTACCCAACACTGCAAGGTAAGGGAGTTTAAGAGAATGAAGATTAATTTAAAAGAACACTTATCTTTAACAGAGAAACGGAACGCAAAATCAGATTTGCTGTTTAGTCGGAAACGAAATCGCAGAAGATGTGCAGCTTTCAGAAATACAGAAAAAGGTCTGGCTTTTATTCTTCCGAGTTTTGCAGGTGTCTGCATTTTCTGGCTGATCCCGTATGTGGATGTGATCCGCAGATCTTTTTGCGGGGCAGTGAATGGAGAATTTGTGGGGATAGAGAACTACAGGACGATATTTGCAAACAAAGCGTTTCGTCTGGCAGCAGGCAACACACTTCGGTTCTTCGGAGTGTGTGTGCCGCTGCTGGTGGTATTGTCTCTGATCATAGCAGTCCTGCTTGCAGGGCAGAAAAGATTTACGCAGATTCTGAAAAGTTTCTTTCTTCTGCCAATGGCAATCCCTGTAGCATCAGTGGTACTTCTGTGGAGACTGCTTTTTGACGATCAGGGCTTATTGAATCACCTGCTTCATATGTTATCTGTTCAGACGACTGACTGGATGAATACAGGTGCTTCTTTTTATGTACTGGTGATCAGTTATATATGGAGAAATCTTGGATATGATGTAGTGCTCTGGATGGCAGGATTGTCTGCCATTCCGGCGGCACTTTACGAGGCAGCAAAAGTGGACGGGGCAGGGGAGTGGAAATGTTTTACGAAGATCACACTCCCGAATCTGCTCCCGTCCCTTTTTACGATCGTGGTACTTTCTGTACTCAATGCATTTAAGGTTTTCCGTGAGGCATATCTGGTGGCCGGTGATTATCCGCAGGAAAAAATGTATCTGCTTCAGCATCTGTTTAACAACTGGTACAGGGACCTGTCGCTGGATAAGATGTCGGCTGCGGCAGTGGTGACCGGACTGGTGATTTTTCTGCTGATCCTGGGATTGTGGAAAGCCTGGGGGAAAGGCGGGGCAGAATGAGAAAAGTTATGCAGATATTCCGTATCAGGAAGATAGGAAGCCTGCTCCTTGTACTCCTTGCACTGGTGGCAGTATTTCCGGTATTTTTTTCAGTTACAGGATCACTGATGGGGCAGAAGGAATTAAATGATCTTCTGGGGGCGGTACTGACAGCAGACAGTGGATCTGCTTCCGGTCAGGCAGTCAGTTATGTATTCTGGAGAGTACTTCCGCTTTATCCGACGCTGAGATCCTATGTGAAAGTCCTGCTGGATTCTCCGGAGTTTTTTGTGATGTTCTGGAATTCCGTAAAGATTACTGTCGGAGTTCTGGCAGGGCAGATCCTGGTGGGAGTACCGGCAGCGTGGGGATTTGCCAGATATCGTTTTCCGGGAAAAAATCTGCTGTTTATGATCTATGTGGCATTGATGATGATGCCCTTTCAGGTAATGATGCTCAGTAATTATCTGGTTCTGGATCAGATGAAACTTCTGGATCATCTGTGGGGGATTATTCTTCCGGCGGCCTTTTCCACGTTTCCGGTTTTTATCATGTATCGTTTCTTTGAGAGTATTCCGGAGACACTGATGGAATCTGCGCGGCTGGACGGGGCGGGTGAGCTGCTTATTTTTATCAGAATCGGAATCCCTCTGGGTTCTGCGGGTATCATTTCGGCACTGGTTCTGGGATTTCTGGAATACTGGAATCTGATCGAACAGCCAATGGCATTTCTGAAGACCAAAAGTCTGTGGCCGCTGTCTCTGTACCTTCCACAGATCGATATCTCCCAGACAGGAAAGGCATTTGCGGTATCTGTTCTGGTTCTGATCCCGGCAGTGATCGTTTTTCTGGCAGGGCAGGATTATCTGGAACAAGGGATCATATCCACGGCAATCAAGGAATAGAGCGACAGAAACGAGAGGATTTATCTATGAAGAAAATAAAACTGATAAAAATTCTGGCAGGATTTTTTGTCCTGATGCTTTTGTTTACTTTTCTGTCCAGGGCGGCAGATTCGGTGAATGTAGCACAGGTAGAGACAAAAACAGCTCAGAATCAGGTGATCGCGCATGAGGTGACCGGCACAGGTAAAGTGATGGGAACCAGAGAACGGGCAGTTTTTACCCAGGAGGGACAGAAGGTGGAGCAGGTTTATGTGCAGGAAGGACAGAATGTGAAAAAAGGGGATGCGCTGCTGAAGTTTTCTGTAAAATATCTAAAAAAAACCATAAAGGAAAAACAGGATGCCATATATGTTCTGCAGGGGAAGATCAATGATCTGATCAGTGCAGAGTCTGTGAATCAGCAGAAGAGAAATAATGAGTTTTCAGATGCACAGGAAAATTATAACAGTGCGGTTTCCAGCGGAAATTACAGTGTGCAGGCGGCACAGAATGAGGCAGCCATAGCCAGACAGAAGCTTCAGGATTATTACGCACAGCGGGATGCGGCGCAGAATGACGTACAGGATAAGATACCGGATGAGGAGAAGTTCAGTGATTCCAGCGAGTTTGATGATCCGGGAAATACAGACGATTTTGGGAATACAGATGATCCGGAGAACTCCGATGATTCCGGAAATACGGATCGCACAGATGGCGAAGGGAATAAAAATACATCAGGAAACGGCGACAATTCGAATGCGCAGGACAATTCTCAGGAGCAGGCATTGATTGATGATATCCGGGCGAAAGAGGAGGCGGTCAATGAAGCCATGCTCAGCCGCAGAAGAGAACTTCAGTCAGCAGAGCAGGCAATCCGGGATACGCAGATCGGTGATGCTTCGGATTCCACGCTGGAGAATACGCAGGCGGAACTTGAGACTGCGCAGAAAGATCTGGAAACGTTGCAGAAAGTGCTGGCACGAAAGGGAAAAGTGAAAGCACCCTGTGATGGTGTGATAAAGAGTCTGAGTGCAGTGACAGGAAGCCAGACAGGAGCGGAAGCTGCGGTTGTCCTTTATGAATCCAAAGGAACCTTTCGGTTTCAGGCAGAGGTCAGCAAAGATGATCTGAAATACATAAAGAGTGGCGGAGAGGTAATTTTAAAAGGTGCGGATGAAAAAGAGATTACAGGAGCGAAAGTGGAGTCTGTGAAAGAGGACAGCAGTAATGAAAATCAGTACATTCTTTCTGTACAGGTACCGGAGGGAACTCTTTCCATAGGAGATACTGCGGAATTTACAATTTCTCAGGATGCAGGTCCTTTTAATGTCTGTGTTCCGCTGAGCGCATTGTATGAGGAAAATGGCAGATACTATGTTTATGTGACAGATACACAGAACACCGTCCTGGGTGAAGTACTGGTAGCGCGAAAAACGTATGTGAATGTGAAAGATAAAAATTCTTCCACTGCTGCGCTGGAGAACGGGGATTTATCAAGTGACCAGAAAATCGTGACTTCCAGTGACAGAGAGATCAGCAGCGGCAGCCGGATCAGGCTGCTGGAGGAATGAGTGTCAGAAGTCAGAGTGCCTTTTTAAGGAAAGCTGGTACTCTGACTGTGTGGCTGATTATTTTCTGTATTTATTTTCTGGGAGTCTATAATTATGTGCAGATCAGAAATGATACAGCAGTATCGGTGTTTCTGTCCGCAGCTTATCCTGACAGGAAAGGAGCAGAAAATATCCTGAAGCAGGAAAGAAAAAGTGAGAAGCCTTATGATGTATGTTTTTATGCAGATGCAGGGTTGAGGGAGATTTCTGCGAAAGAAGGAAACCGGCAGGCACAGGCGATGACTGTGTATCTTAAGGGAAATCCCGCAGGGTATGACTGGCAGGCAGCAGCTCTGACAGAAGGTGATCCGGATGGTTGCGTGATTGATGGTACAACTGCCTGGGAGCTCTTTGGCAATAAGGTTCCGGGTGGTCAGATTCTGTTTCAGGGACGTACTTATACTGTCAGGAAAGTTGCGGACTGGGGGCAGAAAATTCTGGTTTTCGGGGCGGCTTCTGCGGATGATACCGAGACGGAACTTTTTTATAATCGTTTGTTTATCAGAAGGAGAAATGGAGAAACCGAAGAAAGTACAGTGAGCGGATTTCTGATGAAATACGGACTTCAGGGAACTGTGGTATCCTCGACTTTACCGAAAAATGCAGGACTGGCGGCATTACTGCTGCTTCCGGCGGTTCTTTCTGGCAGTCTGTGGACGGAAATAAGCAGAGAAAAAAAGAACTATACAGTGAAAGATGCAGAGTACTGGTTCTGCAACCTGCTGTACAGTGTAATGGCAGGGACGGTGGTCTGGCTTCTTTTTACACATCTGACCTGGCCGGAGGGATGGATTCCGTCAAGGTGGTCTGACTTTGGGTTCTGGAAAGAAAAGGTGGATCAGGCTGTGGCAGAATTTAAGCTGTATCTGATGCTTCCGAAGACGGTATCCCAGACGGAAGGTATGATTCTTGGCGGGAAAACGGTTTGTGCAGGAGGGGGTTCCTGTTTTCTGTATTTGTTGTGGAAAGTATATGAAAAGGGATATGACAGAATCTTCTAAGGCTAAGGTGTTTACAATACTCATAAAGGGCTCCTTTGGGTTATTTTTTAAGATTAGACACCTTAATTTTACCACAAATGGATGCTCTTTTTTCATTCATCTGATAGGTGAAAAGCAATATTCAGTTAAAATATAGAAACTATGTGGTTTTCAGCCACTTCTAATCCCGAATCTCACCTATAAATCCGGTGAGCAGATGGAGCAACTTGGCAAGTATGGTTTTCTTCGCAGAGATTATCTGAAGA
>PPYE01662054.1_pt1 | contig 23571 bp, 19 predicted proteins | sample 1559881 | NCBI WGS metagenome assembly PPYE01 (sample SAMN08240022, study PRJNA423297) | Human gut metagenome, whole genome shotgun sequencing project. | reverse complement strand
ATGGAAACGTGCTGCCGGCAGATGGAGATTCCCTACCAGCTGGAAGTGATCGACCAGGGCGGAACGGATGCGTCCAGCATGAATCTGTCGCACTATGGCGTCCGGGTGGGAGGCATCGCGGTGGCGACCCGGTATCCTCACTGCCAGAGCTGTGTGGCTTCCCTGAAAGATATCGAGGCAGGGGCAAGACTGTGCACGGCATTTGCGAAGCATGAGTTTATCTGGGGCTGATCCGGCTGGAGCACCCGCTGATGAACCGGGCGAAATTTGTGCCGGTAAAATAGAGGAATAGAAGATCTGTCAAAAAAGCGTGTCTGAAACCTCTTTTCTGTAATTCAGAAAATGATTTTCAAACACGCTTTTTTTTGACCGCGATTCGTTTTATGGGCGGTTTCTGCGGCTTATTTCATGCTTTCACGTTTCCGCAGTTTGGAATCCAGCTGTTTCTTACGGATTCTCAGAGATTTCGGAGTTACCTCCAGCAGTTCGTCCTTGTCGATAAAGTCCAGCGCCTGTTCCAGGGACAGGATCTTCGGCGGCGTCAGACGCAGCGCTTCATCGGCGGAGGAAGAACGGGTGTTGGTCAGATGTTTCGTCTTGCAGACATTCAGTTCGATGTCCTCCGCTTTTCCGTTCTGTCCGATGACCATGCCGGCGTAAACCTTCTGGCCCGGTCCGATGAAGAGGGTTCCGCGCTCCTGTGCGGAGTAAAGACCGTAGGTGACAGACTCGCCTGCCTCAAACGCAATCAGGGAACCCTGCTTACGGTAAGCGATATCGCCTTTATACGGTGCATAATCTTCGAACTCTGTATTGATGATACCCGTACCTTTGGTGGAGGTCATGAACTCTCCGCGGAAACCGATCAGGCCGCGGGCAGGAATCTCAAATTCCAGGCGGGTGGAACCGTCGCTTGCGCGGCTCATACCGTGCAGCTCGCCTTTTCTTTCGCTGAGCAGCTGGATGACTGTGCCGGAAAATTCATCCGGAACGTCCACATAAGCAATTTCCATCGGCTCCAGCTTTCTGCCGCGCTCGTCTTCCTTGTAAATAACCTCTGCCTTGCTGACTGCAAATTCATAACCCTCACGGCGCATGTTCTCGATCAGTACGGACAGATGCAGCTCACCGCGGCCGGATACCTTGAAGCAGTCTGCGGAATCCGTTTCCTCCACGCGAAGGGAAACGTCTGTGTTCAGCTCGCGCATCAGACGGTCACGGATATGACGGGAGGTCACATACTTGCCTTCCTGTCCCGCCAGAGGGCTGTCGTTTACCATGAAGTTCATGGAGATCGTCGGTTCGGAGATTTTCTGAAACGGAATAGCTTCCGGGTGATCCAGGTCACCGCAGAGGGTATCGCCGATATGGATGTCTGCGATTCCGGATACAGCGACAATGGAGCCGACGGTGGATTCAGTCACCTCGACTTTTTTCAGGCCGTCGAACTCGTAGAGCTTGCTGACCTTTACTTTTTTCCGCTTGGTCAGATCGTGATGGTTCACCAGCATGACATCCTGATTGACACGGATCGTTCCGTTGTCCACTTTGCCGATACCGATACGGCCGACATATTCATTGTAATCAATGGTGCTGATCAGTACCTGAGTGCCTGCGTCGGGATCTCCCTGAGGAGCCGGGATATATTTCAGGATTGTCTCGAACAGAGGAGTCATATCCTTCGGCGTATCGTTCAGATCCAGGACCGCATGGCCAAGTTTTGCGGATGCGTACAGGAACGGGCAGTCCAGCTGCTCGTCGGAAGCGTCCAGATCCATCAGAAGTTCCAGCACCTCATCGATCACCTCATCCGGACGCGCTTCCGGGCGGTCGATCTTATTGATGCAGACGATGACGGACAGATCCATCTCAAGCGCCTTTTTCAGCACAAATTTGGTCTGCGGCATTGCGCCCTCAAAAGCATCCACCACAAGGATGACGCCGTCCACCATTTTCAGCACACGTTCCACCTCGCCGCCGAAGTCGGCATGGCCGGGAGTGTCGATGATATTGATCTTTACGCCGTTATAATAAACAGCGGTATTTTTGGAAAGAATCGTGATTCCACGTTCCCGCTCGATATCGTTGGAGTCCATGACACGCTCCTGAACTTCCTGGTTGGCGCGGAACACACCGCTCTGCTTTAAGAGTTCATCGACCAGTGTTGTCTTGCCGTGGTCAACGTGAGCGATAATCGCGACATTTCTTACATCTTCTCTTGTTGTGCGTGCAAAATCCCATCGCCAAAGGCGATTTTAAATGGATTTTGCATGTAACGGTTCAGCAAGGCTGAACTGTTACAAAAAAATCTGGTTCTAACTTTCAGGATTGCCGAATACATATGATATATACCACAAGTAGAGGTAGAAGAAAAAGACAAAGGAAGGGGAACAATTCAGTCATGGCAGATAAGATCATTGAAAACAACCAGGTGTCCATTATGGGGCAGATTGTGTCACAGTTTACATTCAGTCATCAGGTATTCGGGGAGGGATTTTACCTTGTGGATATCATGGTCAAGAGACTCAGCGATTCCGAGGACATCATTCCGGTGATGGTATCAGAACGCCTGATCGACGTGACACAGGATTACGAAGGAGAATACCTGATGGTCAACGGGCAGTTCCGCTCGTACAACCGTCATGAGGAAAAGAAGAACCGTCTGGTGCTTTCCGTCTTTGCGAGGGAGATCAGTTTTGTGGAAGACGAGGACGATTCTGTGAAGTCCAACCAGATTTATCTGGACGGATACATATGCAAACCTCCGGTTTACCGGAAGACACCGCTGGGCAGAGAGATCGCCGATCTGCTGATCGCCGTCAACCGCCCATATGGAAAATCCGATTACATTCCATGCATCTGCTGGGGCAGGAATGCAAGGTACGCATCGGCGTTTTCCGTCGGCGGACATGTCCTGATCTGGGGGCGGATCCAGAGCAGGGAATACATGAAACGGATCAGCGACACCGAAACAGAAAAAAGAACCGCCTACGAAGTCTCCGTCAGCAAACTTGAATATTTGGAGGGGTGAGGGGACGCCGGCACATGCCGGACACAGCCCCTGCCAGGCTGCCGGGTGTTCCGCGCTGGCGGCGGGGGATCTATGGAATGCGTGCTCACTCCACAAACGGACAGCGCAGGGCAGTATGTTCGCAGCTCTCAGAGCGGTGCGCAGGTGTGCGGCAGCGGATGGTTTTGTCCGCTCTGCGCTCTGCGGACATACTGCCCTGCGCTGTTCGTTTGTAGTCGCAAGCACTGCATTTCCATAGATCTCCCGCTGCCAACACGGAACACCCGGCAGCCTGGCAGGGGCCGCGTCCGGCATGCGCCGGCGTCCCCCTTGGCTGCGGGAGGTGGTGGTGAGGGCGAAAGCGGTTATACACTGATCATGAAAAAATCTCCACAAACAATAGTATTTTTGACTGAACGATTGCGCCAAAGTTTATGCGAAGCCTAGACAGACTCGTTCTTTCATCAGCACACATCTATACCCAGAAAGGCGCCCCAGCCGCCGGGCAGGCGTGGGAGGACAGGGAGAGGGAGGGGCGGGGAGGCGCGGGGGATATGGAAATGCAGTGCTTGCGACTACAGACGGACAGGAACAGGCAGCATGTCCGGCAGGCGCAGAGCGGGCAAAACGAAAAGCTGTCAAACGCCGTCTCGCCGCTCTGCAAGACAACGCACATGCTGCCTGTTCCTGTCCGTCTGTGGAGTGAGCACGCATTCCATATCCCCCGCGCCTCACCGCCCCTCCCTCTCCCGCATCCTCCCGTGCCTGCCCGGCGGCTGGGGCGCCTTTCGTCCGCCCTCAAAAAAAACAGCGGCGTTATTGACAAGGGGGTGGGAATAATGGTATATTGAAAAAAATGAAGTGATTATCGGCAGAAAGTCAGATAATTACGGATATGTAACAGGAGATAGAGGTCGCATATTTTATCAGTAAGCTGTCCGATGAGACGGGTCAAAGGAAGGCAGTGGAAAGGAAAATATGCCGAAGGACCAAGGCATCCCGCAGAGCCTGGTTCCTGGGCGCAGGGTGAAGAAGTCTGCGACTGTCATCGATGGATGGAGTGCTATCTGATAAGATATACCAAAGGTATAGATAAGAGGCGGACATTTTATCGATGGATCGCCTCTTTTTTACAGGAGGAAAGGGTATGGCTATTTTTACAGGAGCAGGTGTGGCGATCGTCACGCCGATGACAGAGACGCTGGAAGTGAACTATGAGAAGCTTGGAGAGATCATTGAAGAGCAGATTGCGGAAGGGACCGATGCGATCATTATCTGCGGAACCACGGGTGAGTCTTCGACTCTGACCCATGAGGAGCATCTCGAGGCAATCCGTTATACGGTGGAGAAGGTAAATCACCGGATTCCGGTCATTGCAGGAACGGGTTCCAACTGTACGCAGACCGCATGTTATCTCTCAAAGGAGGCGGAAAAGTACGGTGCGGACGGACTGCTGCTCGTATCTCCATATTATAATAAGGCAACACAGAAAGGGCTGATCGCGCATTATACCACGATCGCCAACAGTGTTTCCATTCCGATCATTTTGTATAATATCCAGAGCCGCACCGGTGTGAATATCGCGCCGGAGACCATTGCGGAACTGGTGAAGAATGTGGATAATATCGTGGGCGTAAAGGAAGCTTCCGGAAATATTTCCCAGGTTGCGAAGATCATGCATCTGACCGATGGAAAGATTGATCTGTATTCCGGAAACGATGATCAGGTGATCCCGCTGCTGTCTCTGGGCGGCAAGGGTGTGATCTCCGTGCTGTCCAATGTGGCGCCGCGTTACACCCATGAAATGGTAATGAAGTATCTGGAAGGCAATACGAAGGAAGCATGTCAGATGCAGCTGAACGCGCTGCCGCTGATCGATGCTCTGTTCTGTGAAGTCAATCCGATTCCGGTTAAGGCTGCGATGAATCTGATGGGTAAAAATGTCGGATCTCTGCGTGCGCCTCTGACCGAGATGGAACCGGCGCATCAGGAGAGACTGGCTGCGGAGCTGAAGGCGTTCGGGCTGATGTAACACAGAAGGAAAAGAAACGTAACAGTTCAGCTAGTACAGCGTTTCGTAAATAACTACACCAAATCGCTTGGTCCAGTTATTTAGCGAACGCTGTACTAGCTGAACAGTTACCAGGAAACAGCAGGAGGGACTGAAATGATAAAAGTAATCATGCATGGATGCAACGGCCATATGGGTCAGGTGATTACCGGGCTTGTCAAAGAGGATCCGGCGATCGAGATCGTGGCTGGTGTGGATATGGTAGATAACAGAGAGAATGGGTATCCGGTGTTTACGAACCTGCAGGACTGTGACGTGCAGGCGGATGCGATGATTGATTTTTCATCGTTTAAAGCGGTGGACGGTGTCCTGGAATACTGCCGCAGCAGAAAGCTGCCGCTGGTACTCTGCACCACAGGTCTTACCGAGGAACAGGTGCAGAAGGTGCAGGAGGTCAGCAAAGAGGTTGCTGTACTGCGTTCTGCAAATATGTCTCTGGGGATCAATACCCTGCTCAAGCTGATCCAGGACGCGGCAAAGGTTCTGGCGGCAGCGGGATTTGATATGGAAATCGTGGAGAAACACCATAAACTGAAATGCGACGCGCCAAGCGGAACGGCGCTGGCACTGGCGGACAGCCTGAATGAAGCGATGGACGGAGCATATCACTATACGTTTGACCGCAGCCAGCGCCACGAACAGAGAGATCCGAAAGAGATCGGTATTTCTGCAGTGCGCGGCGGTACGATCGTCGGAGACCACGACGTGATCTTTGCGGGGCCGGATGAGGTGATCACCTTCTCCCATCAGGCATACTCAAAGGGTGTATTTGGAAAAGGAGCGGTGGAAGCCGCGAAATTCCTTGCTGGAAAGCCGGCAGGGCTGTATGATATGCAGGATGTCATCAAATAAAAATTGGTATAAAATATCGTAAAAGTTAAAAAATAAGAGTTGCAGCTATGCCTTAAATGTCTGGTTTTGCAGATGATTCTGCAGAATCGGCGTTTAAGGCATTTTTATTTTTTCAGGAATATTCTGGAACCCGTCCGTCTGCGTATATTCGACTGGATTTTCCGTATACTACAGGTAGTACATCGAATATTAAATAACTGCCGCCGAAAAAGCATTCTGCGGAATGCAGCGGTTATTTAGTATTCGATGTACCAGTACGAAAACAAGTACAGCAGAAAAGGAGATGGAATGATGAAAAACAGAAAAACAGTGCTGCTTGGAATGATCATGGCTTCCGTTTTGATGGTGATGACGGCATGCGGACAGAGCAATATGGATAACCAGAACAATTCCAACAAAGATAACACAGTCAACGATGTGACAAATGGCACAGACCGGAACAACAACACGGATCAGAACGATACGCTTGGGGATGATATGGAAAATCTCGGAGACGATGTCAGGGACGGAGCCAATGATACGGTGGATGGAATCCAGGAAGGCGCCGATGATGTGATCGACGGTGTTCAGAGAGGCGCCAATGATGTGGTGGACGGCGTTCAGAATGGGATGGACGCAGGAGAGAACAACCGGGACAACACGAACACCAATAACGAAAAGACAAACGGAACAGAAAATCAGAAAAATCAATAAGGAAGAACCCCCGGAAAGCCGGACGTTGGCTTTTGGGGGTTCTGTGTATTCTGCGTGAGTGCAGCAGGTATTCAGAGAACGCTGTACCAGATTGCTCAGCGGATAAAGTTTGTGAATACATGTTCTTCTTTTTCCGGAAGTCCATAGGCTTCTTTGCCGAGCCGGATACTTTTGATCAGGAACGCCATATTTTTTCCGAGGGTCCGCATGGTCTGCATACCTTCCAGATCCTGGCGGACCTCCTCCGGAGAATTTCCGTGCACCATGTTCCAGTACTGGCTGGATGCCACGGGCATTCCGGAGATGGTAAAGTATTTGTTCAACTCATCGAACGTAGCAGTGTTTCCGCCTCTGCGGCAGCTTACAACGGCAGCGCCCACTTTCATGGTCTTGTCCGCCGTACAGCTGTAAAACAGGCGGTCGATAAAGGAAACCAACGTTCCGTTGGCGGAAGCAAAATAGACAGGTGAACCGATGACAATACCGTCACAGTCACGGAATTTCGGAGCAGTCTCATTGACCAGATCATCAAACACACACTGTCCTGTCGTTTTACATTTACGGCATCCGATACAACCGCGGATTGCCTTATTCCCAACATGGATAATCTCCGTATCGATACCTTCCTGCTGCAGCGTTCTGGACACCTCTTCCAGTGCAGTATAAGTACATCCGTGGCTGTTCGGACTTCCGTTGATCAGAATTACATTCATGTTCTTTCTCCTTTCCATACTTCTGTGCTGCGCATAACGTATGAACGATATCCATAGGTATGCGATTATATTTATATTATACATTATTATACATGACGGTAGCTACTACCGGTCAAGAGTTTTAACAACACTTCTGTTTTGCTACACACCCGACGCCTTATGACGCATTGTGACCTCCTATGACTTCTGGAGCCTAAAGCCAGAAATCAGCCCGGGGCAGGTGGTCAGCGTGTATGGCGGGCATCTGAAAAAGTGTGAGAAAATCTTGGCGTTCCGAAGCCCCGGAGGACGGGTCAGGCGAAGTGCCACACGTACTGAGCCTGAGGAGCGCTGAATCGGGAATGCATCAGGCATTCCTGATGAATCGCTCCGGTGCCCGTCCGGAGGGGCTTTGGAACGCTTAGATTTTCCACACTTTTTCAGCCGCTCGCCATACACGCAGGCCACCTGCCCCGGGCGGATTTCGTACGCTTTAATGAAACGAAAGTCCCCCAAATTTTGAAGAAATAAACGCTCAACATATTGTGAAGCAAAAAAAAATAAGGTATACTAATAGTAATTGTGCAGAACTAAGATGATACTGAAATCTGCCAAAATACAGAGCAAAGGATGGGAATGCCATATGTTGAGAATTGGTTTGCTGACAAGCGGCGGCGACTGCCAGGCATTGAACGCGACAATGCGTGGTGTAGTAAAAGGACTGTCCAATAACGTAAAGGATCTGGAAGTGTACGGATTTATGAATGGTTACAAAGGTCTGATCTACGGTGATTACCGGATGCTGACGTCCAAGGATTTCTCCGGAATCCTGACGAGAGGCGGCACGATCCTTGGAACTTCACGCCAGCCGTTCAAGCTGATGCGTGTTCCGGATGAGAACGGACTGAATAAGGTAGAGGCGATGACCCAGACCTACCATAAACTCCGTCTGGACTGTCTGGTGATCCTTGGCGGAAACGGAACACAGAAAACTGCCAATCTTCTGAGAGAAGAAGGACTGAATATCATTCATCTGCCGAAAACTATTGATAATGATATCTGGGGCACGGATATGACCTTTGGTTTTTACAGTGCGGTAAATATCGCGACGGAAGCCATCGACTGTATCCACACCACAGCATCTTCCCATCAGAGGGTTTTTATCGTGGAAGTTATGGGACATAAGGTGGGATGGCTGACTCTGTACGCGGGCATTGCCAGCGGTGCGGATGTCATCCTGATCCCGGAAATTCCATATGATATCGATAAGGTTGCGGCAGCCATCGAAAAACGGCGTCAAAACGGAAGCGGATTTACAATCCTGGCGGTTGCCGAGGGTGCTATCTCCAAGGAAGACGCGGCCCTTCCGAAGAAAGAGCTGAAAAAGAAGATGGAGATGAACAGCAAGAAATATCCGTCGGTTTCCTACAAGATTGCCAAGGAGATCGAGGAGAAGACAGGAATGGAGATCCGTGTCACCGTTCCGGGACATACCCAGAGAGGCGGCAGCCCATGTCCGTATGACCGTGTGCTTTCCACACGCATCGGTTCCGAGGCGGCGCAGCTGATCATGGACGGCCAGTTCGGATATATGGTGGGAATCATCAACGGAAAGATCAAGAAGGTTCCGCTGGAATCCTGCGCAGGCAAGTTAAAGACCGTTACTCCGGACGATCAGGTGGTACAGGATGCAAAACGCATCGGCATCAGCTTTGGAGACTGAGCCGGCGAAACGGTTGCAAGCAAAAAAGAATCAGGAGAGAAATGAATGAGTTATACTGCTCTTTACCGGAAATTCCGGCCGGACACCTTTGCGGATGTCAAAGGGCAGGATCACATTGTTACAACACTGAAAAATCAGATTCAGGCCGACAGGCTCGGACATGCTTACCTGTTCTGCGGAACACGCGGGACAGGTAAGACTACGATTGCCAAAATTTTGGCAAAAGCAGTGAACTGTGAACATCCGGTGGACGGAAGTCCCTGTAACGAATGTGCGTCCTGCAAGGCAATCCAGGCAGGGATCTCCACCAATGTCATCGAGATCGACGCGGCATCCAACAACGGTGTCGACAATATCCGTGAGATCCGGGATGAAGTGGCTTACCGCCCCACCCAGGGAAGGTTTAAGGTTTACATTATCGATGAGGTGCATATGCTTTCCACAGGGGCATTCAACGCACTGCTGAAAACCCTTGAGGAACCGCCGTCCTATGTGATCTTTATTCTGGCGACAACGGAAGCCAACAAGATTCCGGTGACGATTCTGTCACGCTGTCAGAGATATGATTTCAAGAGGATTACCGTGGACACCATCGCCGCCCGTCTGAAAGAGCTGATGGAGACGGAACAGGTGGAAGTGGAAGACAAGGCGATCCGTTATATCGCGAAAGCGGCGGACGGGGCGATGCGTGACGCGCTGAGTCTTCTGGACCAGTGCATTGCCTTTTATCTGGGCCAGAAGCTGACCTATGAAAAAGTGCTGGAAGTGCTGGGGACGGTAGATACGGAGATTTTCAGCCGCATGCTCCGCTGCATTCTGAAAGGCGATGTCTCCGGAAGTATTCATACGCTGGAGCAGTTGATCATCCAGGGAAAGGAGCTGGGTCAGTTTGTCACGGACTTCACCTGGTACCTGAGAAATCTTCTTCTGGTAGGAAACTCGGAAGGGGAGGAAGAGGCGCTGGACGTGTCGGCGGAACAGTACCGGATTTTGCAGGAAGAGAGCAAAATGGTTGACGATGAGACGTTGATGCGTTATATTCGTATTCTGTCAGAATTATCCAGCCAGCTTCGGTATGCGGTGCAGAAAAGAGTTCTGGTGGAAGTGGCGCTTGTAAAACTCTGCCGTCCCCAGATGGAGACGAATCTGGATTCTGTGCTGGACCGGCTGAGGATCCTGGAAGAAAAGATGGAACAGGGAATTCCTGTACAGGCAGTTCAGGCTGCGGCGCCCGGCCAGATACCGGCGCAGGCGGCTGAAACACAGGGGATTTACCCGTCCGGGGAAGCTGCGCCCGCTGTAAAGCCGACAAAAGCCGCGCCGGAGGATCTCCAGAAGATCCGTGCCCAGTGGAAGGCGATCGTCGGACAGACCAGCGGAATGTTCCGGCAGTTTCTCCAGAAGTCTGTCCCGAAATACAACGGAGAAACGGGGGACGCCCGTCTGTTTGTGGAATTTCAGGACAGTCTGGGAGCAATGTATGTGGACCGCCCGGAGGCTGCGCAGGAACTGCAGCAGATCATCGAGCAGACCACAGGAAAAACCGTGGAAATTGAAATGATTCTGGCGGATCAGAAAAAGAACAGTGCGCTGTCGGAGATTTCCGTGGACAGCCTGCTGGAGGAGACGGTTCATATGCCGATCGATTATGAAGATGATGACGAGCCGGAGGAATTTGAGTAACAGGAGGAAGAGAACCATGGCAAAAAGAGGAGGATTTCCGGGAGGAATGCCTGGAAACATGAACAATCTGATGAAGCAGGCTCAGAAGATGCAGAAGCAGATGGAAGAAAACCAGAGAGCTCTGGAAGAAAAAGAGTTTACTGCGTCAGCCGGCGGCGGCGCGGTGGAAGTGACCATTTCCGGAAAGAAAGTAGTGACCGCCGTGAAGATCCAGGAAGAGGTTGTGGATCCGGATGATATCGAGATGCTGGAAGACCTGATCATGGCGGCGACCAACGAAGCGCTCCGCAAGGTAGAGGAAGAGGCTTCCGCGGCGATGTCCAAACTGACCGGCGGAATGGGACTTGGCGGAGGCTTCCCGTTCTGATGGATTATTACAGTGGATATATCAACAAGCTGATCGAACAGCTGTCCCGCCTGCCGGGGATCGGCACAAAGACGGCGCAGCGGCTGGCGTTTCATATCATGAGTATGCCCAAGGAGCAGGCAGCGCAGCTTGCGTCGTCCATCATGGAGGCAAAAGAGCATGTGCGTTACTGTAAATGCTGTCAGACACTGACCGACAGTGAGCTGTGCCCGATCTGCCGGGATGCGAAGCGGAACCAGAAACAGATCATGGTAGTGGAGCATACCCAGGATCTGGCGGCCTATGAGAAAACGGGGCGCTACGAGGGTGTGTACCATGTGCTTCACGGAGCGATCTCCCCGATGCTTGGGATCGGTCCTGACGATATCCGGCTGAAAGAGCTGATGCAGCGCCTTCAGGGGGATGTGGAGGAAGTGATCGTGGCCACCAATTCCAGCCTGGAGGGCGAGACGACCGCCATGTATATCAGCAAACTGATCAAGCCCACCGGTATCCGAGTGACACGGATCGCCAGCGGCGTTCCGGTTGGGGGCGACCTGGAAAATATCGATGAAGTGACGCTTCTTCGGGCGTTGGAAGGACGTACCGAGCTATAGCAGCGGCAGACCGTAAGAACGTGATTCAGGAGTGCAAAATCTCATCGCCGAAGGCGATTTTAAATAGATTTTGCATGTAACAGTTCAGCAAGGCTGAACTGTTACGAAATAGCAAGTGCGTCAGGAAAGAGGAAAACATGGGAAAGAAACGAGTGACGTCGGAGGATGTGGCAAGGGCGGCAGGCGTCTCCCAGGGAACGGTGTCCATGATCCTCAACCGGAAGGCGAATGTCTCCTTCGGGGCAGAGACCATCCGGAAGGTGGAGGAAGCGGCGCGGGAGCTGGGGTACGAGGTCCCTAAGAGGAAAACCCGGAAGGAAACCAGGCAGAAACTCATCGTAGTCTTCTGCCCGACGCTGACCAATCCTTATTATGTCATGCTGCTGCAGGGCATTGAGGAAGTGGCAAAGGAAAAAGGGTACGGAGTTTTTGTCTGCAATACCCAGAGGGATCTTCGGATCGAAGAGAATTATCTCAGGATGATGAAAAGTGTACAGCCGCTCGGCATCATCTATACCTGCAACCCCAGCGGCAGCTGCCGGGAACGGGTCAGTGAGCTGGCGGCTGCGATCCCGCTGGTTATCATCAACAACCGGGAAGAACTGCTGGAAATTGACGCGGTGGAGCTGAACAATGCAAAGCCGGGGCGGCTGATGGCGCGTCATCTGCTGGACTACGGCCACCGGAAAGTAGCTTTCGCGTCGCCGCCGCTTACGTCCCGGCAGGGACAGAGGCTGAAGCGAGTGGAGGGATTTGTCCGGGAATTTTCCGAGGCGGGCTGCGGGGACGGCGTGATCGTCAAGGCGGCTGCGGAGGATCTGGACAACCGGATCCCCAGCATGGATTCCGAGTACAAGATGGGCTACACACTGACGAAGGAGCTGCTGCGGGAAGACCGGGAACTGACAGCCATTGCGGGGATGAACGATATGATCGCCTTCGGCATCATGGACGCCCTGCTGGAAGAAAAGATCCGGATCCCGGGAGAGATTTCCGTGCTGGGATGTGACAATACCATTTATTCCAGCCTCCATGCGATCTCCCTGACGACCATCGACCATTTTGTTTCGCTGAAAGGACGGGATGCCTGTGAGATCATCATCAAAAAGATTCATTCCCAGCGCACGTACCATGAAGGCAGCGAACCCATCAGTACGTATCATATTGAGTATGAACCGAAGCTGATCGCCCGGCGCAGCACTTCTTATGTGCGGACCGGTGAGCTCCAGAGACGGTGGAACAAAAAAGAAAATGAATCGAAGAAAGAAAATTAATCGGGCTGCGAAAAATTATTAATAATAATTTTGATAAATCACTGTGCGGAACCTGGAAAGAACCGGAATGCCGATGAAAAATAGAGGGAAAATGAACAGGATTATTAATTAAGCGAAGAATTATTAATGAAATAAACTGTTAATAAAAATACCCTGTCTTGACCATTCCCATAAAAATGCCTATACTTATAGTAACAAAGTACAGCCGTTCAACTAAGTGACCGACGGCTGAAAAAAACGGTTATGATAAGGAGGAACATCATGAAATTTTTTATCGACACAGCAAAGGTAGAGGATATCCGCAAGGCAAATGATATGGGAGTGATCTGTGGGGTTACCACCAATCCGTCCCTGATCGCGAAGGAAGGACGCAACTTTGAGGAAGTTATCAAAGAAATCACAACCATCGTCGACGGACCGATCAGCGGCGAGGTCAAGGCTACCACGACGGATGCTGAGGGAATGATCAAAGAAGGCCGTGAGATCGCGAAGATCCATCCGAATATGGTAGTAAAGATCCCTATGACCGTCGAAGGGCTGAAGGCAGTCAAGGTTCTGTCCGCTGAGGGCATCAAGACCAATGTGACTCTGATCTTCACCGCAAACCAGGCGTTGTTGGCGGCACGCGCAGGCGCTACTTATGTGTCTCCGTTCCTGGGACGTCTGGATGATATCAGCGTGCGCGGCGTTGACCTGATCCGTGAGATTGCGGAGATTTTTGAGGTTGCCGGAGATATTGATACAGAAATCATCGCAGCAAGCGTTCGTAATCCGATCCATGTAACAGATTGCGCTCTGGCGGGCGCTCATATTGCAACCGTTCCGTACGCAGTGATCGAGCAGATGACCAAACATCCGCTGACCGATGCCGGAATCGCAAAATTCCAGGCAGATTACAAGGCAGTATTTGGAGAATAAAGGAGAAAAGTTTGGAAGTAAACTTCCAAATCTACCTGGATGACGCAGCAAGTGCGTCAAGAAGGAGGAAACTATGAATATTTTAGAACTTCAGAAAACCGCAAACGAGGTCCGCAAGGGTATCGTAAGCGGTGTTCACGCGGCAAAGGCCGGCCATCCGGGCGGATCTCTGTCTGCGGCTGAAATTTTTACCTATCTGTATTTTGAAGAGATGAATGTGGATCCGAAAAATCCGAAGGATCCCAACCGTGACCGTTTCGTGCTGTCCAAAGGACACACAGCGCCGGGTCTGTATGCGACACTGGCGGAGAAAGGCTACTTCCCGAAGGAAGACCTGCTGACTCTGCGTCATCTGGGCTCTTATCTGCAGGGACATCCGGATATGAAGCATATTCCGGGCGTTGATATGTCCAGCGGTTCTCTGGGACAGGGAATCTCTGCGGCAGCAGGAATGGCGCTTGGCGCGAAATTGCAGAACAAAGATTTCCATGTATACACACTCCTGGGAGACGGTGAGATCCAGGAAGGCCAGGTATGGGAAGCTGCAATGTTCGCAGGCGCGAAAAAACTGGATAACCTGGTTGTGATCGTGGATAACAATGATCTTCAGATCGATGGACGTGTGGGGGATGTCAACACACCGTATCCGATCGACAAAAAATTTGAAGCTTTCAATTTCCATGTGATCAATGTTGCCGACGGAAATGACTTCGAGCAGCTGAAAGCAGCGTTTGATGAGGCTCATACGGTAAAAGGTATGCCGGTGGCGATCATCGCGAAAACCCTGAAAGGAAAAGGAGTCTCCTTCATGGAGGATCAGGCGGGCTGGCACGGAAAAGCTCCGAACGATGAAGAATATAAAGTCGCAATGGCAGAATTGGAAAAGGCAGGTGAAGCATTATGTCAGAAGTAAAGAAGATTGCAACCAGAGAGAGCTACGGCAACGCATTGGCAGAGCTTGGCAGGGAGCATGAGGATGTAGTTGTTCTGGACGCTGACCTTGCAGAAGCTACCAAAACAGGAATCTTCCGGAAAGCATTTCCGGAAAGACATATCGACTGCGGAATCGCAGAGGGAAATATGATGGGAATCGCGGCAGGCCTTTCCACGACGGGAATGGTGCCGTTTGCAAGCACCTTTGCCATGTTTGCGGCAGGACGTGCTTTTGAGCAGGTCCGCAACTCCATCGGCTATCCGCACCTGAACGTAAAGATCGGAGCGACTCATGCAGGAATTTCCGTAGGAGAGGACGGCGCCAGCCATCAGTGCAATGAGGACATCGCCCTGATGCGCTCCATTCCGGGCATGGTAGTTCTGAGCCCGTCTGACGATGTGGAAGCGCGTGCCTGCGTAAAGGCAGCGTATGAATACGAAGGACCAGTCTACATGCGTTTCGGAAGACTTGCCGTACCGGTGATCAACGATCGTCCGGATTACAAGTTCGAGCTTGGAAAAGGTGTTGTACTCCGCGAAGGCAAGGACGTAACCATCGTTACCACAGGCCTTTGCGTAGGTTACACACTGGAAGCGGCAGAAAAACTGGCAGCGGAAGGAATTGACGCAAAAGTTATCAATATCCACACCATCAAACCGCTGGATGAGGACCTTATTGTAGCTGCAGCCAAAGAGACAGGTAAGGTTGTGACAGTAGAAGAACATTCCGTGATCGGAGGCCTGGGAAGCGCGGTATGCGATGTACTGTGTGAGAAAGCTCCGACACCGGTGAAAAAAATCGGTATGCAGGATGTTTTCGGCGAGTCAGGTCCGGCAGTGGCGCTGCTCCAGAAATACGGTCTTGACGGTGAAGGCATTTACCGCCAGGTGAAAGAATTTATGAAATAAAGATACAGCTGTGAGCGTACCGCCGACGGCTGTAAAAATACAGAAAAATAAAAAGAACCATCGAAACATTCAGAAGTCCCGCAGGATGGGGAACGGAGCGCCGTCCCCGTCCTGCGGGACTTTATTTGCCGAGGATGATTTCCGGGAAATGGAAGAGCAAATACAGACCGGCGTAACCGGATACGATACGGAGAGGAAAAGCGGCGGCTGGCATCTGTCAGCCGCTTTTTTCCGTTCCGCAGACTGCATGATTTGACACGGAATCAAGCCAGTAACTGAGAGATTTCGGCTCTCTTACTTGAATCATGCCGGCAAGTTCAGGAAATTCCGGACAGATTTCGGCAAAGAGATCCGGTGTGCCGTCCAGATAACCGGGATTGTAGGAAACTGTCTTTTCGCTGTTCCAGATGGCACCGTACAGAATCTTCGTCTCCACCAGATCCTGAAACATATGGCTTCCGTAGCTGAGTTCCGGCGTATATCCGGATTGGCGGTCGGAGATTTCGCAGATGATCCGGAAGCCGGAGATGTCGCCGAAGGTGACCGGAACGCCAAGCTCCGGCGACGAGGTTCCAAGCCGCCCGGGAGCCATGAACAGGATGTTTTTCTTCCGGTTTTTGTAAAAACGATTGAGAGCCCCGACAGCGCGGGCCGCATCGTACTTTTTGGCATAGGGATATTCGTAATATTTTGCGGGATCAATCTGAATCACGACGTCTACCGGCGTGCGGCCGGAAGGTCCCATGGAGGAATCTCTGATTTCAAAAAAGACGGATTCCAGGTTCAGATGTTCCAGATGAAGCTGCTTCTGGTTGGCATCGATATACAGAGGGCGGCATTGGAGCAGGTTGATTACGAAATCACCATTCGCGTCCATGTTGACGGTATACTCAATATCCACTGGATTCTGGTAGACATGTTCCAGAGTTTTCAGAATTCTCTGCATCAGTGAGGTGAATGTATTCTGTTCCAGCAGCTTCTGGCAGCTGACATAGAAGACATCTCTGCAGTGCCCTGTCTGCCGCAGACGGTTTTCTGCATCGCAGTCATGTTCCAGAACCATGGATCTGTACCAGTCGGGCAGCAGGGGAAGGAGCCTGCTGAGCGGAACTTCGCAAAGAAAGTTGGCTTTACAGTCGAGCACGTCGATGTATCGCTGAGAGAATTTATGACGCTGTTCGTCGGTGGTCAGAACCGTCACAGCCGGCCGGTCAAGGTTGGCGAGCCTCGGATAATCTTCGCCGGTCCGATCAACCGCTTTGGTACCAAGCCCCATGACGATACGAAGCATTCCCGCGTCAGGGTCCATGTCGGCGTACCATTTGTAGGTGCTGTGGCTGTAACCGACGCCGGCGGCTCCCGGCATAAAATACTGACCGTAGTAAGAGCCGGATACCCGCTGTACCAGAACCGCCATCTGCTCGTCACGTTTTTCCAGGTGCCGCATCAGCCTGTATTCCAGAGCAGAGTAATCCATTGTGCTGGCGTAAACCTTCCGGACTGCGTGTTCAAACTGTTCCAGACGTTCTTCCAGGCTTCCCTGATTGACGCAGAAGACAGATTCATATTTTCCCGCGAAAGCGTTGCCGAAGCCGTCTTCCAGAAAGCTGGAGGAGCGTACGATAAACGGACTCTGCCCGAAATATTCTACAATATTGATGAAGCGGTTCCGGATTGCTGCGGGAAAAGTTCCTTCCAGCAGATGTTTCTGCAGCTCCGGAGCGGCGGAAAAATAGCCGTCTTTTGTCCGCTGACGGATCCGCAGCTGCCAGCAGCCGTTGGAAACAATATAAGTGTAGAAAACATCGGATCCAATATAAAAGGAATCATGAGGCTCATTAAAACCGGCATATTCCGGGACATCCGTCTCTATAATTTTTCTTGCCAGCAGCATTCCGCAGGCTTTTCCGCCGATTGCGCCGCTTCCGATCATCCGGTCTCGGAGCAGAAAATAGTCCTCCGGACGGAAATAACGTTTTACCAGTTTTTTCAGAACTTCATCCCTCGTCATCATGCTGGCGATGATCTGATCCTCGGTCTCGCTGCTGAAAGTTCCGCCGGCGTATTCGTGCCGTGCGGCCTGAAAGAACCGGTCGTAGCTGTCAAAGGTCTGATCCTGTGCCTGGGTAGACGACTTCTGAAGGGTCTGATAAAAACGGCTCATACCGACACCGTCCTCCACGGTGGTGAAAGTGTTTTCTGTCTTCCGGTAACAGTGCGGAAGGAACATTTTCGGCGAGTAACGGTTCCATACCTTCAACGGATGCAGATAGAAGTATTTTTCTCCGGAATAGACATCCAGAAGAAGCTGCGTGGTATCCCGGATACGGGCAACCGCGTCATAGGAATGGCGTCCCCGCAGCAGCGGAAAATAAGCGACGGTATCAAGATCGAACAGATAAGGACAGGTGACACGAAAAAAGTTTCCCATCATCAGGTCGGTGTACCAGACAGACTGAAGTTCAGAGAGACAGTCGAAAATGTAGAAAGCCTCCCTGCCTTCCTGTGTAATTGTTTCGTGAATCGCTACGGTGAAGGCTTCAAACCCTGCGTCGGGATTAAACGTACATACCTGGATTCCGGAGGTATCTTTGAGAACCGGTTCATGTTGGGCAAACCGGATATAAATTACGCTTCTTCCGTCACGGACCGCCTGACGGGCGAAAGGTTCGGCAAACACACGAAATTCATCAATGGAAGAAACTTGCCAGACAACGTTATCTCCAAGGCGAATATGATCAAGAATTTCATCCAGCTGCGGATGACCGCTGAGAATTTTGTCAAAGGCTGCCATAATGTTCCTCCTTTCTGGTTTCACATATTGGAATTATTTTTAGAACAAACAAGCGCAGAACAGAAAGGATAGAACCTCTCTGTTCTGCGCTTGTCTTCATTATATCATACGACGGACAGTGTCTGCAATCTTATTATTTGACCGCGATTCCCGCTGGGGGAACCGTGGTTAAAGCTGCGGATTCCAGTGACTGAAAACCGATCAGAATGCCCTGCGTGATTGCATCGGCCATATGAAAAACTGTGGAAAGCCGTGTGGTTTGAAGAAGAAGCTGTTCAAAACTTCCTGAAACATTCACAATTCCGGTGATAAAAACATCACCGACTTCCGGCAGGCTCTTGCCTGCGCCCGCCCCGGGGCGAATGGAGCCGCATCCCACCGTGATGTAGCCCTGGTGGCGCCGCGAGCCGAGGGAAGCATCGATGGCAACGATCAGCCCCTCCGGATGGCGCCGCTGGATCAGCCGGAGCCTGTCCGTCAGATTCAGCGCATGCACCGGGTCGTCCAGTGTTCCGTAGACGAAAAAGCCGGGTTTGCGGTAAGGGGCAAGCTGATGGCCGATCAAAGGGCCCAGACTGTCTCCTGTGATCCGGTCGCTGCCGATGCAGAGGAAGATTACCTCCCGGAATTCCCGTTCTGCCTGCAGGATACAATAGCTCAATACCTGAGCCAGCTCTTCGCTGGCTGTTCTGCTTCGTTCGTTGATATAAAAAATTTCCGGAACCCTTTTTCCAAACATCTGTGTGATCCGTCCTTTCCTTCCGTCTGTGCCGCCTTTCCATGGCGGCGATATTACTATCGTTTCCAAAACGGAATCAGAGTATTCGCCGCAGTGCCTGTTTTACTGCCGGCAATCAGACGCCTGATATACGATATTCCCGAACCGATGAAAACATGCCTGGTACATTGATTGGCTGAGAGGAAAACCAAGATATACGAAAAAATGTCGGAAAGATTTTGGGATCAGAACCATAAAATGCTAAATTCCGCATTTCATCCGTGCTATTGTATTGGACAAAAGGGGTGAATCATATGATAGAAATCGTATATAAGGAGGAAAAGCAGGAAGCGCGTGGAAACGAGAGCTACTTCCAGCTGCCGAAAAATATCCGGCAGATTGGTGACTGCAAAGGGAAACAAAAGATTTATCTGGAAGATTATGTATATACGTATCTGAAAAAACTTTCCGCGGATCCATCATCAGGAAAGGCTGCGATCCTGCTGGGGCAGTATAACTGGGCAGACGGAACCGCCTATTTCTTTCTCAGGGGAGCGCTGGAGATTACCGGCATGGAGGTGAGCGCCGACAGCCTGAAATTTGATGAGCAGGTCTGGAAAGAAGTCGGTGACACGATAGAAAAATATTTCAGGGATCAGAACATCCTGGGATGGTTCCTGAGCCTGCCCGGTGATATGGAGGAAAATGACGAAAGAATTCTGAAAATCCATCTGAATCATTTCGGAGGAAATGACAAGGTACTGTTCCGGATGGAACCCAGTGAGAAGGAAGAAGCTTTTTACACTTACGACAATGGCGCATTGAAAAAACTTGATGGTTTTTACATTTATTATGAAAAGAATGAAGCCATGCAGAACTATATGGTCGACCATAATCAGAATGCCAGCGTGGAAGATACCGGAAAACTGGCGGATCAGGCGGTTTCTGATTTCCGGAAGATTGTGGGGCAGAAACAGGAGCAGAAGAAAAAGAAAACCGTAAACAAAGGGCTTGCCTATGGCGTTACCGTATGTGCGGCAGCGGCTGTGCTTGCCTTTGGACTGAACTTTGCCGCAAGGGATCAGGGGTCACAGAGGGATCAGGGCGCACAATCCGGGTCACAGACGGTTGCCGCCAATGGAAATGCAGTCAGCGGGAGCAGGGTTCCGCAGACTGTGACTCCCCAGGCGGAAGAAAAGCAGGATGACGTTTCGGCTGCCGGACAGCAGGACACCATCGAGGGACAGGAGGATACTCAGAGAAACAGCAGCGAAACCGGTGATACACAGGCAGGAAGCGGTGGAGACAGAAATACACAGACAGGCGGCAGTGAGACCGGAGATGGGCAGACAGGAAACAGCGAGACCGGGAATGCACAGACAGGAAACAGTGAAACCGGAGATGGGCAGACAGGAAACAGCGAGACCGGGAATGCACAGACAGGAAACAGTAAGACCGGGGAAGGGCAGACAGAAAGCGGTGAAACCGAAAATGGTCAGACGACCGGCAACGAAACCAGCCAGGTATCAGATGAATCTGATCGTGGGGCATCCGAAGAAACCAGCAGTGTGGCTGCGGCGGACATCCTGACAGAGTATACTGTCCGGAAGGGGGATTCTCTTTCCAAAATCAGCGAAAGATATTATGGCACCATGAACCGGGTGAAGGATATTTGCGCAGTGAACGGAATCACTTCCGAGGACGTCATTTATGCCGGGCAGAAAATTTTGCTCCCGAAATAAAGGAAAGTATGCTATAATCGGTTTACAGTTTGAAAATGTGCCGTGTTTTTATCAGGCACAGCCACAGATGAAGTACAGGGACAGGCTATGGAAGAAAAAAACAGCAAAATACAAAGTATTATAGAATACAAAGAAAAACTGAAAGATTTCAGAAACCGGAGAGCCATGGTCGCGGCGGCAGTCGTTATTCTGATTCTGGCGGCCGCTTTGGGGATTGCCGGATTTATCCGGTACCGGACGTTCAGCAGCTACGAAACGATTTCGTTCGATATGGAAGAAGATACCTTGTCCTCCGGGTATGTAAAACTTGGAGAAAATGTTTTGAGATATGGGATCAGCGGAGCGCGGCTGACGGACCGGGATGAAAATGAACTGTGGAGCATTGCTTACTCAATGGACAATCCCGCGGCAGAGGTATCCGGGGAGGCAGCCGCAGTCTATGAACAGGGAGGTACATCGATCAGGACTTTTGGAGCTGACGGCCAGCTGGGACAGGTGACGACGCCTTATCCAATCCGAAAAGCGAAAGCTGCCGCGCAGGGAGTGACCGCCGCGATTCTGGAAGACGGCGGCAATACCTGGCTGAAATATTACAGCACAGACGGGACCGAGATCGCATCCTTCCGGACACAGATTGACAGTCCTGGTTATCCGATGGATCTGAGTCTTTCTCCGGACGGGATGACACTGGCTGTCGCCTACGTTTATCCGGAAGAAGGACAGATGAAATCACAGGTGGCGTTTTATAATTTCGGCAGTGCGGGAAAGAGCCAGAAAGACCATCTGGTAAAGGCGGTCAGCTATGACGATTTGCTCATTCCGCAGCTGGATTATGTGGATGAGAATACCTGTGTCGCCTATACGGAGAAAGGTTTTCTGGTTTTTGAGGGAACTACAGATCCGGAGGAGACCGCAAAGGTGGAGGAAAGTCAGGAGATCCTGAGCATCTGCAAGAACGATTCCCATGTTGCGATGACGGTGGAGAGCAGCGATGTTCTCCAGCCCTATACGCTGAAATTATACAGCCTCAGCGGTAAGGAAATTTTCCAGGAAAATTTTGATTTTTCTTATGAGAATATGGAGATGGATGAAGATCAGATTCTGTTGTGGAACCGTGGGGAATTTGCAATCTATAATTTCAGCGGAGTTGAGAAATTTAACGGAAGTGTGGAAGAGGGGCAGATTCAGGGAATCATCGGTCTTGGGAATCGGAACTATTTGGGAGTTCTGGACCAGGGGCTGCTGTACATGAGACTGAGATGAAAAGACGTTAGGAGGAAATGATGAACTGGCTGCTATTGGTAATACTGATTGTTATAATACTTTCGGCGGCTGCGGGCTATCGCAGAGGATTTGTGCGGACGGTGCTGTCCATGGTCTTTTTGATACTGGTCATGGTGGTGTCCGGATGGATCAGTCCATATATCAGTGACGCACTAAAAGAGCATACGCAGATTACGGAGACGATCCGGACTTCCTGTACGGAAATGCTGGAAGAGACATGGGACAATTCGGAAACAATGTCGGGCAGTGCGGAGGGAGCAGTAACTGCAGAAAGTACAGAGGCAACGGAAGAACAAAGAAATCTTCTGGCGTCCCTGGGACTTCCCGAAAATGTATTGGATGTCATGTTCCGCCAGAATGATATCTGGAGCGGGCAGCAGGAACAGATGGTGGCATATGCGGCGGACTATCTGACGGATCTGGCGGTCGGTGCGATCGTATTTCTGGTATCCTTTCTGCTGGCGTGGATCCTTGTAAGGATTCTGATGCGGATCGCCGACGCTTTTGCCGAGCTTCCTGTGATCGGGTTTGTCAACCGGATCGGCGGAGGGTTCGTGGGAATTCTGCGGGCGCTTCTGTGGGTGTGGATTTTCTTTCTCGTATTGATGCTCTTTTCCGGTACCGGCTGGGGAAGAGTCTGTATGGAAGCGGTAAGAGAAGATGCTTTCCTGCGGTTCCTGTATGATAACAACCTGATACTGCAAATCCTTTTATATGCTTTTCGATAGAGCATGTTTGAAAAAGTATAGAGAAAACAGAATACAAAGGGCGTGCCGAAAGACAGAGGTTTGTACAGTGCAGTACACGATAAAACCTCATCTTCCGGCATTTTTTTTGCTTCCGGGAAAATCACTCCGCGATGGGGTGGATGCCCACAGGCACTACGTTTTCATACAGTCTGCGCAGTAAATACGCAGACCTGGTTGAATAGTTACTAACAAAAATGTCAAAAATATAGTTGACAAATGCTGGAAGCAATGATATCATAACAAAGCTGTCGCTGAGGCGGTCGCCAAACGGACAGCAAATGCAGTATCGCAGCGGGAATTCGGTGACCTTTAAAAGTCCATCCGAAATTCAAAAAGCTCTGAAAGAAAGATAAAAAAGTTCTTGACAGAGATGAGGTGCTGTGATAAGATATAAAAGTTCGCTGAAGACGAGAAGTCAGAAAGCGACAGGCTTCGGTTCCTGGAGTTCCAGGGAAGATCAGAAATGATCGGTCTGAGGAAAAACAAACCGAAAAACTTTTGAAAAAAGTTCTTGACAAGCACAAAACGTTATGATAGAATGAACGAGTTGCTGCTGAGGCAGG
>PPYE01293539.1_pt1 | contig 23573 bp, 16 predicted proteins | sample 1559881 | NCBI WGS metagenome assembly PPYE01 (sample SAMN08240022, study PRJNA423297) | Human gut metagenome, whole genome shotgun sequencing project. | reverse complement strand
AACTATTCAGTAGCCATTATCCCGCGAGGTGTTTTGGCATAAATATGCCAAAATCCCGAGACATACAAGCAAAAATGCCGTCACCGAAGGTGATTTTAATTGCATTTTTGCTCGTAACTGTGAAGGTACTGAACAGTTACCCTGTCACACTTTAACAGTTTACCATGATTTTATGAAAAAAAAAAGTGAAAACGTTACTAAACCGTTATGATCCGCCCCATCTCCGCTGAAGTTCTGTGGGAAATCGAGATTACCGTTCGGTTTTCCGATACGCGCCGCAGTGCCTGTAAGACTTCCTTTTCCGTCTCCACATCCAGATTTGCCGTGATCTCATCCAGCAACAGAATCGATGGTTCTGCAACTGCTGCCCTGGCGATGGATAACAATTGCCATTGCCCCTGCGAAAAGATCTCCGGGGTACACACGGTATCGTAGCCATTTTCCAGACTGGCGATCGAATCTTCAAGACCAGTCAGTCTTGCTGCCGCCTGCACCTGTTTTTCCGTGATTCTCCGATCATACAGTGTAATCTGCTCACGCACCGTACCCGGTACCATATGGAAAGACTGCTCCACATAGCCAAACAGCGATCTCCTTTCCTCTTCCGGAACTTCTGTAGCAGAAACATTACCGATCCGTATGCTTCCACTCTGCGGCTCATACAGACCAAGCAGCAGCTTCAGGATCGTACTTTTTCCGGCACCGGTACGCCCGGACAATGTGACCTGTTCGCCTTTTTTCACCTCAAAACTCACACCTTCCAGAACCAGATGTTCGTCATAGCCAAAGACTACATTTTCAAAGGATACCGCGGTCTGATCTCCGGCATCTGCCATATGTATCTTATCTGTTGTAACCTGTTTTTTCTGTTCACTGATATCTTTTGCTGTTTTCCGGACACCCTGTCGTTTTCCGTTCGCTCTGTCTGCTTCACCCGCTTCCAGATTGAAAAACTCATTGATTCTGTGAATACCTGCCATCGCTGACTGGATCGTCTGAATCTCCATACCAAGGCTTTCTACCGGTGTGAAAATCTGGGAAATATAATTGATCACGGCTACTGCTGTTCCGGCAGACATTCCAAAGAATGTCAGAATCTGCTGATTGCCAGATGCAGATAACAGCATCACAACAGCAACCACAACGGCATTCAGAATCAGAATAACCGGTGAGTAAATCGCATCATAGAAGTTCGTTCGTTCCATCGCCCGATAGCTGTCGCTGATATATTTGTCATACCGCTCTTCCATATATTTTTCTTTTCCAAAGCAATGGATCGTCCGAATATTGTGAATCGTCTCCGGCACATGACCCGAGGCACGGCCTACTGCTCTTCGGTTCTCGATCTGTGCGGTCAACATATTTTTCTGTACATGTCTGGTAAACCAGAACAAAAATGGCAATAAAAACAGTAAAACCAACGTCAATCCCTTATTCCGAAACCAGATCACAGCCAGGATACTCAGGATCTTACATGTATCCGCAAACATACTGATGATTCCGGAAGTAAACAAGTTCTCTACCGTATCCACATCTCCTATAAACCTTGATACCATCGTTCCCGGTTCCTGCTGATTGATCGTATCCGCACTGAGGCTGACAAACTTTTCCATCAGGCGGCTTCGAAGCGCATGCGTGATCTTCTGTCCGAAAACAGTCAGAAGACTCTCGCGCGCCGTATCCATAAAACCTGTCAGGGCAAGCACAACAAAATAGAGGACAAAGAACGAAAACGCTACCGCATGTCCTGCCGTAATACTGTCCACGATTTTTCCAAGAAGAAGCGGCGGGATCAGAGAGGCTCCGATGGCTCCAAGTACTGCGATCAGGATCCCGCTGGACAGCCATTTTTGTTTTTTTACTGTATCGATCAGAATATTTCGTACATTTCCTTTATGCTTCATGACTGTCCTCTCCTTCCTGTGTGGTAAATAATGCCGCATATGCCGAAACTTTCTGTAACAGTTCCTCATGCGTTCCCACGGTCGTTTTTCCCTCGTCCATCCAAATGATCTGATCCATCTGTGGAAACAGATACAGTCGATGTGACAAAAGCAACACGATCGAATCACGGGTCATCGCCCGTACATTGGCAAACACTTCTTTCTCCGTCGATTTATCCAGTGCAGAAAACGGATCATCAAGCACCAGTAACGGCTTTTTATGGCACAGTGTTCTTGCCAGTGCCACACGCTGTGCCTGACCTCCGGAAAGGCGAACCCCACCATTTCCAATCAAGGTATCCTCTCCCTCTTCCATATCAGAAACTTCCCGGTCAATACACACTGCTTTCAGATAGGTTTTCAAATCTTTTTCGTCTCCCAACAACACATTATCTCTGACGCTGTCATGAAACAGTTCCGGATCATGCCCCAGGTAGGCTACGATACCCTTACGTTCTGCCTCTTCCATCTGCAGCAAATCTTTTCCTGCAAATCGTACCGTTCCCTCATATGGACATTCACATAAAAATAACTTTCCAAGGGTTGATTTTCCACAGGCTACCGGACCGGTCACGCCGATGATCTGCCCCGGTTTTGCTGAAAAAGACACATGTTCCAGCACGCGCTTTCCATCCGGATAAGCAAATGAGACATCTTTTACTTCCAGATCTCCAGGTCTCCATTCTTTTCCGTCTTCTTCCTCGTTTACCGAGTCAAGCAGCGGACGGATACGATTCCAGGAAACCTGCGCTTTATGTACGGCATTGAAGAGTTTTGCCGCACTGGATGATTTTGTAGAAAGCTTCACAAAGCATGCCAGAAACGTGGTAAATGTTGCGATTGACCAGCTGCTCCATCCGCTTCCCAGTATATTTTTCTGACCAAAATACAGAATAAACAATACACTGGTCATAGAAATCACTTTATAAATCGGAGGCATGGCACTGTTCCAGATATTTGCCTTTACCGCGGATGTTTCATAATCGGTAAGATTCTTCTCATAAGCCATCTGCCGGTCTCTCTCACAGCCAAACACCCGGTAGGTGACAGCGTTCTGTGCACGATCAAGAGTCATTGCGCTCAATACTCCGCACTGCTTTTTATATGCTGCTCCGGTTCTCTGGATCATCCGTTTCATCTTCTCCGCTGTAATATATGAAATCGGCGGAAAGATCATACACAGCAGAGCAAGCCGCCAGTCATACCACAAAAGCATGCCTGCATAGGCTGTCAGAGCCACACCGGTATCAAAAATCTCCGTCGTGAATTTACGCATGCCCTCCACACAATCATCTACATCCAGGATGGCTTTTGTCATGATGGTTCCTTCCCCTTCTTCCCGAAGGCTCGCCCTCCCCCTGGTCACAAGAGTGTGATACAGGATCTCTTTCATTCTGCGGTTTACATTATTTGCAAACCTGCGTACATAAAAACGTTTGACATATCTGGATACCTGTACGATCCCGATTGCTGCCACATAACCGATTACAAGAAACAGCATATTGGCAAAAGTTCCGCTGCCTCTCAGAATATCCACCAACATTCCCGTCATCCTTCCCTCAAACCACGGTTCCGCCAGAAGTCCCAGGTTATAGATCAGGCCGGAGATTGTAATTGTAAGAAGAACGTTCCATTCTACCCGAAAATACGAACCGATTTTTTCCGGACAAAACTTCTCATCCTCTCTCTTCTTTTGCAGTTCCTTGTTTTCCATCCCCGTCATTCTCCTCTTTTGCCAAAATCCGTGTAATATTTTCAAATCCTGCCTGTCGTTCTCTTTTTGATTTCCAGTACAACATGTCCAGTGTTTTACAAAAATGCTCCTTTTCCTCCCCTGAGAGATCCTCTAACAGCCATTCATAAAATACGGTTTCGATCGATGTCTTGGAATTTTTCAGGTGTTCCGCTTTTTCTGTCGCATAAAGCAGCTGGCTCCTTCCATCTTCCGGATTCGGTTTTCGAACCAGATATCCTTTATTCTCCAGGCGGGCTACCCGTTTTGCCGCAGCTCCTTTATCCATCTTCAGACTTTCACGCACTTTGGTCTGGGTGATTCCCGGATTATGACGTACCAGATGAATCACATCAAACTCCGCAGTTCCGATTCCCTCTTCTTTCATGGTCTGAACTGTAAATTTTCCTACTTCCCTGGCTATTTTCGTGATCTGCCGTTTTGTATCATCCATAAGAAATACCCTATCCTTTCTTCACTTATACTTTTCTCTTTCTGTTTTATATAGAATATCTGTCCGTTAGTTGTACTATCAACTATCTGGATGATAGTACAACATTTTGGGCATGTCAAGTCTTGTCTTTCGATTACATAGTCTGATGTTTCCTGTTCAGACCGTCGCTAATATCTCATGCAGGTACGGACTCAGACATGTTGCTCACATAAAAAAAGAAACCTGACATACTACTGACAGATTTCTTTTTTAATCCTTATGAAGGGGCTTCAAATATCTCCCTCTTTATATTTTTTCATTAATTTGGCCAGTGCTTTATTTTCTCCTGCAAGAATCAAGATCTCTCCCATACACAGGTTTTCTTCCGGATGGATGTTGACACAAATCGTTTCCCCTTTCTTGATTGCAATAACATTAATTTCATATTTTTTTCGTAGATTCAGTTCTTCCAGATTATGATTGATCCAACTATCCGGAACCGCAAGTTCTACCATCGAAAAGGAATCTGACAGCATAAAGAAATCCTGAAATCCTCCTGAAATCAGGTTTTTACCAAGACGGATACCCGTTTCGATTTCGGCCATCACTACACGGTCTGCACCGATCTTTTTCAGAATCTTGGCATGCATCTGATTCATCCCTTTGGCGATTACCAGCGGAACACCTGCCTCTTTTGCCTGCAATGTCGCCAGAATACTTGACTCCATATCTTCCGAGATCCCTATGATCACCACATCCATGTTACTGATTCCCAGCGATTCAAATACACGGCTGTCCGTCACATCTGCCCTTGCAGCATAAGTCACATAATCTGCTATCTCCTGCACCAGTTCCTGGTCTTTATCCACTGCCAGAACCTGTTTTCCTGCCTGTGACAGCGTCTGTGCCACAGCATAACCGAATTTTCCAAGTCCGATTACTGCATATTGTTTGTCCATGATTTTTATTTTCCTTTCTGTTAATCTGTTCTCCCCTATTCTTTTATCCAATCAGAATCCTCTGTTCCGGTCTCTGAATATCTGCATCCACATGTCTTGTTCTGCGCCCAAGGGCTACTGCAAGTGTAATCGGCCCGATTCGTCCCATATACATAATAAGTATGACAATGATTTTCCCTGCTGCCGGGAGCTGTGAAGTCAGAGAACGGGTCAGTCCCACCGTCGCCACCGCCGAAACAACCTCATAGGCACAGTCCAGAAGCGGATGACCACTGACGGCAACCAGAAGGATCGTGGCCGTAAGAGCAGTAGTCAGTGCAAAAAAGAAAATCACCACCGCAGAGCGGATATTTTCTTCCACAACTTTTCTTCCCCATACTACCGTATCATGATTTCCACGGATATAAGAAGTAACCAGCACGATAAGAAGAGCAACCGTAATTGTCTTCACACCACCGGCTGTTCCCATCGGTGAACCGCCGATAAACATCAGAATTATACTCACCATCGCAGACCCATCCGTAAAATTTTTCTGTGGAATCGTCTCAAATCCAGCTGTTCTTGTTGTTATGGACTGAAAAAAAGCAGCCATCACTTTCTCTCCCGGTTTCAGATCTCCGAGAGACCCTGTATGATTCCAGTCCAACAGGAGGATCAGAAGTGCCCCGCCTGTGATCAGGATTACTGTCGTCGTCAATACCAGTTTTGTATGAAGAGTAAATCCGCGGATAAAATTTTTTCTGGTTCGTTTTCCTTTCAGCAGATCCTGCACATGCTCGATCACTTCCCACCAGACGGGGAAGCCAAGTCCGCTCAAGATAATCAGTCCCATGGTTGTAACATTCATCAGAGGATTGGTTACAAAAGGCGCAAAAGAAGATTCACCTACCAGATCAATTCCTGCATTGCAAAACGCGGATATCGAATGGAAAATACTGTACCCGATTCCTCTCCACAGTCCATAATGAGGAACAAACCAAAAGCTATAACATATTGCTCCTGCAATCTCAACCACCGCTGTTCCGATCAGGAGTCTTCTGACAATTCCCACGCTTCCTTTCAACACCGGCAGATTATATGTATCCTGAATCAGTTTGCGACTCTGCAGGCTGATTTTTTTTCGCAAAACCAGAAATATCATGATCATACATGCCATGATTCCAAGCCCGCCAAACTGAATCAGCCCCAGAATCACAATTTTTCCAAACACGCTCCAGGTGGTTGCAGTGGGCACGGTCACAAGGCCGGTTACACACACAGATGTAGTCGCCGTAAATAACGCATCAAGCCAATATACGCCCTTTCCACTGGCCGATGAAACCGGCAGACACAAAAGAAGCGTTCCCAGTATGATCACTACACCAAATCCAGTCATCATAATTCTTTCTGTCGGCGTATGCCACTGCCTTTTTTTCTGTTTTTCAGACATCCTTTTTTCTCTTCTTTCCTATATTTTTTCCAAAATATCAACTTTCTGTTTTATTTCTGATATTTTACAACCAATGATTCTTCTTTTAGAATCCGAAATCTGCATAATCCTCCGGCAGAAATCTGTGGTAAATGATATGGCAGCCCTCATCTTTAAAACAGTAGTAATAAGGATCTTCCGAGTCCACAAAGCGGATCATCAGGTCAAATTCTCCGTTGTCCATCGGTTCCATCGCACACTCAGATGTCTGACTGCGGAATAATTCTTTTACTTCATCCAACGTCGTTCCATGTTTTGTAAGTAACTGTACCAGTGCAAAGATAAATGCATTCTCGTCCCGGTGTTCGTGCACATATTCTGTCGCATTTTCCGACAGGAAGAAGCAGAAACGATCTCCTTTGTGCGATACCTGTACTTCCCCGAATATTTCTTTTGTTGCCTCCGGAAATCCTCCCAGTGACTCCTGCATCGCCTCTGCATCACCTTCGCTTTCAAAAAAATGATGCAGAGAACTCAAAGGATAATACAGCCGGATCGGTTCTTTCATATATCCAAGCTTTGCCTGTTCCTCTGCAATCACATCGATCAGACTGTCCTGCAGTTTTTTATATCCATTTTCGTACATAATTCTATAATCCTTTCTGGCTGGCCCCTTCGACCGCCGGTCGTTGATGGTGTCAGGCACCATTGAATTTTTATGAAATATTTTCACAGCTATGTGAATTATATAATCTCACGGATATTTTCGCAAGCAGAAAGAACATCCTGTACATTTAAAACTGTACAGGATGTTCTCCCTTGCACTTTTATTCTTTATTTCATACTGTCGGGTTATTCTTCCCCTTTGTCTACCTTGCTGGCTCTTGCTTCAATCTCTCTTTCCTGTACATCGCTAGGTGCCTGCTCGTAACGGGCAAATGTATAAGAGAAATCACCGGCTCCACCTGTCATGGAACGAAGTATGGTTGCATATCCGTAAATCTCCAGTTCCGGAACATCTGCTTCTACGATGGTATATCCCTGTTTATCCGGGTTCATACCAAGCACACGGCCACGTCGTTTGTTCAGATCACCCATAACATCACCGGTAAATTTATCCGGTACACGGATCTGCATATTTACGATAGGCTCTAACAGAACCGGCGAAGCTGCCAGGAAACCGTCTTTGAATGCCATCTTTGTTGCTGTCTTGAATGCCATCTCAGAAGAATCTACCGGATGATAAGATCCATCATACAGAACCGCTTTCACACCAACTACCGGGTATGCTGCCAGAGGACCGGATACTACAGATTCCTGCAGACCTTTTTCTACTGCCGGGAAGTAGTTCTTCGGAACGGCTCCGCCGACAACGATCTGCTCAAATACATATGGTGTATCCAGATCACCGGATGGTTCAAATGTCATCTTTACATGACCATACTGGCCATGTCCACCGGACTGTTTTTTATATTTTTTATCAATATCTGATTTTTTACGAATGGTCTCACGGAAAGCTACTTTCGGTTTGGAAAGTTCCACATTTACTTTATACTGTTCCTGCAGTTTGCTGACGATCACGTCTATATGCTGGTCACCCATGCCATAAAGAAGAGTCTGACGGTTTGCAGAATCATTGACTACTTTCATTGTCAGATCTTCCTGACACATCTTGGAGAGTGCCTGGGAAATCTTATCCATATCTGCTTTGTTCACTGCTTTGTAGCGTTTGCAGGTATATGGAGTGGAAATCTCCGGTTTGCCGTAGAATACCGGGACAGCTTTTGTTGCCAGAGTATCGCCGGTACGCAGTTCGTTGATCTTGGCTACGGCTCCGATATCGCCTGCATGAAGTTCCGGAACCTCGATCGGTTTGGATCCTTCCATGACATACAGCTTGCCGATCTTCAGTTCTTCTTCTCTTTCTACATTATATAAGGTATCCCCGGACTTGATAACACCGGAACAAACTTTCAACAGTGAATATTTTCCGATAAACGGATCTACGATCGTCTTGAAGACCTGTGCGGATTTTGGCATGGTGAAATCATAGTCAGCTTCGAAAATTTCACTGGTTGATTTTACGATACCGGCACGTTCTCTCAGATTCGGGCTCGGGAAGTATCCACAAATATCGTCTAACAGGATCTTAACACCCTGCAGGTTGACCGGAGATCCCATGCATACAGGAACCAGACTTCCATCGCCTACGCACATGGATAATGCTGCAGAAATCTCGGTAACAGAGAATTCCTCACCTGCAAAATAGCGATCCATGAATTCTTCACTGGTCTCTGCTACAGCTTCCAGTAAGATCTCTCTGTATTTTTCCAGATATTCTTTTGAATATTCCGGAATCTCGCATTCTTCTTTCTTATCTTTTTCAATGTAACGGCGGCCTTTGTTCTTTACAATATTGATATAACCGACAAATTTTCCATCCTCACGAAGCGGCATGTGCAACGGTGCGATCCTTTTGCCATACAGTTCGGTCAGATCTTCTACTACCTGACGGTAGCTGACATCATCCATATCCATCTCTGTTACGAAGAACATACGTGGCAGTCTGTATTTTTCACACAGTTCCCATGCTTTCTGGGTTCCTACCTGTACGCCTGATTTTCCGGAGATCACGATCACTGCTGCATCGGCGGCGGCTACTGCCTCTTCAGCTTCTCCTACAAAATCAAAGAATCCAGGTGTATCTAAAATATTTACTTTTACCTTATCCCATACAACCGGCACGGTAGAAGTACTGATCGAGAATTTTCTCTTGATCTCTTCTTTGTCGTAATCACTGATGGTATTGCCATCTGTCACCTTGCCTAAACGATTTGTAATACCTGAAAGATAAGCCATAGCTTCTGTCAGTGTAGTCTTACCTGCTCCGCCATGACCAAGCAGCACTACATTCCTTATTCGGTCAGTTCTAAAAACGTCCATATGTAATACCTCCCAAAAATTAGTATAGTTATATATTACTAAATTTCTTTGAATATTTCAAGTTATTTATGTAATTTTGACAATTATTTTCTGAACTTTTTTCATTTGTATTTGTATATTTTATGTTTTTGCGATATGAATTGTTTCTTTTTTGTATATTCTATCTTCATTTTGTTAAATTATCTCAAAGAACCCCTTTTTGTACTGTATATATTTTCTTCTTCTCTTTTGATTCTCCCTGTCGTATAATCTCTCACCTGTGCTTTCCGGCGTTAAAGTTCCATAGTTTAAAGCACTAAAGCATTGACTTTTCCTATCTTGTGCTTTACAATGGTAAAAGTACGCAAAATACACGCGTAATTACTGAGAAAGGATTTTGACAGACAACTATGAGTGATTCACTGAATATAGGATTTATCGGTCTGGGGCTGATCGGCGGATCCATCGCCAAATCTCTGAAACGTTTTCATCCACAGACCAGAATTTTTGCATATACCAGAACGGAAGCTACGCTGGATCTCGCCGTGTCTGAAGGAATTGTTGATGTAAAATGCACGAAAGAAGACGAGGCATTTGCTTCCTGCAATTATATTTTCCTCTGCGCACCGGTTCATGACAACATTTCTTATCTTGAATGGCTGAAAGATCATATGAGCCCGGACTGTATCGTTACGGATGTGGGAAGTGTAAAAGGTGAGATTCATCAGGCGGTTGAGAAACTAGGACTGGATGACCACTTCATCGGTGGACACCCGATGGCCGGTTCTGAAAAAACCGGTTTTGAAAATGCCACTGATATGCTGATCGAAAATGCTTACTATATTCTTACACCAGGTGGTCAGATTGATATTCCCCGTCTGACACAGTTTATGGAACTGATTTCTTCTCTCGGAGCTATTCCACTGGTACTTACTTACGAAGAACACGATTATATCACTGCGGCTGTGAGCCATCTGCCGCATATCATCGCCTCTACACTGGTAAATGCTGTACAGAAAATGGATACACCAGAGGAAAATATGAAACTGATCGCAGCCGGAGGTTTTAAAGATATTACACGTATCGCCTCTTCTTCTCCTGTGATGTGGCAGCAGATCTGTCTGGAAAACCGGTCGATGATCTCAAAAGTACTCGATGAGTATATTCGCCTGATCGTACAGGCAAAATGCTGGGTGGATAATGGTGATGCAGATGAAATCTATAATATGTTTAGTAATTCCAGAGAATACCGCAATTCTCTTCCGGAAGCGAGCAAAGGGGTAATCGAGAAGATTTATGCCTTTTACTGTGATATTTATGACGAAGCCGGTGGTATCGCTACAATTGCCACACTGCTTGCGATGAATTCAATTAGTATTAAAAATATCGGCATCATTCATAACAGAGAATTCGAGGAAGGTGTTCTTCGGATCGAGTTTTATGATGAGGAATCCTGTGTGAAGGCACAGGGTGTTTTGAAAGAACGGAATTATACACTTCATGTTCGGTAAGGAGGATGTACATATGGAACTTATGCAGGCAAAAATGCCTCTTCGCGGAGAGGTGAAGATTCCGGGAGACAAGTCGATCTCACACCGCGCTGTGATGTTTGGTGCACTGGCTGACGGTACGACAAGAGTGACGAATTTTTTGCAGGGAGCAGATTGTCTTTCTACGATTTCCTGTTTCCGCAAATTAGGAATCGATATTGAGAATACGCAGGAGGAAATCCGGATTCATGGGAAAGGCCTTCACGGGCTTACTGCTCCGACTGAGATTCTGGATACCGGTAACAGTGGAACCACAACACGACTGATCTCCGGTATTCTCGCCGGTCAGAATTTTACCACAACACTTACCGGTGATGCGTCGATCCAGAGCCGGCCAATGGGAAGGATCATCAAACCACTTTCTATGATGGGTGCTACAGTCGAGAGTCTGAAGGGAAACCAGTGTGCACCGTTACAGATTCAGGGACACCCATTGACTGCGATTCATTATCAGTCTCCGGTAGCCTCTGCGCAGGTCAAATCCTGCATCCTGCTTGCCGGACTGTATGCAGACGGAATTACTTCGGTTACAGAACCTTATCTTTCGAGAAATCATACGGAACTGATGCTCTCTCACTTCGGCGCACGGGTCACCAGTGAAGGAACAACTGCTTCTATCTCGCCGGATCCGGAACTTCACGGACTGGACATTTCTGTTCCCGGAGATATTTCTTCCGCTGCTTATTTTATTGTGGCTGCTCTTTTGGTGCCGGGATCTGAAGTAATGATCAAAGATGTGGGAATCAATCCTACCCGAGATGGCATTCTTCGTGTATGCAAGGCGATGGGCGCAGATATCACCCTGTTAAATAAACGAACAGCCGCCGGTGAACCGGTTGCGGATCTTCTGGTTCGTCACAGTGAACTTCACGGTACGGTTATCGAGGGTGAACTGATTCCGACGTTGATCGATGAGATTCCGGTTCTGGCGGTTCTGGCAGCTTATGCGAATGGAACTACGGTTATTCGAAATGCGGAGGAACTGAAGGTGAAGGAATCGAATCGACTGGATATTATGGTGAACAGTCTTGGGGCTATGGGCTGTGATATCGAGGGTACCGATGATGGTATGATTATCCGAGGTGGGAAACCGTTACATCATGCTTCTATTGACAGTCATCTGGATCACAGGATCGCGATGTCGTTTGCAGTAGCCGGGCTGGCTTCCGAAGGTGGAGTGGAAGTACTGCGGGCGGATTGTGTGGATATTTCTTATCCGGAGTTTTATGCGGATCTTGGTAAGCTGATGAAGTAATATTTTTTATTGGCTAAGGGGACGCCGAGAGTTGCGGGAAACCGGGGTGGACAACATGGGCAGGGCAACTTTGAACTAGCCGCTAACTTCGACTATATTCACTTGGGTCAGCTGACCCAAGCGAAAGTCTTCGTAAGCGTCGGATTTCAAAGCTTGCCCTAACCGCCCATAAAGTGTTGTCCACCCCGGTTTCCCGCAGCTCTCAGCTGTTTCCTGGCAAAAATATGTAATGACTATTTTTAACGATACACAGCCCGGAAGAGCAAAAAGATCTCTCTCAAAAGCATTTTGTGGGCGGTTAGGGCGAGTTTTAAGATCCTGTGTTTAGTAAGACTTGGCGATGAGCGGCTCTCAGTGAATCATGTGCATCGTTGAAAAAATCCCCATATCAATCACGCAGGATGCAGATTCGAGTGTACAGGTAAAAAAACGTAGGCGTAGCGGGCTACGCTGAGGCTTTTTTGCCTGTACACTCGGATTTGCAGACAAGCGAGTGATATGGGGATTTTTCATAAGATGTACAAGTCGCACTTAACACATAGCTTAAAATCGTCCTGCCCGCTGCTTTTGAGGGAGATCTTTTTGCTCTTTCGGGCGTACGTTTTTAGATACCCTATTTGTAAAAGTCTACTACATCTTCCGGGTCATAGTACACTTTATCCTGCTCTTCTATCGTCGCTTTTCCATCTTTCACATCGATAATCGTTACCGCGCAGTTTGGCGGTACGTGACCTCTCCAGAAGTCGTCTTTCCGGCCGTCAATGTAATAGAGAAAGGCCCGTGTCGAGCAGCCGTGTGCTGCTATTAGAATTGTTTTATTCCGGTAGTCCGGGTTGTGGATCAGGTCCTCGTAGAAGGCACCGCAGCGGTCAACCATCTGCTGAATAGATTCGCCGTCTTTCGGTGGCTTGTAACCGAAGGGATCCGTGAAGAACTGTTCAAAATCTTTTGACGGAATCTGATAATTCTCCCTTCGACAGCAAAGTCCTTCCCATTCTCCGAAGCTGATCTCTTCTATTCTCTCATCCGTAAGAATCGGTATATTTCTGTCACCCAGTACCAGTCCGGCGGTCTCGTAAGCCCGTTTTAACGGGCTTGCGATTGCCAGGTCAAAATGTACATCTTTTAATTTTTCACCGGTGATTTTTGCAAGGCGGATACCGTTTTCGTTCAGTTCGATATCCGTTCTTCCCTGCAGCCGTCCCAGAGTATTCCATGAAGTTTCTCCATGACGAATTAGATATATTTTCATCTTTTTTACTTTCTAAGCTGGATTCCCATGCCTTCCAGACCATTCAGGATCTTGTTCATAGCGCCATTGATTTCTGCTTCTTCGAGAGTTTTCTCTTTGGAGCGGAAGGTCAGAGAATAAGCAACGGACTTAAATCCTTTTTCGATCTGATCTCCTTCGTAAATATCAAACAGTTCGAAGTGTTCCAGAATCTTACCGCCTCTCTGAGCGATCATATGTTCGATCTGTCCAACCATGATCTCTTTCGGTACTACCATGGAGATGTCACGGTTTACTGCAGGGAATTTTGCGATTCCTTCGTATTTGCGGTCGAAGGATGCATGTTTTACGACATTCAGGATATCCAGAACTGCCACATATGCGCGCGTTCCGATACCATAAGTATCTGCCACTGCAGGATGCACTTCGCCCAGATAACCCATCACTTCACCTTCGTAGCTGATCAGAGCCTGACGACCCGGATGCAGGAAAGTCTTACCGGCTTTCGGATCGTACTCAGTTTTCTTATGCATACCGATCTGATCAAAGAACTCTTCTACTACACCCTTCATATCGAAGAAATCGCCGTCTCCGTACATACCCAGAGTGAACATCATACGTTCATCCGGCAGTTCGGTCAGCGGAAGTTCTTTTGGCAGATATACATTGCCCAGTTCGTACAGACGGACATTTTTATTTCTTCTGTTATAGTTGGTTGCCAGAGAAGTCAGCATACCATTCAGAGAAATGGTTCTCATGATACTGAAATCTTCACCCAGCGGGTTGGAAATGGTGATTGCTTTTCTCAGTTCATCTCCTGCCGGAATCTGCAGTTTGTCAAATACTTTCGGGCTTTCGAAAGAATAGCAGTATCCCTGGGAGAATCCACAGTACTCAGCCACATCTCTTGCCACTTCTTCGATCCTCAATTTAAATGGCAGTTTTCCTGTTGTTGCCTCACCACTTGGCAGTGTGGTCGGAATATTGTCATATCCGTAGAAACGGGCAACTTCTTCTGCGATATCTGCAGTACGGAAGATATCATGACGGAAGGTCGGAGCAACAATCTCGTTGGTTGTTTCATCGTAAGCCAGTTCTACCCTGGACAGGTACTCCAGCATATCTTCTTTGGAGATATCAGTTCCCAGAAGGCTGTTGATTTTTTCCGGTTCAAACGGTACTCTTACAGGTTCTTTTTTCTTGGTATATACATCAGCCACACCACCAACAACTTCACCGGCTCCCAGTTCTTCCATCAGCTGGCAGGCACGGTCGATGGCTGCCAGTGCATTGTTCGGATCCAGACCTTTTTCAAATTTTCCGGAAGCATCTGTACGAAGTCCGATTCTCTTTGCAGACAGACGGATATTCGGACCGTCAAAGCATGCTGCTTCAAACAGAACTGTTTTTACATTGTCTGTGATCATGGAATTTTCTCCGCCCATGATACCTGCGATACCGATAGATTTTTCTCCATCACAGATCATCAGAACGTTTTCATCCATCTGGCGTTCCTGACCGTCAAGAGTAACAAATTTTTCGTCTTTTCCGGCACGGCGTACATGGATCTCATGATTTGCGATCATATCCAGATCATAGGCATGCATCGGCTGACCATATTCTTCCATGACATAGTTTGTGATATCTACCAGGTTGTTGATCGGGCGGATGCCGTTGGCAGCCAGACATCTCTGCATCCATTTCGGGGACGGACCGATTTTTACATTTTTTACGACTCTTGCGCAGTAACGCGGGCAGAGATCTTTGTCTTCTACGGTTACTTTCACATAATCATTGACATCTTCGTCATTACCGGTAGCTGTTACAACCGGCGGAACAAATTCTTTATGGAAAGTAGCTGCTGCTTCTCTTGCGATCCCCAGTACACCGTAGCAATCTACACGGTTGGAAGTGATCTCATATTCAATCACCGCATCGTTCAGTCCCAGTGCTTCGATCGCGCTTACACCAACGGTAGCATCTTCCGGGAAAATATAGATTCCGTATTCCGGAGCTTCCGGATACATTTCTCTTGTGGAACCAAGTTCTTCGATGGAACACATCATACCGTAGGAATCCACACCACGCAATTTTCCGGCTTTGATCTTGATTCCGCCCGGAGTTTTCTTACCGTCGTGTCCACCTGCAACTCTTCCTCCCGGAAGAACAACCGGAACTTTGTCTCCTTCTTTTACATTTGGAGCGCCGGTAACGATCTGTGTTACTTCATTGCCTACATTTACCTGGCAGATGATCAGTTTATCTGCATCCGGATGTTTCTCAATCTTTTCAATCTGTCCGATCACGATGTTTTCCAGATCGGCATCCAGTAATTCATATCCTTCAACTTTTGTTCCGGACAGTGTCATCGCATCTGTATATTCCTGAGCTGTGACGTCCAGATCCGGGACAAACATTTTAATCCATGATAAAGATGTATTCATTCTTTTAATCCTCCTAGAACTGTTTTAAGAATCTGTAGTCATTTTCATACAAAAGGCGCATGTCATCGATCTCGTATTTCAGAAGTGCGATACGCTCCAGACCTACACCAAAAGCAAAACCGGTATATTCTTTCGGATCGATGCCACACATCTCAAGTACATGCGGATGAACCATACCACAGCCAAGGATCTCGATCCAACCGGATCCTTTACAAAAACGACATCCTTTGCCACCGCACTTGAAACAGGATACATCAACCTCTGCACTCGGCTCTGTAAATGGAAAATGATGCGGACGGAATTTTGTTTTTGTTTCCGGTCCGAACAGTTCTTTTGCAAATTCTTCCAGTGTACCTTTCAGGTCAGAGAAAGTAATATGTTTGTCGATTACCAGACCTTCGATCTGATGGAAGGAAGGAGAATGGGTTGCATCTACTTCGTCAGAACGGAATACACGTCCCGGTGCGATCATACGAATCGGCAGTTTCCCTTCTTCCATGGTTCTCGCCTGAACCGGAGAAGTCTGGGAACGAAGCAGAATGCTGTCTGTGATAAAGAAAGTATCCTGTTCGTCACGAGCCGGATGATCTTCCGGAATATTCAGTTTGGTGAAGTTGTAATCTGCGTACTCAACTTCCGGTCCTTCCACAACTTCATAACCCATACCGATAAAAATTCTTTCTACTTCTTCCAGTGCAATGGTATTCGGATGACGATGACCAACGTTTGCTTTTTTTGCAGGCAGTGTGACATCGATTACTTCTGCTGCCATCTTTGCTTCCCGCAGTTCTTTCTCCAGACGGGTTTTTGTCTCCTCCATCATAGTTTCAATTTTTGCCCTGGCTTCATTCACCATCTGTCCTACTTTCGGACGATCTTCCGGAGCTACATCCTTCATACTTTTCAGCACAGAAGTAAGCTGTCCTTTTTTACCAAGGAAATTTACTCTTACATCATTCAGTTTGTCCAGGGCGTCTGACTGTTCAATCTTCTCAGAAGCTTCATCTAGAATCGCCTGTAATGTTTCTTTGATACTATTACTCATGGCAGTTCTCCTTTTCTATTTGTTGGGGATAGCACAATGCAACGGGTAAAATACGCTACGCGATTTTTATTCGTTTTCGCAACTATGAGAGACACGCTACGCGAGTTTCTCATAGTTATCGCGGCAGTCGCCAAGGTCTCGTGCAAGCACGGACTTTGGCTCGTTGCTCGCGTAAAAAAAGCCTCGCCCTTCCAGATTACTGGAGGGACGAGGCAATTATATCATCTCGCGGTACCACCCTGATTTCCGATTAAAATATTAACGGACACTCATTAAGACTTAACGCGTCTGTACGTCTTCTCTTACTTGTCTTTCGGAGAAGAAGCTCCAGTGGGAATCTCAATATATATCTGAACTTAAAGGAGCTCGCAGCCGGTGACTCCTTCTCTCTGTAAGAAAATATATATCTACTGACACTTTCTCAGCTTTTTTCTTTCGGCATAAATTATAGTATGGATCCGCTTATCTGTCAAGTTTTATTTCCGCTTTATTCCTACTTCATACCCTCTTTGGTATTTACCCCTGTTACTGTTCCGGTCATTTTCAGTAGCTTCTACAATTCCTTCTTTTCTGTCGTTTCCTTGTCTGTCATTTTCTTTTCTTCTGTATCATTTTCCCGGATTCCTTTTAACAGTCCCTGGTACTCGCTGCGAATAAGCTCGCTTGCCATTTGATGCAGCCTGCGAAGGCGTTCTTCAAAATAAGCATTGATTTCCGCCCCGATCAGAACAATATACATACAAAAATATAACCACAAAAGAACCAGAATAATCGTCGTCAGGCTTCCGTACATGTTGGAAAATCCATCGTAATAATCCAGATAGACAGAAAATCCAAGGGAAAACAGTGACCACGCCACCGCCGAGACCACCGCTCCCGGTATCTGACTCCGAAAAGAAGTCTTTCTGTTCGGCAGAAATTTATAGATCATCAGGAAAATCAGTGCCAGTACAACAAGCGAAACTGCTGTACGCATACCAATGACATAGGCAGTGACTTTGGCAAGCGTCGGAATGTACTTTGTAAGAAGTTTCTGGATACTGTTACCGAATACCAGAAGAATCAGGCTGCTGATAACAGCAAGAATAAAAATCAGTGTATACAGAGCAGACCGTATCCTTGTCACCACATAATTTCTCGTCTCTTTTACATGATAAATCGCATTGACCCCATTCGTCAGTCCCTGCAGGCCTTTCCCCGCACTCCATAGGGTAAAAACCGCACTGATTGGTACAATTGCTGTTGATTTGTCATAGACCTCCTGAATAATACTAAAAAGAAAACTTCGAAAATCTCCCGCATCCGGCATAATCTGCAAAAGAATCTCCACTACCATATCTTTTGTAATAGAGACATACGTTACCAGCGGAAGCAGAAGCATCAAAAAGGGCACAAAGGACATCAAAATAAAGAAGGCTGCCTGTGCGGCAAATGCGCTCACATGATCCTGAGCCATGCGGTTCATGAATCCGGTCATGATTTTTATAAACTTTTTCATTTTGCTTTCCTTTCTGCGCAATATCTGGTTTTTACATAATTATTTTTTATCATACTATTTTTTCAGTATTCTTGCAAGTTTTCTATAGTAATATTCTGATAGAAAATCTGCAGAATGTCCCGCCAGCCAAGACCATTTTCTGCAAGATGCTTTGCTCCGTTCTGACTCATCCCCACACCATGTCCATAACCTCCACCGGTAAAGACAAATCTACCCGCTCCCTGTTCTTTCCTAAAATCGACTATAAAGCAGGCACTCGGCAGTAATTCCATCGTATCACAGACACTTCCATCATTTCTGCTTACAGACAGCCCTTTTACCGATAAGAATTTTCGGATCGCATATTCGTTTTCAAGTGTTGCGTTTTGATTCTCTCCCTGAATCTCCAGTGTTTTTACTCCTCCACCTGGATTTCTTCCCTGTATGGATAAGCCGGTAAATGCACCAAGCTGAGGCCATTTTCTTTCACTGCGTTCTTTCAGCATTTCCCATGGAATGCAGACTTTCCATCGATACCAGACATCTTCTTTTTCATAATCTCCTGCATCCCTCTGCAAAATTCGTTCCCGAAACGACTGTTCTGTCATTTCCGGCTGCAAGGTACCGTTCACCATGGTTTCCACAGCCTTGTGACTCACTGCAATGCTCCTAAGATATGGAGCACTTTTTTTCGCGTTCCATACTTCATCTGTATCGGTGCACCCCCAGGAAGTCGAAAAAAAATATGCTTCAATCGGTTTTCCATCACTGAGTATTATCATCCCCCTGGTAGCATCCACCGCCTGACTGCTTGCCGCCTGTTCGGAAATGTTGTTATACACCTGACAGGAAACAGTATCGTCCACATCCGCATCCCACTCTTTCATTCGTTCTTCTCTAATCTGCCGTACTGCATATGTTCGTGCGCAAACTGCCTGTGCACAGAGTGCTTCTGCCGGGGCATCCGCAGGCATTTCACTCGGCACAACTCCTTTCAGATAAGATTCCAGATCAACCTGGTTGATCACTCGAAAACCTTGTTTCTCTCTCGTCACTTCCAGAATACCCTGATATGCCGGCGCGCCCTGACTTCTTCTGACAGAATTCAAAGTCAGTGACATTGTGTCCGGTGCTTCCACAATAACTGTCTGCCCAGGCTGCATCCGTTCTGACAAACAGAGTTCTGTGCCAGCCTCCTGCTGCACTGCTATATCCCCTTTTACCAAGTAGGGTGCCGGACAGGATATCCTCACATCCGAATGAAGATACTGCTCAGTTCCGTCAACAGAAATCAATACACGAATTATCGTCTCTTTTCTTTCCGTATTTTTTTCTTGTTCCATATTTGTCAATGATGTAGTCGGATTATTTATCTCCTCATTTCTTTTCTGCTGTTGTTCCGTTTTTTTTCGAGTGTTCTTTGCTTCTGCCATCTGTTGCTCTGCCTGCAGTTTTTCAAGATACTTTTTTTCTTCCTCCCTCTGTTTTCCTTCCCATATTCCCGGCAGAAACATCACCAGAAAAATTATCACAGCACCTGCAATCGTCCATATCCATCTCCATGGAATATTTTTATATGTTTCACCATTTTTTTCCATATCTCAGTATATGGCATTTTTCTGAAAATTATCCGGCCGGACTTGTTATGTTTTCAGTCAAAATTTGTGACGTTGCTGTTCACCGCTAGAGCGTGTCTGGAAAAGGCTTTTCGTGAGCTGCGAGTCTCAGTTTGTGGGAGATTTTATCCGAATGAGGGCGGCGTAGCCGGGCTACGGCAACCGAATGAGGGTAAAATATACCGCAAAGTGGGGCTTGCAGATTGCGGAAATGATTTTTCAGACACACTCTAAGATCCCACGAACGGTTTTTTGTGGACGAAAGTCATAGAAAATACACAAAAAGGATCCCATACCCTCAATTAACGGGTACAGAATCCTTCTATCCTGTTTATAAATTAATTATTTTACCAGAAAACGATATACTGTTTTTGTGTCGTACTTCTCTCCTGCTTTCAGGAAAGGCTGTGCGAAATGGGTATCGTTGACCGCGTTCGGGCAATACTGGGACTCCAGGCAGAATGCATGGCGTTCAGCATATACCGCGCCATTTTTTCCTTTTTCGCCGTTTACGAAATTTGCTGCATAGAACTGAACAGCCGGGCAATCTGTATATGCTTCCATAGCGATTCCGGTTTTTTCGCAATAAGCTTTTGCCATCCAGTCAAAGGCACCTTCCGGTTTATCCAATACAAAATTATGATCGTATCCACCTGTCATCTGTAACTGCGCAAAATCTACATCGATTTCTTTACCGATTGCCTTTGGCTCTGTAAAATCCATTGGAGTTCCGGCTACAGGAGCAAGTTCACCGGTTGGAATGGATTTGGAATCGCTCACCGGTGTGTAAGTAGTTGCATTCAGCTGAATCGTCTGTTCATATACATTACCGGAATCATGTCCACCCAGATTAAAGTAGCTGTGGTTTGTCATATTCGCCACCGTATCCTGATCAGAAATTCCTTCATAGTGAATCTCTACGGAATTATCATCAGTCAGTGTGTATGTAACTGTCACATCAAAGTTTCCGGGAAATCCCTGTTCGCCATCCGGGCTGTGATGACGAAAAGCAACCGCCTGCTCTTTTGTTTCTGCTTCCCACATCATGAATTCAAATCCATCCGGACCACTGTGCAGACTGTTTCCTTTTTCATTTGGTGTCAGCTGAATCTTTTTTCCATTCAGTACAAAAGAGGCATCCTTGATACGATTTCCGTTTCTTCCGATTGTAGCACCAAAATGAGGAGAATTTACCTGATAATCTTCTCCGTGATCATATCCTAATACCACATCTGTCAGCACACCATTTTTGTCCGGTACCAGGACACTTACCAGAATCGCGCCAAAATCTGTAACCTTCATCACCATACCGTTTTTATTGGTTACCGTATACAAAGAAATGGCTTCTCCTTTTTTTGTAATTCCAAAGCTTTGTTTTTCTACACTCATAATACCCTCCATCTCAGTCACTTTTCAGGACCGTTCTCTTAATAATATTTTGTACCAGCCCTCAGTCTTGTCCCAACAATGTTCCAACTGTTATGCGGCTGTACTATTACATAAAAAAGGAGTCATATCATGACTCCCCATCTTCCTTTTATAACCCCGGAGTGCCGTTTCCCTTTTTTTGACGCCTAGCGACTGCTAGGTGGGTGACCGCAGTATCTCTTTTGTCTTCCGCTGCATAATGACGGCCTGACATCCAATCAACAATATAGGAGTCCCATAAACGTAAATGTAGGTTCAAAATAAAGAGAGGGTCGCACACCCCAGGTGTTACTTTTTATTGTATTATACCCTAGTCTATGTTGTATTTCAAGGAATAATGTACAAAAAATTCAAATTTTTGATGAATACTTTAGGTCACAGTGACCGAAGGGCCTGTTTTCTTTCTTCATCACTGAATACCGAGAATTTTCTTCACTACAACAGGCATCTCCGCTACATCTGCTACCGTATTATGACGAACTTCAGCGTTACGGATTTCTTCGATTGCATTCGGCACAGCCACACCGGAAATTTCAGATAACTGGTCGATCAGTTCGAAATCTCCCATAGCTGCATATTTTCCTTCATCAATTGCTTCCATCACGCTTCTTGTAAACTTATATGGGCTTGCTGTAGAGGCAATCACAGTTTTAGCTGTATCACCTGTTTCCTCTGTATACTTTTTATACACTGTTGCAGCTACACTGGTATGTGTATCGATCACATAACCACAGTCTTTATAAATTTTACGAATCGTTTCCGCAGTCTCCTCTTCCGTTGCATAGTTGCCATAGAAATCAACCAGCTGCATCTTCATTTCATCAGTGATATGATAAGCACCATCTTTTGTCAGTTCTTCCATCAGAACTTTATTTTTCTCCGGATCATTTCCTGCGATTCTGTAAATCAGCCGCTCCAGATTGCTGGAAATCAGGATATCCATAGATGGTGATGTTGTCAGAATAAACTCTCTGTTTCTGTCATAAGTTCCTGTAGTAAAAAAGTCAAACAGTACTTTATTGTCATTAGACGCACAGATCAGTTTTTTAATCGGCAGACCCATATTTTTTGCATAGTAAGCGGCCAGGATATTTCCAAAGTTACCGGTAGGAACTACTACATTAATCTCTTCACCCTGCTGGATCTGTCCTGTTTTATACAGATTTGCATATGCATATACATAATACACAATTTGTGGAACCAGACGGCCGATATTGATCGAGTTTGCAGAAGAGAACTGATAACCAGCATCTTCCAGCTCTGCTTTCATCTCAGTGTCGTTGAAGATTTTCTTTACGCCAGTCTGCGCATCATCAAAGTTTCCGCGAATCGCAACAACGTAAGTATTCTCTCCTTTCTGAGTTACCATCTGTTTTTCCTGAATAGGACTCACACCGTCTTTCGGATAAAATACGATAATTTTAGTTCCCGGTACATCAGCAAAACCTGCCATTGCTGCTTTTCCTGTATCACCGGAAGTTGCAGTCAGAATTACGATGTCATTGGTCACACCGTTTTTCTTCGCAGCTGTTGTTAGCAGATATGGAAGAATCGACAGAGCCATGTCTTTGAAAGCTATTGTAGATCCGTGGAATAATTCCAGATAATAGGCACCATCTGCTTTCACAAGAGGTGCAATGACATCGGTATCAAACTTCTTATCATAGGCAGACTGAATACATTTCTTCAGTTCTTCTTCTGTGAAATCTGTCAGAAAACGACTCATTACTTCGTAGGCAACTTCCTGATAAGACATCTGTGCCAGCTGTTCCATAGGGACGTCCAGTACCGGAATCTGATCCGGTACAAATAAGCCGCCATCTTCAGAAAGACCTTTTAAGATTGCATTGGATGCAGTTACTGTACTTCCATTTCCTCTGGTGCTTCTGTATAATACTTCCATTCTGTACACTCCTCACATATTTTTATGCTTTTATGTAGTAAATCACTATAGTTTAGAATTATAACACAGGTCACTTTTTATGGCAATCCTATTTTCTTTGATTTACATACCTGTATATTTATGTTTTTATGCGTAACTATTCAGTAGGCATTATCCCGCGAGGTGTTTTGGCATAAATATGCCAAAATCCCGAGACATACAAGCAAAAATGCCATCACCGAAGGTGA
>PPYE01344154.1_pt1 | contig 23582 bp, 14 predicted proteins | sample 1559881 | NCBI WGS metagenome assembly PPYE01 (sample SAMN08240022, study PRJNA423297) | Human gut metagenome, whole genome shotgun sequencing project. | reverse complement strand
TGCTCAATGCTGCAATGTCTGCTGCCTGATACATTTAGAAATTCATCGATTTTGGTCTTGACAAACGTGCCACTATACTCGCAATCAATTTTCCTTGGTTACCTTAAAGGAAAAGATCCTTCCGGATTATGGGAAAAACTTTATCCGTTTAGTACAACGAAAATGTGCTTCGTTTGCTGACTTGAACCCGTCCACCATTTAGCGGGCGGTGTTCAGGATATCCATCAGCGGGTTTATTTGACTGGCTTCATCCATGGATTGAATCAAAGCCAGCAATGTATCTGCTTCCTTCTTAGGCAGCACAGATTCAGTATTAATCCGGAATTTCTGCTCCAGTTCTTTCCAACCAATGGGATTACCCGGAGACCCTTTCAAATCATACAATTCCTTTTCATACACGGTACCATCTTTTAAATAGACCTTTACTTTGGCACCTCTGCGCTTTGGATAAAGTTTTTGAACATCAGGATCAACTGCGACAGTAACCAAATTACCGAGCTTAATATTAATGGGGTCCTGTGTATAACGCTCATCCAAATGGGCAATGCCAAAGCAGTGTTCATGCAAGGCCAGGGCAACGCCGTAAGCTAAGCTGAATTTAGCTTCTCCGGCATCCTTCGGAGCTTTGATAATACCGGTCATGTCGTAGGCTACCTGGTGGGTCCCTACCCATACTTTTTCAACAGCTTCCCAAGAGAAGCCATGTTCAGCCACCAAATCAAGGACAGCTTCAATTGCAGGCTGGGAATGTCTGGCAGTAGGATACATTTTACTATAGGTATCACCAATCAGGAATTTCTCCCCAAGTCCTTCACAAACCTTTTCAGGATCAACATTTTCTGACTTGGCCTTAAAGAATCCAGACTTGCCTTCAAAGGCGCTGAGGGAACCTTCCATATTTTCCTGAGCGTAATAAGCGGCTGCAATGCCGTTATATACAGCATTCCCTACCTGAATGCATTTAGAAGCCTGACCTGTTACAGTAGCTTCCATTAAACCGGAGGCATACAAAGCGCTAAGGCCCAGACCTTGCTCCAATTGATTTTCCGTCAAATTCAGCAATTTTCCGGCCACAGCCATGGAGCCAATTGTGTCATCATTACCAGAAGGATGAAACCCCTTCTTGATTTGGTAAGGTGCCATATTTGAAGCTAATCTGTAGACAATATCATAGCCAATAACAATGGCTGTCAAAATTTCCTTACCGCTGCAGCCCAGTGCAGAGCCTAACGTCAACGCTGTAGGAATAATCGCGGCGCCGCAATGTACGCCTGCATTTTTATGGCCATCATCCAACTCAATACCATGAGCAAAGGTAGCGTTGATCATAGCCGCTCTTGCCAACGGGAACTCTTTTGCACCACCCGTAATAACAGCAGTATCGCCTTTTCCAAACTTCCTGCAGGCTTGCAGGAAGTTTTCTTTATATTCCCAATGGGAGGCACCAGCCAGTGCAGCTCCCAAGGTATCCATAATTCTTTCTTTGGCAATCTGAATAACATCCTGCGGAAGCTTTTCGTATGTGGTCTCCGCAATAAAATGAGCAAAACGCTTAGGGATTATATAATCCATTGTTAGTTAGCCTCCTTAATCCGATGCAGCATTTCTGTCAATACATCGGAAGGACTTGTCACTTGTTCCAACGACTCAAGGGTATTCCAAAGTTGCTTTGCATACTCTGCATCAGCAATTTCTTGAACATGTCCCAGGAATTTCTTTTCAATGGTACCTGGAGGGAACGGAGATTCGCGATCACCATCAGGAATTTTCTTCAAGACTTCATACTCTTTGTTCTCGTTTGTCGTAATACGTACTTTGGCTGCGCCCCACAAACTTTTATCTTTTTTGGCCATCTCTGCAATTTCTGAATCCAGCAATACGATTACTTTCCTGGACAGGGAAGCAATTTCAGGGTTCTGCAAATTTTCTTCCATATAGTCATCGCGTACTACCCCAAACTTTAACAGATTTGCCACCGCATAAGGAACGCTGGTCTGTGCCTGTGCACTGTCTTTGGGGTCGTAGGTTCCTGCATCATAAAGGAAAGGTCCGCCAAATACCTGAACCGTTTTTACATCTTCCAACCGCAGCTGGTGATCCGACATAATCTTGTTCACAGCATCCAACGTGGCATGGATACGTCGTACACAGGCATGAATCTTCATATATGCATATTGAATATCCCAGCGCAGTTTCGGTTCTTCCAACAGTTCGCGGTCTGGATGAGCCGAGAAGGCGTTAACAAAGCCTAATTTTCCTTCATATACGTGGGAAGGCCCGCCTAAACCATAAGCTGCAATTTGAGCTGCGGCAATTCCCACTTTCGCGCCAAAGCCAGCCACAAGATACTTTTGGGCAGATCCATCAATTGCACTTTGATTTAACCCGCCAATTACGGCTGCAGCCAAGGAAATGGCATCCACCAGCTGTTTTTTGGAAAAGCCCATCAAGGTTCCAGCAACCACTGCGGCAGCAGCAGCGCCGCAGGCACTGGTGGCATCTATGCCTCTTTCCAAATAAGCAGACGGATTAATCACCCGGCCCTGCCAACAATATACTTCGTAGCCCTTAATAATGGCTTCCAGATATTTTTTCCCATCCACCTTTTCTTTGGGCAGAGTCATAGCCATGGCAGCAGCTGTGGCCTGTATTACAACACCAGGGTGAGCCATGGCAAAACGATGGCCATCATCCATATCCAACATTCTGGCGGAACTTGCCATCCACATGGCAAGTTCCTCAGCAACAGGCTTTTCGCCCAGTTTGTCTTTTAACGCCTCATGCAATTGACGAGACATACTCTTTTTGGTGCTGGCACAAAAGATTCCGATAAAATCGGCAACGTATTCTTTGGTTAACTTTAGAATATCTGGGGGAATTTGCTCATAAGACATATCATCAAACAAATTCACCAGTTTGCTTACACTTGTTTCTTCCATTCGAATGCCTCCATATACCTTATGCAAACAGATTGATAAAGGTGGTAATCAATGCTGCATTAATCAGTGAAGTGAACAGGCCGCCTACAAAGGGTACAACCAATCTGGATTGTGGTGCGGGGCTGTATTTTTCTTCAACAGTAGCGATGTTCATCATAGCGTTCGGGGTTGCCCCAAAACCATAGCCAATCTGAGCTGCACACATTACAGCCGCTTCATAATCCTTACCCATCAGCGGGAAGGTAACCAGTACTACATAAGCGGTAGTGGTGATCACTTGCACCAGCAAAATGATTGCCATGGGAACAGCCAGATCAATCAGCTGCCACAGTTCTACAGACATCATTGCCAAAGCCAGGAAAATATTCAAGGAAATAGAACCTGCGATATTTCCTTCCCGTTCGTAGGTGGGATAGAGATGTGTATAATCGGAAATGTTTCGAATAACCACAGCCACCAGCATGGAGCAAAGGAAAACTGGAATAGTAATGCCAGTGGATCTTTTGATCAATACGTTCAATACAACACCAAAGGCCATCGAGATGAAAATATGGAAAGCCATCAGCATCACATGAGAGATAAATTCTTTTTCAGAAATTTTCAATTCGTCTGTAGAGCCTTCGCCTTCGTTTTCCACTTCTAAGGTCTTTTCCACTACATTCGTACCACTGAGCTTAAATTTTCTAATCAAAAAGTCAGCTGCTGGGCCGCCTAATAAACTACCGAATACTAAGCCAAACGTTGCCCCTGCAATTGCAACCGTTGTAGCACTATTAATACCCATACTCTGAATTTGCGGACCAAAAGCGCCAGCATTGCCGTGACCGCCAACCAGAGGAATAGACCCAAGGCAGAGCCCTAGCAATTTGGGCAGGCCAAGAGCAACAGCAGTATAACCGCCGATAATATTCTGCATAGTAATAAGAATGGCAGTACTTACAGTCAGCAAAATAATGGGTTTTCCAGCTTTCCGCACAGTTTTCATAGAAGCAGAATACCCAATGCTGGTAAAGAAGGCTACCATGCAAAGGTTTTGAAAGACTGCATCCAGCTTTAAGTGCAAAATGTTGTATTGATGAAAAATCAGATTAATGACGGCGAAAAGGATACCACCAACAACGGGTGTAGGAATACAAAACTTCCGCAAGAACTTCAGATGGTTTTTGATAATGCTGCCAATATAGAAAAAGAACAGTGCCAAAGCAACAGTTGCATACAAATCTAATGTGACTTTCACGCTCAACATCTCCTTAAAAATAGGGTATTCATAAAAGCTTGACTTCAGTTGGGTAAGAACAAATCAGATTATTACTTTAGTACAAATATTTCTGATAAAGCATTACAATATTCTAACTGCTGGATTTGATGAATATATTGCTGATTTAGAACTCCAAATGGAGTTTTTTCTACAAGATGGGTAAATTTTGATGCCACCATATCCCAGCCGAATTTCGTCTCTTTTGTTTCTCCTATGGGTATATGCTGAGTGTGGGTCAGAATTTTCCCACTGCTTGTATAGACAACTACTTTACTGGCACTAAAATGTGAAGGATGTTCTTTTAAATATGCTTCTAAGTCAGAATCATATTTTACGATAATTCGTTCTTCAAAGCGAGACACAGTTTCATCTTTTAAACATTCTCTCAAAAATTCTGCGGAATCCAACTTTCCATAAAGCAGTACTACCGCTGTTGTAAAAGGCAGGCTGGATTGTGCACTAATCTCAGTTTTGGGATAAGGTTCTGCAAAACGAAGCAAATAACTGGATGCTCTGATTTCCACTTTTTCAATCTGCTCAGGAACCAGGTGATAGCTTTCTTTTAACTGCAAAGCTGCATCCAAAGTTGCATGAACACCTCGCAGGCAGGCAAACCGCTTAAAATAGACTTCATTAATTTTAAACAACTTCCCTAAACTATCCAATACGTGATCAGTCTCAAAACCATGGCTGCTTTGAAAGGCTTGGAAAAGTCCCCTTTTCCCTTCTAAAATTTGCGGTGATCCAGTAAATCCAGCTCTTGCCAAATCTACTGCACGCAAACCATTAAGCGCAGCCCAGGCTCCACAGAGATACTTTCCTGAGGTACCATCTTGCTGGCATTCTATAATTCCTCCAGAAAAAGTCCCTGCTAAACCCATAGCATTTGCGGCCTGGCCAGAATCGCATTTCATTATTCTGGCCAATAATGCCGCAGCTGCTACAGAACCACATACACCGGTTGCATCAAATCCCCTTTCCCTATGCATATAGGGGTTTAAAGCTTCAGCAATCCGTGCGTATACATCATACGCAGCAACAAGGGCTGCAATAGCTTCTTTACCTGAGATTTTATGCAGCTTGCCCATTATCAGTAATGTTGGAACCAGAAACGAACCAGGATGGCCCATTGCCTTACTAAAGCCATCATCCATATCTGCCATTCTGCCCATTGCGCAATAAGCGAATATCGCTGCACGTGTAGAAAGTGCGTAATCCTGCTCGCTCAAAAAAGTGAAAGTAGCTTCAGTTTTAACTTCTTCGCTGATTGATTTTGCATATTGCAGGAGGGGTACTGCAGCTGCATCAAATCGTCCATTGATGAAGTTGGCACTGGCATCTAGAATAACTTCTTTAGCGCGCTCGATGGAGGCTTTTGGCAATTGGTCATAGTGCAGATTCACTGCATAGTCCGCCAAGACTTGAGCTAATGTTTTTCTCATCATTGCACCAGCCTTCAAGGGGCATCCGTGTGGATAATCCTGTTTACTTTTTGATTTGGCGAATTACATCCAGCACGGTGCCGTCCCGATATTCTACAATGGCGGCTACTTTGTCGGTGGTTTCAATGGGTTTATAGACGCCTGTCAGGGATTCAGCCAATTGCTGCAGTTCTTCAATGGTTACCAGTTTCAAAGAGGTCTTTTCCAAATCTTCTTTCAGTTCCTGGTAATTCCGGTGTTTCGGGTTCAAGGCAATTCCGGCTTCGGTTACTACTGCTGCCACGGTTTCACCGGGGGTGCACAGGGTAAACACATGTTTTACCACGGAAGGAGTTCTGCCTCTGATGATGGGGATGGTAACAATGGAAATGGCTGCGCCGCCGGCTACATCCGGGCCGCCGCCCAGTCCGCCCATCATTTCGCCGGAGGATCCGGTGAGGATGTTTACGTTAAAGTCCGTATCGATTTCCAGGGCACCCAGTACGCCGAAGTCTTCCCGGTTCAGATAGCCGCCTTTGTTATAGGCATTGGAATAGTCGGCGTTGTCAATTTCGATAACCCCAGGACGATCCACAATGGCCCTGGCTGCTACGTTATCGAAGCTTTGGCTACAGGCAACCACCCGCACCAGTTCTTCATCATACATATCGATGATGGCTGCGGGAATGCCGCCCAGGGCAAAGCTGGCTTTGACGCCCCGTTCTTTCATCCGTTCTGCCAGATATTTGGTAATGGCAATGGGGATGGCGCCGGCGCCGGTCTGGAAGGAGAAGCCGTCTTTGAAGCGGCGGGAAGCGGAAATCAGGTCCACAGTTCGTTCAGCAATCATCAGATCCCGAGGGTTCTTGGTGAGCCGAGCAGCCCCTGCGCCAATTTTGGCAGGATCGCCGATGGAATCCACCTTCACCACATAATCCACGTACTGTTGGCTGATGCTTACCGGGCAGCAGGGATATTCCACCAGGTTGTCGGTGATGACAATCACGCAGCCGGCATTTTGGGCATCTACGAAAGAGTAACCCAGGGAGCCGCAGGCATTGGGGCCGATTTGGCCGGTGCAGTTGCCGTTATCGTCTGCAGCAGAAGCGCCGATGAAGGCTACGTCAATCTGCAGTTCGCCGGCTTCGATAGCCCGGGGCCGGGAACCGTGGGTACGGAGGATTACCGGCTTTTCCATTTCACCGGCCAACACAGCATCCCCCAATTGGCCGCGGATACCGCTGGCTTCAATCCGGTCGATGGTTCCGTCTTCAATAAAGTCCACAATGGAGGGTTGGGAAATGTTGACCACGGCGCTGGGGGCAAAACGCAGATGCTTGATGCCCAGTTTGCGGATGGCCAGAAGTACCTGACCAATGATTTTGTCCCCTTCCCGGAAGGCATGGTGGAAGGAGATGGTCATGCCATCTTGCAGGCCAGAGGCTTTGATAGCTTCCTCCAAGCTTCCCAGGAGTTTGGTATCTCCGGGAATTCTATGGCCTGCCGTACGCTTGGTAACCACAGGACCTTTCCGGGCTGGGGTTACATAGGCGCCCTGATAGGGTTTTACTACATAATCGCCGATTTTTTCCGGCAGTTTGCGTCCTAAACTATTTTCTATCATCACAAGTTACCCCCGATCTTGATTCCAGCAGCCTCTGCTTTGGCCAAGGTGGAGCGGGCCCGGAGTTCCATGGGTTTATCCACCATGCCACCGTCCAGCGTGCAAACGCCCGTATGATTCCGGGCAGCTTTCTTCAAAGCTTCCAGCACTCGGACTGCATTGATAATCTCCTTACGGGAAGGGGTAAAGCAAGCGTTTACTTTGTCAATCTGTCTGGGATGCACGCAGGTTTTGCCGTCAAAGCCCAGGGTTCTGGTCATTTCCAGATCCCATTGAAGGCCTTCGCTGTCGTTGATATCAGAAAACACGGCGTCCTGGGCGGAAATACCGGCTTCCCGGCAGGCCATCAGGATGGTGTTCCGGGCGTAGAAGATTTCCCAACCCGGCTTGGTGCGCTGGGCGCTCATGCTGGCAGTAAAGTCTTCGGCACCCAGGGCCATGGCTGCCACCCGAGGGCTGGCCTTGGCAATTTCCCGGGCATTGAGTACGCCCAAATAGGATTCGATATTGCACCACAGGGCTATTCCGCCAACAGGCAGGCCGGCCTTCTTTTCAATGGCAGTAATTTTTTTATCCACCCGTTTGACTTCCTCAGCATATTCCACCTTGGGCAGGCGAATGGCGTCGGGCTGTGCCCGTACTGCTGCTTCCAGGTCTTCGTCCAATTCTTTGGAGTACAGGCCATTGACCCGGATCAGGATATATTTGCCGGCCGGGCGCTGGTATTTCACTGCGTTGTAGACCAAGAAACGGGCAGCATCTTTCTCGCCAGAAGAAACGGAATCTTCCAGGTCGTAAACCAGGCAGTCTTCATTATAGAAGCCAGCCTGAATCATTTTCACAGGACTGGTACCTCCAGCATAGAGGGAGGTCCGCATCAGCTCAGTTTTGGCCATGTTGATCCTCCTTTCTCCAATCGTAATGGATTTCAGCTGCTCTGCAGACCGCACATTCCATGCGGGCCCGGATGGCAAAATCCAAGGCGCCTTTATCGTACACTTCTACTCTGGCGTCCTTTACGTCAAAATTCTTCAGGACTTCCCGGATGGTAGCTTCGATAGCATCACCAAACAGGGTTTTTACAACGCTCTGCAAATCGATATCAATGCCTTTTCCCGGATTGGGAAACAGTTTAATCTGCACATCGCTGGATTCCAGCGTACCGACCAGGGCCGGTTTCTTTAATTCCATACTCGTGTGCCTCCTTAGTCTTCTTTGGCGTGGGCTTTCATATAGGGGAACAGCCCTCCGGCTTCCATGATTTCGTGTTCCAGGTTGCTGACGGCATCTCCGTGGAAAACCACACCGGTGTTTTGGTCTTTGATTTCCCCGGTGGACAGGTCAACTTCCAGGGTATCGCCGTTTTTGATCTTGCCGTCTTTGATGCCCTGGGACAAGCCCTTGACGAACAGGACCGGATAACCGTTGTTGATGGCATTCCGGTAGTAGATTCGAGAACAGGTTTCTGCCAAAATGCAGGGTACTCCGGCGTATTTCAAGCAGTATACGGCGTGTTCTCGGCTGGAACCGCAGCCAAAGTTCTTACCAGCTACAACAAAGTCCCCAGGTTTTACTTCCTTGGCAAAGTTTTCCATGCCCGGATAATATTCAAAAGCGTATTGGGGCATTTGCTTGGGGTCTGTTTCCGCCAAATATTTGTTGTGATAAATCAAATCCGTATCTACGTTATCGCTTAATACCCAGGCACGGCCAATTTGTTTGCTCATTCTGCGTTCCTCCCTATTTCAAAATATCCCGGGGGTCAGTGATGCAGCCCCGAAGTGCAGTAGCCATGGCAGACATGGGAGAAAGCAGATAGGTATGGCTCCCCTTGCCCACTTTGCCTATGAAGTTCCGGTTGTTGGTGGCTACGCCCACATCCCCTGCAGGCAGTGCACCGTAATGTTCTGCTGTGCACAGGGCACAGGTGGGATTGGTGAAAACAATGCCGGCATTCAGGAAATCCGTAACGAAGCCGTCTTTCAGGCACTGCAGTTCCACTTCCGTGGTGCAGGGGGTGATGATTACCCGGGTGCCCGGATTGATCTTACCGCCGCCTGCCATAAGCACGTCATGGGCAGCTTTAATATCTTCGTAGCGGCCGTTGGAGCAAGAACCGATATGAACCTGGTCCACATGGGTACCAGCAACTTCCCGGACAGTCTTTACATTATCCGGTGCATCGGGGCAGGAGGCCATGGGCTCCAATTCGTCCACATGGTATTCCAGAACCTGGCAGTACTCAGCATCGGGGTCAGCAGACAACGCCTTCACCCGGTCCACCACTTCTTTCCCAGCCCGTTCTACCAGCCAATCCAGTACAGGGCCATTGGGCATAATCAGGGGAACCTTGCCGCTCATTTCGGTTACCATGGAGCACAGGGTAATCCGCTCTGCCAGAGTAGCCCGTTCTACCGTATCGCCGGTGAATTCCACTGCCAGGTAGTCCATGCCGCCGGCACCCAGGTCGCCTACAATCTTGGTAAGCAGGTCACGCATACACACGCCTTTTTTGAAATGACCGGTGATGTTGATTTTCATAGTTTCCGGAACCCGGAACCAGCACAGGCCTTTCACATACGCAGCTGCTACGTCAGAGTTGCCAACGCCGGTAGCAAAGGCGCCTACGGAACCCAGCAGGTTCATATGGCTGTCCGTGCCCAGGACCACATCCCCCGGTTTGATCAGGCCGGCTTCCAGCATAACGTGTTGGCCGATGCCGTGGTTGATGTCAAACAGATGAGGAATACCTTGTCTTTTTGCAAATTCCCGGATGATTTTCTGGTTATTGGATACCTTTTCCGAATGGGAGGGTGTCTGCAAGTCAAAGGTATAGGCTACTTTATTGGGATCCCATACCTTGGCATCCTTGCCCATTTCCTTTTCAAACTGCAGCACGCAGTTGGCACCGCCGAAGTCTCTGGCGGAAGCCAGGTCCACATGGCACCAGACCCGTTCCCCTACCTTGACAGGATGGCCAGATGCACGCTCCATAATTTTTACAATGGCTGTCTTTCCCATTGAACTGCCTCCTTTTATTGCATTTCTAAAATTCAGTGAATTATCAACCGAATCTTGCCTTCACCTACATGCTACCGTTTCATCCATGTAATGAAAAGCACTTTGTATTTGTAAGTCTGCAACCAAAGGTTGCATCTAAGGACATAAAAAATCCGCAACCTAAAGTTGCGGTATCGTTCCATTTAACTGCTTTTTTATTACATAGCACTCATGATACCATGGTCTTAACAAAATAACGGAGGTTGTGGGTATTATGAGCACAAACAAATTCAGTTTCACCATGCCGCCCCAGGCATGCAATGCACACCTGCACATTATTGATCCTGCTTTCCCCAATGATGGTAAGGCAGCTTCCCAGATTGGCACTGTGAAAACCTATAAATATCTTGCAGAAAAGCTGGAATTGCCTAGAGCCATATTTGTCCAGGCGAAACCCTTTGGGAAGGACAATACCTGCCTGCTAGACGCCATCCAGAAGTTCGGGCCGGCCAACGTAAGGGGCATTGCCGTCGTAGATGCCACTGTCAGCGATAAGGAATTGGAACGGCTCCATGAAGGCGGGGTACGGGGGCTGCGTTTTAGCGTATGGAACCCAAAAAATGCAGTTGTTTCCTTTGATGACTGCTACCCTCTCAGCGAACGGGTAAAAGACCTGGGCTGGAATATCCAGTTGCATATGAGCGCCGCCCAAATTGCCGAGCATGCTGACGTCATCCGAAAAATGGACTGCAAAATTGTCATTGACCATATGGGGCGCCTGGATCCGGTGCTGGGCACCAAAGACCCGGCTTGGACGTTCATCCAGGAAATGCTGGAAAAAGGCAACACCTGGATTAAACTCACCGGTCCCTATTTGAACACCACCAGCGTATATCCTTGGGTGGATGCTACAAAAACTGCCCGTACCATTGCCGAGTTTGCTCCCCAACGGATTGTTTGGGGGACGGATTTCCCCCATGTTACGGAAAAGAAAAAGCCGGACGAATTCCAATTGGTGGAACTGCTAGCCCAATGGCTGCCCAGTGACCGGCTGAGACGCCTGGCTCTGACCGACAATCCCGCCGAACTATACGGCTTCTAATCTGTTTTCTTCCGCCTTATTGGCTTATTGCTTGTGAAACTTGAAAGCGATGCTTCTGGACTTGTTCAAAACCCTCTGTTTCTATTTCTTGAACCCCTCTGCCGAAGCATCGCTTCTTGTTACCCAAAACGAAACCGCCATAATTTGAGATGGGAGGCATCCCCTATGGAAAAAGATTTGGTAGAAACGTTTTTGACCATTGCTAAGGTCAATAATATCAGTGAAGCCTCCCGGGTGCTTTATGTATCCCAGGCTACCGTCAGCTATCGGCTAAAGCAGCTGGAACGCCAGGTAGGTGCTCAGCTGGTCCTGCGGCAGCAAGGCTCCCGGGGCACCCAACTGACACCCAACGGCAAACGACTCCTGCCCTTGGCCCAATCTTGGTTATCAGTGAACATGGCATTTGAAAATTTTCAGCCGCAAGAATAATACTGGGTGAGGTATGACCCCATACTAGCCCCGCTCTATAACTGGAGCGGGGCTAGGTGTATGCGGCGGTCGGCCGCAAAGGCTTGGGTGACGGCTGGGAAAGCCCCTTTTGCCGCGTTGCGGCATTTTCCCCCTGTGTGGGGAAAGGTTTGTCCCCATTTGGGGCTAGTGCGGACCGTTAGGTAGTCCAACAACGGAAAAATTGCCCAAGGGCAATTTTTAGCTGGAGAAAACTCTGTACCGGATTTTTGGTCGACGTTCTCAACGGGTGCGGTACAGACATCCTACTTTTGAACCCCATCCCGGCTGCGTTTTACTCTTGGGCGCAGCCACCCTTCCCCTTCTCCTGTTCGCATAGCGAACAGGTAAGGAGAAGGCATTCGGCCTACGGCCGCAGAAAAAGTCGTAGTGAACCTCATCCGTCGCCTCTGGCGACACCTTCTCCAACGCTTTACGGTCGCATCCAAATGTCAATTCAGTTTTCAAGGACATTTGGAATATGCGACCTATGTGATAGCCGTCCAAGAAGCAAGTCCGCGAGGACGCCGCTGATTGGAGTACGGCGAACCACTCAGAAGGCTTCCAGGCCCCTACCGGTCATGTAATAGACTAGAGTAGTGATGATATTTACGAACCATGTTGCTTTGCTATACCCCGTTTAGCACATGACTCGTATGGGCCTAAGACTGGCCCCTGCAAGCGTGTAGGGGCCGTCAGCCCGTAGGGATGACTGAGGAAGTTCACCCCAGCATTTACGGCGCTAGCGCCGCGAAAAATAGCTTTAATGAACTTCTATCGGTGCCTACCGGCACCACTTCCTGAGCGGTTCGCCGTATTCCGGTCATCAGCACCCTACGGGTTTGATTCCCGGACGGCTGTCGCATGGCTCGCGTATACCAAACAGCTTTTGGAAAAACTGTAGCGCTGTTTGGACGCGAACGCAACGTTTGCAGGAAGCGTTCTATATCGCTGCTCCCCGCCTAACAGGAAGGGGAGGGACGGGCCACACCAAGAATCCAAGGGCCCTGGGTGGGGAAGGTTCCTTCTGCGGCGCTGGCGCCGCAATATATTCCCAAAAACACCTCTACGCTTTCGTAGAAAGCGTAGCACGTCGTCCGTTTTCTTCAGCACTACCTGTCAGCGCCCCACTCATCCCCCGATTTCAAGCAAAAAAGCCGCTCTCCAAAATCTGCATGATTTTGGAGAGCGGCTTTTTACTTTCTTTCACATTTACAGTCTCCGTGTGAGGGATGCATTAAACACCAAACCTCTTTGCTTCCCTGCCCACCCGGTCACTCTGAGATCTGCGCCCCAGGGGTTTTCCTTGGTGGCGTCGCTCTTCCAGCCCAGTTCTAACAGGGCGCTGGAGCCTTTGCTCTCCGGGGACGGGGTGCTGAGGCCATCATAGGTGGCTCTGGCAGTGCTGTCAAATTCGTAATCCCAGCCCAGGCCTGCGTAGTAGGACTGGTTCTTTTGGTAATTATGGGTCCAGCGGGCGCCCAATCTGGTGCGGTAGGAATCGGCTGCATCCAGGTTATAGTCCGCCGTGCCAAGGGCATTGTGCAGGGTTACGTCATCGCTGGTGAGATGGGTATAATTGAATCGGCCATATACATCCACGCTATCTTTGTCGGTTTGTTGGTAGATCCGGCCCAGACCCAGGCTGGCGCCGGCGTACCGGGCATGGGTGTCGTAGGTGGTATGGTAGCCTTCCAGGGCGCCCCGGAAGTCGCCGTCCATGACGCCGGCCCGGAGGCTGGCCTGGTAATATACACCGTTGTTCAGGTCCCTGCGCAAGAGCAGGCCTACGCCGCCATAGTGCTGGGTACCGTCGCCCCGGCTGCCGTTATCCAGGTGGCTGGTGTAGTTGCCTTTGCCGTATTCGGCAAAGGGCATGATGGTATCTACGGAATTATCGTTGGCAATGCGCCGTACCAGGCCCAGGTTCCCGGCGTAGCCGTTGCTGTCCACATAGGAACCGGTATCGTAGCGCATGTTCTGCCCGCCGATAGTAACGTAGGGCGTAAAGTTCTTCTGGCTTTCGCTGTTCTGGCTGGCCTGGGAAGCTGCCATAAAGCCGGCATCCAGGGCCGTATCCGCTCCTGCCCCAATGAAGTTCAGGGCTGCGGCACTGGATTCAGCAATGAGTTTGGTATCCGGAGAAAGTGTGGCCTTTTGGCCCTCCAGGACGTGCAGCACAAGGGTGTTGGCGTCCTTTTGCTTTACCTCCACCGGCCGGATCACAAACCCGGCATCCATAACCGTATCCAAGCCAGCCAGGGTTCCGTAGGTCGCCCCGTCCGCAGTGATGCCCTTGGCATCATACAGCAGGTTGATTTCGTCCCCGCCTTTAAGGGCCGTGGTCTTTTCCACGCCAGCCTGAATGGACGCCCCGGACACATCTGCCGTACCCGTTACTGTCAGCATGGTATTTCCGTTTACGGCCTCAGTTGGCACGTAGAAGTTCAGGTTCTGGAAGTGGTCCAGGTTGGCAACACTGTTGTTCAGGGTATAGACGTTCAGGGTATTGCCGGTGCTTTCGGTCTTGCCAATGCCGCCGGAGAGGCTGACACTGCTGCCCACCAGGGTTCCATACAGGTTCACGATGTTGTCGTTGGTTGCGGCGGATTCGGACTGGCCGCCGATGATACTTTGATTCACCGTGCCGCCGTAGTAGTTGACTGTGTTGCCGTTGGCGGAGCCGCTGTCGTAGTTTGTGGTAGTGAAAACTTCTACATGGTTTACATAATCGCTTTGTGTTATTTCAAAAGCTTTTGCGTAGCCGCCCCAGAGGGAATCTGCGGTGCCGCTGATCATGTTGACTGTATTGTCTTTGGCCTTGCTGGTAAGCTTAGCTTGAGTCTCAGCACCTACGTAGGTGTCGCTCAGGAATGCTATTTCATTCAAGTCGTCTCTCAACGTGCCATCTGTTCCCAACTCACCTGCAGCGCCGCCATAGGCACTGGTTACCGTGCTGTCAGAAAGGTTGACCGTATTGCCTGCGGCTGTACCTTGGAAGGCCAAGCCGCCAACCACGTGCCCATAGCGTAGTTCCTCATTGTCAATTTGTCCTGTCACATTGCTTCCTGTCAGAACGACTGTATTGCCCGTGGCCGTATCGCTCATGCTCTGTGTAAGCGTCATTCCCAGGTCAATGGCCTCATCCGCTTCAATATAGGCAGCGGTCCCACCGCCAATGACGTTGCGGGTAACAGTGCTGTCCGTCAAGAAGACGCGGTTGTCATTTGCCCTGTCACTTGCGATTATGGATAGAGAACTTGAGTTCTTCTGAGAACCATATTCCTTATAAACATATACGGCAGTGCCGGAGTTGCCGGCTATGACATTTCCTGCCTGGTAGTGATTTAAGGAAACCGTATTACCATTGCTGCTCAAGGATACAGCATAGCGCTCAGCCGAACTCGTATCGTTTACATTGAAATTTGCATTGGATTCTGTATAGCTGCCACTGGCGGTTTTGATGTGTGCCAACTGGGGCATGTCAGGTGAGCCAACCAGAGTCACCGTATTATCATTGCTCTCACCGTATAGCTGTGCTCCTTCGTTTTCCGGGTCTAAATCTGCAAAAACAAGCACATAGCCACCGAGGGCCTCGGACCAATGATTATTTCCCGAGTCGTCATCTGCGCCATACACATTTTTTAAATATATGCTGTTTCCATTGGTACTGACGTAGGCCCTCCTATCGTCCGATACATACAGATCATTTTCTGTATAACCGCCAATAACGTTATCGTTAATGCCGATGTTCTCCAAGCTGACCTTGTTTCCGTTGGCACTGCCACCCCACGTTTCACCGCCGGTTACATATGCAGATTGTTTAAGAAATCTAGATTTCACAAACACATTCGTTTGGGCTTCCGCCCCACTGCCGCTGAGGGTCCCTTCCAGTCTGATGGTATTGCCGCTGGCATCGCCCTTAGTCGTGTAGCCGCCATAGATATCCTGATAGGTAATAGGTGTAGTTGATTCATTGGTGATGGTCACTGTGTTGTTACTGGCAGCAGAAGGCTGCAGATACGGGAACAGGTCAGAGTCTTCGCCGATACGCTCTACAGAACCACCATATATTAGGCTAAACACGGTGGTATTTTTCAGCGTAACCGTATTGCCGCTGGCGTCTGCCGTAAAAGGTGCAGTGATGCTTGTATTGTCTTCATCAAGAAAAACGTAGCCGCCATAGACCGTGCCTTTGACATACGCATTTTCTGCATCCACCGTATTTTCATCGGCTTTGCCATAAGGAGAATAGCCGCCGTAGACCCTGCCCCACGTGACATAGCCCGTTTCGGTGATGGTCACCGTGTTTTTGGTGACATTGTCCCCTGCCTCGGTGCCCTGACCGCCGTAGACGTCTACCTTTACTTCCGTGTCAACCGTCGTGGTCTTTCCGGTAACATCCGCTGCAAGGGCTGGATGCAAGCCTGCCCCCGCAGCAAAAACAGCAGCCATGATAGAAGCATATAGCCATTTACTTTCTTTCCCCATAATACACCCTCCCTTACAAACATCTTGTTACGACAGTTATTACATAATACTATTATAGCAGGATTATAGGGAATTTTACATAAATTTTGGGGATTCTTGGCACGATAGAGGGTGGCTTGCGGAATAGTGCGGTCAGCGGACTTCATGGTGCTAGTGCGGGGAATCCTCGAGCGGTTCGCCGTATTCCAGTCGCCATCGCCTTGCAGGCTCGGTTCCTGGACGGCTGTCGCAGGGGTCGTATATTCCATTTCTCAGCGGCTAAGGCCTTGAGAAATGGATACGACTCCCCCCGAATGGGAAACGTCCGTCCCCTTTTGGGGCTAGTGCGGTGAGGATGGTAGCTCAACTACAGAAAAATTGCCCACGGGCAATTTTTAGCTGCAGAAAACTCTGTACCGGATTTTTGGTCGTGCGGTCTTCGGGGTGTAGTGCGAGAATCTTGGTTTTGAACCCCATCCGCCGGCGAGTGCGCCGACACCTTCCCCTTTTCCAGTGCACGCTGAGCAGTGCACTGGTAAGGAGAAGGCAGTAATTAACTTCCTCCGTCAGCCTTTGGCTGACACCTACCACACGCTTGTGGTAGGCATCCAGACCACTACTGGTCAATTGTTAGTCGTTACAATCGCATTCCCACTACATTAACTGTTAAAACACCTACAGAACCGGCCAGCACGTCCTCTGCCCTCCCCGCCTAACAGGAAGGGGAGAGACGGGCCACACCAAGAATCCAAGGCCCTGGGTGGGGAAGGCTCCTTCTGCGGCGCTGGCGCCGCAATAAAATGGCTGGAGGCAATCCATCGTGGATTGTCTCCAGCCATTTCGTATATTCTATCTTGATTCCTCAACAGCTTGAAGCCCTGCTTTTCGGGCTTCAAGCTGTTGGAAGTGCTCCGTTTTCCTGAATTCCGACTGTTACGGTACGCTCTAAACTTTCTTGCTTACGTTTAAAGTCTTCTGCTTATTGTCACCCCATATGTTACCCCTCTTTGTGCTCCGGTCCAGCCTGTCACTCGCAGATCTGCGCCCCAGGGGTTCTCTTTCGTTGCTTTGCTCTGCCAACCGAGCTCCAGCATGCCGCTGCTTCCCTGGACGCTGGGGGCGGGGGTGCTAAATTCTCTGTACTGGGCTCTGGCTTCTCCGTCAAATTCGTAATCCCAGCCCAGGCCGGCATAGATGGTGTTCTGGGCGCCCAAATGTCTGGTCCAGCGCAGGCCGAGTCTTGTCCGATAGGAGTTCACGCTGTCCAAATGGTAGTCGCCGCTGCCTAGATTGGTATGAATAGCGGTGGTATCGCTGCCCAGATGGGTCCAATAGAATTTGCCGTAGTAGTCAAAGTCGTCCTGGCCTTTGGAGATGATTTTCCCCAGGCCCAAATGGGCGGCGATATATTGGGAACCGGTATCGTAGGAGGCTCGGTGACCGGCTAGCACGCCCCGGAAATCTCCGGACAGGTATCCGGCCCGGAGCATGCCTTCGTAATGGAGGCCGCTGCGCAGGTCTCTGCGAAGCAGCAGGCCGGCTCCCAGGTAGTGCTGGTCGCCGTCGCTTCTGGCGCCGCTGTCCAGGTGGCTGGTGTAGTTGCCGTTGCCGTACTCAGCAAAGGGCATGAGGGTATCGGCGTGATTGCCGTCAAAGGTGCGTTTCACAAAGCCCAACTCGGTGTTAAGGCCCTGGCTGTCCACGTAGGAGCCGGTGTCATAGCGCAGGTCGTGGCCGCCGATGACGGCATAGGGGATAAATTTGGCTTCCACGGAATGGTCTTCCAGCCAGGCTGCTTCGTAGGCTGCCACAGCCGAGGCATAGCCCTGGGTGGCGGCCAGGTCGGAAGCGTTCACCAGTTCGCTGATGGCGGCTTCCCGCTGCTCGGGGATCAGTTTGGTATCGGGGTTCAGGAAACCTTTGTCCCCGGCGGGGATGTACAGGACAATGGTATTGGGGTCCTGTTCTTTAATGAGGACTTTGTGCTGGACAAAGCCGGGGTCCGTGACCACGTCTTTGCCGGTGATCATGCTGTAGGTGGTGCCGGTGGTGCTGATGGTATTGGCATCGTGGAGCAGGTTGATGACCTGGCCAGGGCTCAGTTTCACGCTGTCGTCAATGCCGCCGTTCACTGCTGCTCCATGGACATCCGCTGTGTCCGTGACTTCCAGCATGGTCTCTCCCGGAACGGTGCCGGCCGGCACGTAGAAGTTCAGGGTCTGGAAGTAGTCCAGATTCTTGACGGTCTGGTCTTTGGTGTAAAAATTCAGGGTGTTGCCGGTGCTTTCGAGTTCGCTATAGCCGCCGTAGAGGCTCATCATGGTGCCTAAGGTGCCTCCGGTGATGGTGACCGTGTTATCGTTGGCTGCGCCCTGTACCGATGCGCCGCCCACGATGTAGTTGGTGTCCCCTTCCGTCGTGCCAATGGTACCGCCGGAAATGGTCAGGGTATTGCCTGTAGCATCGCCGCTGACGGTGGTGCCGGCAGCTACGTTTTGTGCGACTGTGCCGCCGGAGATGGAAACGCTATTGTCCGAGACGGTACTGGCGCCTTCGGCTTCGGCACCTTCGCCGCCAATTACATAATAAGTGACAGTACCGCCGCTAAGGGAAACATGGTTTCCTGAAATGGTCCCTTCTTCGCCCAGGATGGTGGCCCCGCCTACCAGTCTGGCAGCGGTACCGCCGCTCATGCTGGCGGTATTATCTTTGACGTTGGTGCCGCCATAGCCGCCTACGGCCGCTGTAATATCCCCGTCATAGACGTAGAGGGTATTCCCGGTAGTATCGCCTTTTGCTAGATTTTCCGTATTTCCTTCTGCATTGGTATACTCCAGTTCATTGGCCCGGCCAGCGGCTGCGGTGAAAATAGTGCCGCCTTTGATGATCAAAGTATTGCCGGTGGCGTCGCCGGTCTCTGTCACACCCGCTGGCAGTGAGGCAATGGGTTCGTATTCGGCGGCTGAGCCTGTAGCCCCGCCGTACACATTGAAATAAGTGCCGCCCTCCACGGTTACAGTGTTGTCAGAAGCTGTGCCTATGAGAGCCCGGCCGCCGACGATTTCTTTCATCTGTGTATCGGCGGTGACATTGGTAAGGGAAACGGTATTGCCCGAAGCGGTACCATGTGCAGTATAGCCGCCATAGGCATCGCCGCTTAGGGTGGTGCTCGTCAGGCTGGTGGTGTTACCCGTGGCATCGCCGTAAACAGTATAGCCGCCGTAGACATCGCCAGAAAGGGAGACATCAGAAATTTTGACAGTGTTTTGGGACGCATCACCCACCGGTGCGGTCGCTGTGGGAATATAATAATCAACATAAAGGTTCACATAGCCGCCGTACACATTGCCTGCAGCAGCTGCTGTGCCGCTGATTTCCACGGTGTTGCCGGTGGCATTTGTGGGATTGGGGGTAAGGGAATAGGAAGTACCGGCATTGAGTGCCGCGCCTCCAGCTACATTTCCTCCCACGGTGCCGCTGGAAATTTTGACGGTATTATTGGCAGCATTGCCTAAAAGGGAGCCGCCGCCATAGACATTGCCTGCAACAGCTGCTGTGCCGCTGATTTCTACGCTATTCTGGTCGGCGCTGCCAAAGGGAGCCCAGCCACCGCTGGCAGCGGGCATTTGGCTGTCATTATAGGTAATTTCACCGCCGGTGAGGGTGACCTGGTTGTTGGATGACGTTCCTCCATAACCATTTGCATAGCCGCCTATCAGCATATAATGATCCGTTCCGCCGCTCATAATCACACGATTGTTTGCCGTGTTTTCCCCATTGCCTCCGATTGCCTGGTTCACAACGCCGCTTTTGACTTCCACCGTGTTGGCATTGGCGTCACCCTTTAGGGAAAAACCGCCATAGGTAGTGCCGATATTATCGGCTGCCGTATCAATCAGGACGTAGTTTCCCAGCGCATCGCCTGCATCAACAAACCCACCGTAGTTTGGGCCTGAAGAACCATAGATTTCCACCCGGTTATTGCTGGCATTATTGCCATTCCCACCTGTTATAGAGCCAACGGCACTTGTACTAGCAATGATGACGGTATTCCCCTCAGCTGGTCCAGAAGAGTAACCTCCAACGATATCCAGGCTGGTAAGGCTGCTGTTTGTGACAGTTACCGTATTCTTTGACGCGCTGCCTGCTTGTTCATCAGCAGCCTTACCACCATAAACGGTTGCTCTTTTCAGGTCCAGCGTAGCCTCCGTAACGGTCAGTGTATTGCCGCTGGCTGTACCGGTATCGCTGTTGCCGGTCGTTTCCGCCTGGGTAATAGCACCCGTCACGGTAACCGGATCCGCCATAGCCGGAGCGGCATACAACCCCATACCCAAAATGCTGGAAAGAATCACCGCTGTGCAGCTGCGCTGCTCTTTACTCCCCATAAAAATTGCCAGAAGTCCCCTTAGGACAGCTGGCCTGCCTCCCTTCACCTATACCGAAAATGCCCCCTAAGACATTTTCGCACCAAACCTCCAATGTGGCCAAATTGCTTGTTAAAGAGTGAGATACTTTTTTATACCCGTATTATAGCATGAGAGTAGAAATGTAGTTATTATATTTCGGACAATTTTCTAGGAGTGGTTATTTGTGGAAAGGGATTATGGGTTTTGGGTGGGGCTCGCTGTGTCCCCTATTGGCACCTACGGTGCCACTTTCCCTAAGGGAAAGGTTTGTCCCCATTTGGGGCTAGTGCGGTGAGGACGGTAGCTCAACTACAGAAAAATTGCCCTTAGGCAATTTTTTGCTGGAGAAAACTCTGTACCGGGTTTTTGGTCGACGTTCTCAACGGGTGTAGTGCGGGTATCCTACTTTTGAACCCCATTCGCCGGCGAGTTCGCCGGCACCTTCCCCTTTTCCAGTGCACGCCAAGCAGTGCACTGGTAAGGCGAAGGCAATAATTAAACTTTCTCCGTCAGTCACGCAGTGACTGACACCTCTTTAGTGGTTCGCGGCTAGCTGCGCAGCTGCGTCCTATGGACTTGCTTTGCAGGCCGCTATCACATGGGTCGTGTATACCAAACAGCTTTTAGAATACTTGTAGCGCTGTTTGGACACGACCGCAATGCTTGAAAGAGGCTTCCAAACCACTACTGGCCAAGTAAAATCTAAAATATAGTGCTGATAAGAAACTGAACCGTGGTGTTTATGCATGCTTCCTGCAAACGTGTAGGAAGTGGCGCCGCAAGGCGTCGATAGAAGTTTGGTTCTTGCATATGCGGTGCTAGCGCCGTGAAAAGGCTGGTTAAACTTCCTCCGTCAGCCTTTGGCTGACACCTACCACAGCGGTTCGCCGTATTCCATTCGCCATCGCCTTACAGGCTTGGCTCCTGGACGGCTGTCGCATGGCTCACATTAGCCAAGAGCCTTTTGGCTCTTGGATGTGAACGCAACGCTTGTGGTAGGCTTCCAAACCACTACTGGTCAATTGTTAATCGTTACGATAGCTTTACCACTACATTCACTATCAAAAACACCTACAGAACCGGCCAGCACGTCCTCTGCCCTCCCCGCCTATGAGGAAGGGGAGGGACGGGCCACACCAAGTATTCAAGGGCCCTGGGTGGGGAAGGCTCCTTCTGCGGCGCTGGCGCCGCAATAAAATGGCTGGAGGCAATCCATCACGGATTGTCTCCAGCCATTTCGTATATTCTATCTTGATTCCTCAACAGCTTGAAGTCTGTTTTTTAGGCTTCAAGCTGTTGGACGTTCTCCCCTTGTACTATTTCTCTATTTCCTACTTTTACCTTAGAACTTATACTTCAGTGCAAATGTGAACGCATTGCTCTTCACGCTGCTGCCTTTCTGGTACTGGTAGCCGATGCCGTAGGTCATGCGGCCGTGTTCGGCTTCCAGGCCCAATCTGCCGTAGAAGCTGCCGTCGTCGGCGACTTCATACCCGAAGGTATCGGCAGCGCCGTTCAGGCTGACTCTGTCGTTGCCGTCTCTGTCGCCGAAGGTCCACAGGTAGCCTACTTCAGCCACAGGTTTCAGGGTCCAGCTACCGGTCTTTACGGTGTTGGTGTACCGTACGCCCAAGGGTGCCAGCCACAGGTTGGAGGCGTCGCTGTCGTGGTGGATGCCCAGGCTGTCGGTGTAGTCGCCGTAGTCCAGGTGTGCGTAGCGGATGCCTACGTACGGGGTCAGGCTGCCGCCGGCTACGTCAAAGTGCTGCTCTGCCCGGACGCCGGCGCTGAAGGCGTTGGAATCCACGGAGCCGGTGACTTCTTTGCCGCTGCCGTTGAGGGTGAGGTCGTTCTTGCCGCGCAGCCAGGAGATGTCTCCCAAGTAGGAGGTGCGGCCCTGCTCCACTCTGCCGTACAGGCTGGCACCGTAGTATTTGGCTTCGTTCTTCACGCTGGTGCCCAGGGTGTTGCCGTCGATGTCGCCATCGATGTAGGTCAGGGCTGCACCGGCGGTTACGCCGTTCTTGCTGTACAGGTCGGCGCCGGCTACGATACCGTTATACTGGCTGTCGTAGTTTGCTCCGCCCATGGCGTCCAAGGACAGGCCGTCGATGTCTTCTTTGTCGTGGATGTAGTGGGCCCAAACGTCCTTATCTTCGTCGTGGTTTGCCAGATGGTTCATCACGGCGTTGTCAAACAGGTTGTTTGCTGCATACAGGCTATGCTGCACGCCGCCCAGTTCGCTCATTGCGTTGACGCTGTTCATAGCGGCTGCCTGGCCAGCGGTGGTGGGGTTAATCTGGTCGTTGGCGGCTGCGTTAAAGTAGTCTGCTGCTGCGCCGGTGCCGGCGATGGCTGCATTCACTACATTCGGAGCATTCAGGGCATTGCCGTAGACGTTTTTAGCGTCCTGGTTTTCTGTGGTAACAGAGAACTTGCTGGCACTGTTGTCATCTGCGCCCACAAATTTCAGCAGCTTGTTGTGGGCCAGTACCTGTCCGGCGCCGGCTCCAGCTGCGGCGTAGGCGTTGTTGCCGCTTTGGACGTTGCCGCCGCTGAGGATATTGGCGGAAAAGTTCAACCCAAGGAAAGACGCATTTTTAACAGCTGCCCAGCATAACGAAAAGCAGGCAGCCACCAAACGGGATTAAGGAGGTCTGCCTGCTTTTCACAAAGTGGGAATTATGATCATGCTCCCAGGGGGAGCCAACCATCGGTATGAACGTGCTCAGGGTGGTTGGGTGGTTAACCCATACGCTCTTGTTGAAGCTCTAGTATCATCATAACAGCAATAAAAGTGGTTTTCAATTATACGAAAGTATACACTTTTATCTTTTTGGTCAGTTGTAAAATGAACTTGAACAGTTAATCAAAAAATAAAAATCCATAGTGAAGCCTCATGCTAAAATGGT
>PPYE01256827.1_pt1 | contig 23582 bp, 17 predicted proteins | sample 1559881 | NCBI WGS metagenome assembly PPYE01 (sample SAMN08240022, study PRJNA423297) | Human gut metagenome, whole genome shotgun sequencing project. | reverse complement strand
AACAAAGTGATTTATTGGAAAAGTACAGGTCGATGGCTGTGGAATACAACCACGACCTGAAGGCGGCGGATAAACACATTTCTGCAAGTATCGAATTGGAAAAAGCCGCCCAAAAGGATTTACGTCCCAAGTTATCGGGTGACGCCAACTTTCAATATACCGGTAATCCTATCCGGCTCACTCTAAACCTGCCCAGCATGCAGAATCCATTGACTTTCGAAGGAAAAGACATGAAATATGGCGCTTCCCTCACGTTGCTACAACCGGTCTATACAGGCGGTCGGCTGCTGGAAACCATCCGAATGGCAAAACATCAACATAGTCTGGCAGCACATCAGGCGGAATATTTCCGTTCCGCCGTGTGCTACCAAACTGATATGCAATATTGGAACACCGTGGCCCGTGCCGAACTATTACAGGTTGCCACCGACTATCGAAATTCCATTGCTTCGCTCGCCAAAACCATCCGTGAACGAGTGGAAGCAGGCTTGGTAGACCCGCAAGACCTACTCATGGCAGAAGTAAAGCTAAATGAAGCAGAATACCAATTGCTTCAGGCAAAAAGCAATCTTGAAACCGGAAGAATGGCACTCAACTCACTGATTGGCATGGAACTCAATAAGACAACAGAAGTGGAAGACAGCATTCCTTCCATAGTTATGAATGAAGAATTATGGAACTTGGATGGATGCAACCGACCGGAATTAAAAATGGCATACGACCAAATCAACATTGCCAAAAGTTCAAAGAAACTGACAGAGTCAAAATATAAGCCGCAACTTTATGTCGGTATAGAGGGTAGTTATTCCTCGCCCGGGTATAACTTCAAATCCGACCTCGACCCTAATTATGCTGTTTATGCCAAACTGTCGGTTCCTATTTTCGAATGGGGAAAACGGCGCAATGAGAAACAGGCATCTTCTTTCCAAGTCGGTGCAGCTACTGATAATCTCCATCAAGTAAGTGACCATGTAAACCTGGAAGTCCAGACAGCCCGTGTATCATTATCTCAAGCAATGGAACAGGTACAATTAACCGGAAACTCATTGGACAAAGCTCGCGAAAACGAACGTATGGCATTGGAAAGATATGCGGAAGGAAAAGTGTCGGTAGTGGAAGTAATAGAGGCCCAAAACTATCGGCAAGTCTCACAAACCAATTATGTACAAGCTAAAGTTTCCGCACAAGGACACTATTCCGCATTACTGAAGGCATTGAACAGATACTAAAAAAGAGGACTGCTGAAAAAGGTGGAAGAATCTTTTAAAAAGACCTTGAGGTTTTCAAAAAAGACCTTGAGGTTTTTTAAAAAGCCGGAAGAGTTTTCAAAAAAGACCTTGATCTTTTTCCGGAGAAACAATGGCAACAACAAATCCTTCCTCTTTTTTTTATTATAACGGTTATTACCCTGAAATAACAGATGGCATATCATAAGTTTAACTTATTACTTCATGACAACATGCACATTTCACGCCAAATTACTGTAAAACAATACATTATCCTCATATTATGTGTGAAACATGTTTTTGTTTATCTGTATCTCCGGTGTCATCTCCTAATTTTATCCCTCTTTACTCTATATTATTCTGTAAAATATTGTAGCTTTGTTCACATGAAATGGAATGTTGTACTATATGGTCTTCTGTTTTCCGGATTAGGAGTTTTTTCCTATCTCCTGCTGGCTAATTATTCTGAGTTACCCCCTCAGGTGTCAGATATACTCTATTCTAAAGGAGCTTTTATCTTTTTTATCTCCGCTTTCAATATCCTCGGTTATTCCACCCTGCGACTCAGTTCATGGTTAAACAACCAGTACGCACTGAACCTTCGCAAACGTTGGAAAATCATCACTATCTATATAGCTGTAACTCTTCTATTCTTTTTACTCAATTACAGTTTATTGATTATCGGAAAGCTTTTAGTGGGTTCCTATAATATCTTTATCTTCCCTAACGGTGGCTGGCGCATCCTCATTTTGGTGTGGCTGGTAGAATTAGTAATCGTAGGGTTACTTCTCTCCAATCGCTCCATTCAAAACACATTGAAACTGCAACAGGAGGCTGCCGAACTGCAAAAGGAAAACAACACAGCCCGTTATGCTGCCTTGCAAAACCAACTCAATCCGCACTTTCTATTCAACAGCCTCAACACACTGATTGCCGAGATAGAATACAATCCAAGCAACGCTGTCCGTTTCACCAAGCATTTGTCCAGCGTCTACCGTTATGTTCTCCAAAGTCAGGATAAAACCTTAGTTCCCTTAAATGAAGAATTGGATTTTATGAAATCCTATCTCTTCCTGCATGAAGTGCGACTGGGAAACTGTATCAGCTGTGAATGCCTCGTCCCCGATGATTATTCTGACGCTATGCTTCCACCCCTGACTTTGCAACTGCTGGTGGAAAATGTCATCAAGCACAACTCCATCACTTCCGGTAAGCCTATGCGAATCCACATCGATATAGAAAATAATTACCTGATAGTAAGTAATCCTATCCAACCTAAAAAAAGTAATGACTCCTCATCGGGAGTAGGTTTGAACAATCTTTCCAACCGCTGCAAACTAATGCTCGGTGAAGAAATCATTGTCATCAAAGAAAACAATTCATTCACCGTAAAAGTACCTTTAGGATATGAATAAACTAAACGCAATCATTATAGAAGATGAAATACCTGCAGCACGCCTGCTACATTCCATGATTACCCGTTTGTGCCCTCAGTGGACACTAACCATCGTACCGGGCAGTGTGGATGAAGCTGCATCCTGGTTTAAAGAAAACCCACAGCCCGACCTTATCTTTCTTGATATTCAACTGGCAGACGGTAACGCTTTCGATTTTCTTTCTACCGTCCAACCTTCTTCTGTCATTATCTTCACCACCGCCTATGACCAATATGCCATACGTGCATTTACCGTAAACAGCATAGATTATATACTGAAACCTATTGATGAAACACGTCTGCTTGATGCCATCATTAAATACGAGACTTTACAAAACAAAGGAATACCCCACCCCCAAGAATATCTGAATACTTTATTGGACACCCTGCAACATAAAGAAAGACGTTACCGTACCCGTTTCCTCATTTATGGAGCCGACCGTTTTTGGTCTCTCCAGGTAACAGATATAGCCTATTTCTATTCTGAAAACAAAATAACCTTTGCTGTAACCAAGAAAGGACAGGAACACATTATCGACCTGTCCCTAAACAAACTGATGGAACAATTAGACCCTGAACTGTTCTTTCGCGCCAACCGTCAGGTCATAATCAGCATTGATTCCATAGACCACGCCGAGCCTTATTTTAACGGCAAAATAGCAATAAGTGTTCTTCCTCCTTACAAATCACAAATCACCATCAGTGAGGAAAAACTTTCTTCATTCAAACTTTGGCTAAACTACTGAAAGCCGGGGTTGCCTCATAGCACCATCAGAACTTTTCGGGGCAACCCCAAATCACATTACTTTTCATGCTCGGTTTTTGCAGCAGGGAAATAGCGTTTAACCCTTTTGCACATTTCGATATACCCTCTCTCGCTTACTGAATTATCTACGCGAAGTAAAACCGAAGCATTCTTCCCATATCGTCCTTGATAGGATTTCAACCTATTCCCCGTAATATCGTGGATTCTTTCTTGCGGTTCAGCTCCGGCAGCACCTATCAACAACTCGGCACCATTCACACCATATTTCCGCGGACCGTATACATAGACCATATAAGGACAAAACTCGTCCACATCACTTGCTCCTTTTGCCACATATTCCGCACGCAGATCATCAAAAGCCAATTTTATCTCTTTTAGCATCCCAAGCACCTGTCGCTTATCCGAATTCACATCATACACCATATATAAAAAACGAGGTTCGTCCTTTTTCTTTTCCAATCTGTCTGCTTCACGAGCCGAACGAAGCCGCCCGGCTATCACTTGACGGGGATCGGTCAAGATTTTATAAACAACCGTATCGAACATTACTTCATTACTGCCATTCATATAGAGCCTGTGCGTCTGCGTTGTACGCCATACATAGCGCCCCTCCGGGGTACGATGATGCTTCCACCACGCATCCGATTTCTCTTTAAAGAATTGTTTCATCGAAGCAATCTCTTCGGTCAGTTTGCTTTCTGCAATCGAGTCCTGAAGTAGTGCATCCTGTGTCATAAGTTCCATTTGCAACAACACTTGTTTTTCACTCATTTCGGGCTGTGCAAAAGCATATACCACCCCTGCTGCCACGGGAACAGCCAGCAACATACGCAGCCGTACCCATCCGTTACTTCTTTTTTTAAGCATCATGCCAATACGATTTTTAAGTTTACTATGATCGAAGCCATTGGCCATAGAGTAGAGCCTTGTACCAACAGCTTTTTTTACTAATAACAACTGGTATTGAACCATATTTACACCTGAAGAAATTACTCCTTCATCGGCTTCATATTCGTGCAAGTCACGCAACTCCTGCCACAATACCCATGTCATCGGGTTAAACCAATGAAAAATAAGCAGACAATGCATCCATCCCAAATCCAATGTGTGATAGTAAGATAAATGCATTTTTTCGTGTATCAGAATAAGTGAACCATCCTGCCGATAGTCTTCTTCAGACATCACAATATATTTCCACCAACTAAAAGAACATACTTTTCCAGGAAGAATCACTAATCGGAAGCTTCCTTCCCTCTGCACCGGCTTGCCATGGATAAGATGCCACAACCGCCCGAAAGAATAAACAAAAAACAAGAATACACCGACAGCTCCCATCGTATAAAAGAGGCTTATAACGGTCAACAAAGACAGACCATATATTCCTTCTGATTTTCCTTGTTGAAACGGTAAATGTTCCGCTCTTGCATCCCATCCGTTTTCTGTCAGAAATCCGGTAGCAACCTTTCCGTCTGATGGTATTTCTTCAAATATCTCCCCTACCATCATGACCGATTGTTGAATAGGTGAGAGAATACTAACCGATACAGGAATCAAAGGGATGAGCCAACAAAACAGTGTCCCCACCCAGAAAGCCCAACGGCTAAAACGAAAATGAGTGATGTTCTTCAACAATGTGATATATAGAATTGTAAAAAGAAACAAGCAGACACTACTCTTCAGAATGAAAAACAAAAAAGTTCCCATAATCACCTCCTTACTTTCTGCCTTTTTCTATTCGGGCTATCAAGTCCTTTAATTCATCCAGTGGCATCCGTTCTTCTTCTATTAATTGAGATACCACATTTATATAAGAATTATCATAAAATTGGGAGACAACTTCGTTTAATGCAGAACCTTTGTATTCAGACTCGCTTATAACAGGATGGTACTGATATGTATTCCCATAAACTTTGTATCCCACAAAACCTTTTTCTTCCAGCCCGCGCACCAATGTGGACACAGTATTATAATGCGGCTTCGGTTCATTATACAATTCGAGCAAATCACGGACAAACATAGGACCTTTACTCCAGAACATCCGCATAATCTCTTCTTCTTTAGGGGATAAACGTTTCATAAATACTAGTGGTTTAAAGTTCTGAAGCAAATATAACTAATTAAAATCAATAAGCAACTAATAATATTAGTTTTAGTACTACTATTATTAGTTATTAACTATAATATTTTAGTTTAATAGCGTTATTAACAATAAGAAAGACTTTATGTATCTTGTCTCTGCACCTATCAGAATATAAAAAAGGAACATCCACCCGATGATGAATGTTCCAAACTCTATACTATATCTAACTAAGGCAAACCTCTATGGAAACAAGGTAAAACCATTATAACAATTATTCCACCGGCGGAATCTCTAAAATACTACCATAACGGTGATACTCAAATGAAATACTCTGCTCCTTAATATAATGAATAAGTTCCACACGACCATTCTTCACAGGTTTGGCTGTTGCAATATATTTATCAGTACGAGCTGCCTCCTCATACATCTCCATCGGAATATCCACCCCACAAGTACGAATACGTTCATACTCTGACATACTCTTCAAGAACTCTTGCAAAGATTCTTTCTTCAAAGAACAACCAAGAGAAGCCAATGCTGTCGTACGGTCATCGCCAGGCTCAAAACTAATAGTCAGAGGGGTATGACAAATCTTAGCTGCAAATGCAATCATCTGCGCATCTTCATTAGTATCACCCGGGAAAAGACGGAGTACCATATTACGCAATGGCAAGTAACGAAAAACGTTTTGCTCACCATACAGATTATTAATATCACGTGCATGAGCAAATTCCTGTTCGTATGCCTTCGGATAACTCTGTTTATAATCTGTGGTACTTCCGGGCTTATCGGAAATCTTCACAAAGCAAGCACAATAATTGGGACCTCCGGCTTTCACACCACCAAATGCGGAAAGTTTCATACCGCCAAAAGGCTGACGATTTACTATAGCTCCTGTTATACCACGATTGATATATAAATTACCCGCCATAATAGAGTTCTTCCATAACCGTTGTTCTTCTTCATCCAAACTCTGCAAACCGGAAGTCAGTCCATAGTCCAGGCTATTAACCAGTTCAATACCTTGTTGTAAGTTCTCTATGCAAACCACACTAAGCATGGGACCGAACAACTCCGTTCGGAAAGAATAACTTCCCGGTCTCACTCCCCACTTCACTGTTGGGGCCAAGACATACTTATTCTTATCAAGGAACTGAGGCGGAACAAGCCAAGATTCTCCTTGTTCCAACTCCAATGCTTTCAGCAATTTGTCATTTCCATTGGTAATCATCGGACCAACAACATTACCGGGATTCCATACACTTCCCACCTTCATGCTGGTTGCGGCATCCTTCAGCTTTTCCCTAAAATTCTTATCCTCATATACCGAACGCTCCACCAGTAATAACGAGCAAGCGGAACACTTTTGTCCGGCATTGCCGAAAGCAGAAGCTACGACATTCATAATGGCATGGTCACGATCTCCGGAAGCTGTCAGAATTATAGCGTTCTTGCCCCCTGTCTCTGCAGACAACGGAGTAGAAGGATTACTGCGAGCGATGTTTTGTGCTGTGTCTGTACCGCCTGTCAAAATGATATGTTTGATAGCAGGAGCAGAAGTGAGTACCTTCAATGCATCACGATCAGTAATAATCACTTGCAAAGCCTCTTTAGGAACTCCTGCATCCCAAAAAGCTTGGGCAAACAACCACGCCACAGGAGCAGCAACAGTTGCCGGCTTCAGAATAACAGTATTCCCTCCGGCAAGAGCCGCTACAATTCCGCCAATAGGAATGGCACAAGGAAAATTCCACGGAGAGATAACCAATACAGTACCTTCCGGTGTAATATCCACATCAGGCAAATCAGCGAATAGCTTCATACTAGTGGTATAGAAACGGGCATAATCAATTCCTTCCGAAACTTCCACATCCCCCTCCACTACCGTCTTCCCGGTAATAGCACACATACAACCTATCAAGTCACCTCGCATTTCACCCAACCGATTAGCTGCTTCATACATTATCTTATGACGCTCCTCAAGCGTAGTCTTTCTCCATCCTGCAGGGTCACTCCCGGCTATCTCAATGATTCGACTTATCTGTTCCACATTTGCCTGAGACATTTCACAAACGCATACCTCATCATCTTGACAACGATCCATATAGCGATGACGTTTATCACAAATCACCATCTCTTTGCCTACCTGCAAAGGAATAATCCGAGGAGAATCCAATATGGATTTTTTCCATCCGGCAAAGATACCGCGCACCCATTCCTGATTTTTGACGAGATCAAAGTCGGTATCCGGCTCGTTTCTCATCTCATCAGTGGGTGGAACAGGAGTATAACGGTGCATACGATTCTGTGTCCGTGTCGGAATATGGGTAATACTATCCTTCATCCGATAGGCTTCTTCAAACTGGTTCTGCAAGAAACGCCAAGTATCGGTACCAGGCTTCAAGTTAAACGAGTGAGTAAGGAAATTGTCGGGAGCCGTATTTTCGTCCATACGCCGCACCAAATAGGAAACAGCATTGAGAAAATGCTCGTCTTTTACCACCGGAGCATAAAGAATCACATGATTGCCAAGCTGAGACTGTGCACGCCACACATGGTCTGCCATACCCTCCAGCATCTCAAAAGTCATATATTCGGCACTACCCAATTTCTGACTCAGTAAATAAGCATAAGCTATTGTAAACAGATTGTGAGAAGCCACCCCTACATGCAATACTTTAGCATTCCCGGGCTGTAAAGCACGTTCCAAAATATGAAGATAATTGGCATCAACTTCAGTTTTAGAAGTTCGCACCGGATTAGGCCATCCACGCAAAGAGGAAATCACAGTTTCCATCTCCAAATTGCAACCTTTCACCAAACGCATTTTTACCGGAGCTCCACCTCTTGCCACGCGTTCTCTGGCAAAATCCAACAATTCTGTTTGAAACTCATAGGCATCAGGCAGATAGGCTTGAACTACAATACCTGCCGAATAATTTTTAAATTCCGGCTTATTCAGTACCTCCTTAAATAAGCGCAAGGTGAAATGGGCATCTTTATATTCCTCCATGTCCAGATTGACAAACTTGGCACGTTTCACTCCGTTTTCATCCACATAAGGATAATCCATCGCCTTTTGGTAAAGAGCAGACATACGTTTCACCAGCTCCGGAAAACTTTCAGCATAGTTCAGTGCATGCGTTTGGGCATAGATACCCGAAATTTTAACGGAAATATAATTGATGTCAGGAGCTTCCAATGCTTCCAGATAATGATGATAACGATGGTCAGCTTCTCCGTTACCCAATACGACCTCCCCCAGCAAGTTTACGTTCTGCCCGATTTTCTGTCTGAAACGAGTGGCAAGATGTTCCGTCAATTGAGGACGGGCCTCATCAAGAATCACCTTAGAGGTATCGGAACGGAGACGTTTCTTTATAATGGGAATAGCTATAAAATCAAAATGATATCCAAATGCCTGATACATTTTAAAAAGGAAGGCATCACGCTTATTAAGAAACTCAGGTACACCGTAACGGTCTATCAACTTCTTAATGCGCTCAGCCAATTTCTTACGGTCACGAATTTGGGAAGACTCATCCAACATCTTCACCAAAAACTTCTTGTCTTGCGGACGTTGCACCATAATAGCATATTTATGCTGCTCTTTACGTTCTTCATCTGTGATGGTTTGTTCACATGTGTTATACAACCTCAGTACCCATTCCTGTACTTCAGCGATAGTCGGTCTGTTGTCCATAATATACTCATGTTATAATGTGTGTAAGAAATAAGGATTAAAAAATCACCGAAATAGCTGAGACACCAAAATGGTTGGACTAAACATAACAGCACGATACCGGTGCAAGGTATGAAGTGCTTGCTGAGAAAACCGGTCAAAAAGAAGTTCTCTGTCCATAATTAACTTGCTTAGAATGTGTAACTGCTCAAATGCAAATATACACTAATTCTTTTATTATCAAAGAGAAAAGGGAGAAATTATCTTCTCCCCTTTCTTCTTAACTTTTATGCATCCAAATAGAAGCGACCTTTTTTCGCACTGCAATCACATTGAACACCGACACACCGGCAAACAGCAAAACTCCCACCAGCATTGCCTGCCACACACTTCCTTCGTCCAACTGTGGAAACAGTTTTCCAATCCAGTCCATGTAGCTGCCACGCACATACAATACGATACTTATAGAAAGCACCAGCACAATGGCATTCAAGCCTAAAGTAAGGAGTTGATAAAACAATGCTACCTTAGCCGGGCTGTATCCTATCAGCAATAAATTCTCCAGCTTAGTCGTATTCTTCTGCAACAACAGATAGATACTCAACATTAGAATATAAAATGACAATATACTGATAAGCAATCCGACAGAAAGTACAATCCCTACAATAACTTTTAGAAACCAAGTAGTCTTTCCGGCATCCAATTTATCACCTTCCGTATCATAGCCTTTATCCTTAAAATATTTAGCAATACGGTCGTCAGTCGGATTATTAACTTCTACAATAAGACGTGAAGGTTCGCTCTTGGTTCCGGGTGCAAAGCTCTCATTCGCCCATCTCATAAAAGTTTCAGGAACAAGAATCGTATTCAGACGATTGGAGAAACCGACAATATTTCCTTTAAAGACTTCTCTGCGCCCGTCACCGCTAATACGGATATCAAGATTTACCATTCCCATCACCCCTTCCGAAAGTTGTGGCAAGCTACGGCTTTGAGCAAATCCGAAATTATATAAATTCAAATAATTACGTGGAATGATAATGGGAATCACCGGCTCGTTCTCATTAAACACCCACTTATCAAGATTCACATCTACAAACCCATCAGGAACAGATTCGAAAAACATATCCGTAGACATCTGCAAACCGACTTTTTCCATACCCATTCCCGCCGATACTTTGAACTGTGAAGGAGTAAAGGCTCCTACCTCTTTGGTAAACGACTGTGCCTTAATATCAGCTATATCCTTATCCGAAAAAGTATTGCTTTTTCCTACAAATGCCCCCAGCGTACTTACCTTTTTACTGACAATGATATAATCCTTTTTGATAAAACTATCTCCTTCCGTAAATACCGGCAAAATATCTTTATAAAACTGAACACTCAACAACACAATCACCATACCACACAAATTGGCAAAGAAGAAACCCGCCAATTGAGGTAAACTGATATGCTGACGCAGTAATTTCCAAACCAAGCTCATAGTCTCAATATTTTTGTGTAGTTCAACTCCAAATGTTTTCCAATAGAAGTTACAATGATTCCGGCACCTTGTTTATCTGTCTCTTCCACTAATATCTTCGACATAAGACGTCCGTTTTCTTCATCCAAGTGACTGATAGGCTCATCAAGAAAAATAAAGTCGAATGGTTGGCAAAGAGCACGGACAAGCGCGACACGCTGTTGTTGCCCAAAAGACATTTTACCCACCGGAGTATCCCATTTATCAGCTATGCCAAACATCTCAAGCCAAGCCTTAATTTCTTGCTTTGATTTATATCCTGTGAGAGAATTCTTGAGTTGAATATTCTCCCAAGCTGTGAGTTCAGTGAAAAGACGTAATTCCTGAAACAACATGCTAATCGAATGCTTGCGAATCTCCACCCAGTCAGTTACAGAGAAATTACGAATATTCTTACCGTCAAAACTGACAATCCCCTGATAGTCGTTTCGATATCCATATATGTAGCTGCAAAGTGATGACTTGCCCGTGCCCGATGCCGCTTCTATCAGATACGCTTCACCACGTTTCAGTTGCAATGACTGATGCCACACATCGGAAACAATAAAATCCCTTCCTGCAAAAACAGCAGGAAGGGTTTGTTGTAATTCTATGCTATTCATAAATTATCCAATGCATGTACTATAAGTTGCAGTACGTTTGTACTCTTATCTTTCATTACAATATTCATTTGTCCGTTCTTCCAATCGGGCGCCATCACATCAACGTATTCACACGGTCCGAAGAGATTATTCATAATCATGACAGTCTCTCCTCCCAATATCCGCGAAATACGAGGAGCAGCACCAAGCTCCTTCACCAATTCCACTGTATTGAAAACCATGAAACTACGGTTCTTGGTCACTTCAGCCGCCCAAGGAGTGTTCTGCAAAGAAACACCATAACGTCGGCCCGCTTCATCAGCCATTTGCTCATTGTTGGATAAATAAAACAAATTATCTTTTACTCCGAACCAAATGCTTTGGTCATACATACGGAATTCATATTGGTCTGTACCGGTAGAATTCAACTTCATTTGACCACCCGACAATGCCAACAAGGGACGAAGCTCTTCAAATGCTTTCAAGAACTCTTTATTCGTAACATCTGCATACACCAGTAAATCATTATTTACCAACGAACTAAAACCAATAGCTATATCACCGTGAATGGCAGAAAATATGGTTTTCAGATCTATTGGTAACATCGGATTATCCAATGATTGTTTGATGGTAGGATTTTCACAAAGTAAGTTATAAATTGCCTCACCATTAAAATTGGCACTTGCCCATAGTAGTGTATTTGCCGGAAAATATTCCATATATGTTCCTTTCAACGGCGTAGAAGTTTGTGTCTGCTTCTCATACAACGCAATCAATTCTTTATTCTCAATCAACGATTCAAAATCTACCACAACTTTTCCCTTCTCAAACGTAGTAGAAAGCAAACATTTAATATCTTCCAGCCTTAAATCGGCCGGCATCCCCATACGCATTTGCATGGTTGCCTCACGTGGTAACACAGACATATTGGCAACTATATTAATATCACCTTTGGCGTCTCTTAGTTTTGCAAAATCCGAAGTAGAAGCATAACTGTTTGCTGTATCCTGACGCATCCACGCCAACAATGTATCTTTCATTCCCTCAGGATTACCGTAAAGAGTTCCTACCAACAGAAATGTACCATTATTATAGGCACACAAACCATTGCCCAAAATAGTCCAAGTACACCCGCTTTCGCTTTTCAAGTCCGAACATAATCCCTGCTCCTTTAAAGATTGCATCAGAGATCTCACCTTACTTTCACTCGATACCTTTGCCACAACTGCAAAAGTATTGGAATTAGAAGTAACAAACAAATACACTCTATCTGTTAGTGAAAGCCCTGTTTCGGCAGGATTCTTCACTATCTTCTCGGCTGTAGCATAAGCTTCGCCTTCCAGTCCACTTTTCAAGACATCCGTCAGTTTTGTTACTACCGACTCTCCTTCTTTACCATTGATACCACTTTTTTGTGCCATCGACTTAAAATCCAATGACACCACCATTGCCGCATCTTTGGGAATAGCATTCGTATATTCACTGCTCTCTGAGCATGAAGCCAGGAATGCCATTATTACCAGCAGGGCAAATCCCCAAATTGTTTTTCTCATACGCTTATTTTTGGTTTAATAAATTCATGGTATGACAAGCCACCAGTGCTGCGGTCTCAGTACGAAGACGCGATTTTCCCAAACTAATTGACTGAAATCCATTAGCTATAGCTTTCTTGACTTCTTCCTCGCTGAAATCTCCTTCGGGCCCGATTAAAACAAGAGCATCTTCACCCGGACAAATCACATCTTTCAACAAAGGTTTATCACCCTCATAACAATGAGCTATAAACTTCTGTCCTTCAAAATCACGAGTAATAAATTTATTGAAATCTGTCATCTCGTTCAAGACAGGTTTGGTCGCCTTTAGTGATTGTTTGACAGCAGAGACCAATATCTTTTCTATGCGTTCTGTTTTAATAACTTTCCGTTCGGAATAACGACAGTTAAGGAAGGTCAGTTCGTCGAATCCTATTTCGGTTGCTTTTTCCACAAACCATTCGGTGCGATCCATATTTTTAGTTGGTGCCATGGCCACATGCAGATAACCATTCCACCCTTTTTCCTGTGGTATGGTTTCTGTTACTTTCACTTGACAACGTTTACCACCGGTTGCACTAATTACAGCCTTATAAAAATTTCCTATTCCGTCAGTCAATGTCACTTCGTCTCCTATCGATAGACGCAAAACTCGCAAACAATGCCCGGCTTCCTCTTCAGGAAGCTCAGGATTTATGGCTATGTCGGGTGCATAAAATACGTGCATAATTCTATTCTTTATATTGTTTCTTCAGCTCCTCACGCCGCCTTATTTCATCTCTCAAGCGAGAGGCCTGTTCATAATTTTCTTCTGCGATAGCTTTTGTCAGCGCTTCTTTCAATACAGAAATGCCTACCATATTGACAGTTACAGAGAATGAACTGTCACTCTCTTCCCGCAAATGCTCTTCATCCATAATTTGTGCAGTGGTATATATAGGGCATTTATATCGCAACGCCAATGCCACTGCATCCGAGGTACGCGAATCAATCTTTATCTCCTCTCCTGCATTATCGAAGAAAAGATAAGAATAGTAAATTCCATCTTCTACCTTATATATTAAAATCTTTTTCAGAGTTACTCCCAACTCCCTCGTCAGTGACAAGAATAAATCATGCGTCCACGGACGTGGCAATTTATAATTCAACATCTTAATTCTAATAGCCTTCGCCTCTAGAGAACCGATAATGACAGGCAATTTTCTATTGCCATTCACTTCTTCCAGCACTAATGCATACGCATCTACAGGCTGCAAGGTAGAAGACATGTCATGCAACTTCAACTCTATTTCATCCATAATCCAATCTCATTATATGCCCGATACGGACAATATCTACTTATTATTTAATCATATTTCTTCGGGAGTGTGCTTATACCTGAATATTAGAGCAAACAGCACAGCCACTACCAAAGCGTATCCCGCAAATACAAACCATGCACTGCTCCATCCGGCTACCTGTGGTGCGTCACTGCCGAAATCTACAAAATGATTCACTACCATCTGAGCACTCAGTGTTCCTACTGTTGCACCGATACCATTTGTCATAATAACAAACAACCCTTGTGCACTGGAACGGATAGCCAAATCTGTTTCTTTATTAACAAAGAGCGAGCCTGAAATGTTGAAGAAATCGAATGCCACGCCATATACAATCATAGATAAAACGAACATCCATACTCCCGATCCCGGATTGCCCAGTCCGAATAATCCGAAACGCAATACCCATGCCAGCATAGCAATTAACATTACACGCTTAATTCCAAAATGCTTCAACGCAAAAGGAATAAGCAGAATACACAACGTTTCCGAAACCTGTGACAAAGATATCAATGCATTGGCATGCTGCACGCCAAAGGTATTCGCATATTCGGGAATCTTATCGAAACTACTAAGGAAGGGATTGGCAAATCCGTTGGTTATCTGCAAAGAAACACCCAACAACATAGAGAACACGAAAAATATAGCCATTTTTTTACGTTTGAATAGTAAAAAAGCACGTAGTCCCATCGCATCTACCAACGACTTCTTTTCATTTCCTTTATTCACAGGACAGTTCGGCAATGTAAATGAATAAACTGCCAGCAATAACCCGAAACAAGCGCACGAAAAGAACTGCATATAATTGGCTTGAAAGCCCAGTACATCTGTGAGTAACATAGAACAGATAAAGCCAATTGTACCAAAAATACGAATGGGTGGGAATGCAATCACCGGATCCAGTTTCACTTTATCCAATGCTGTATATGCCACAGAATTAGAGAGTGCCAGTGTAGGCATATAAAATGCCACACTGAAAGAGTACAGAGTAAAAAGGGACACAAACTCCGTATTATCTCCCGATGCCATTCCATAATAACCGGCAGCAATCATAAAGACAGCTCCCATAAAATGGCAGAATCCCAAAAGCTTTTGAGCAGGTACCCAACGGTCGGCAATGATTCCCATAACAGCCGGCATAAATAATGACACAATGCCTTGCATAGCATAAAACAGACCGATTTTTTCACCCAACCCAATGTTATATAGATAAGTACCCATAGAAGTCAGATATGCGCCCCATACAGCAAACTGCAAGAAATTCATGACAATCAATCTGAATTTCGTTCCGGTGATTTCGTTTTTCATCTTTCTTTTTAATGTGTGTTTTTTTTATAATACCTGCAAAGATATAAAACTATTCTATTTTTTGCGGAAAATGGACCAAAAAAGAAAAACCCACCGGCTATTTCACAATAACCGATGGGTATAAACACGATTAAAAAGTTAATTCTAATCTCAAAGAGAGAGTGTGTTATTATGAAAACACTTTATACTTAATCATTATCTTTCACCAGTTTACCATCAACGTACACTCTACCATTATTGATTTGTACGTTTTTAGCCTTCCTGATACCTGTCACCCGTTTTCCATTCAGGTATACATCTCCGTTCTTATCAATAGTGGTAGTGGTCTGACAAAACTGCTGATTGGTATTCTCAATTATCCAATCCACACCGGTTACCTCCCTACCATTCTTCAATGGACTGATAATAATGGTAAACGACACATTGCCACTTTCATTCGTCGTCAATGTATAAGTACGTTTTTCATCATCAGTACGAAAGATAAAAGTAAAATTAGCCTTTTGTCCTGCATTTCGTCCTTTGGGCATATCCTTTATGGCTGTTTCAGCATATTCTTCATCCTTCTCAAAAGCATCGATAAGGCGCTTACCCAATTTAGTGTCTTTGACAGAATAAGTTTTTACCACCTTTATTACCTTGCGTGTTTTAGGATCCCGCTTGGTCACTGAATTGATAGCCACATCATCCCTTTTTTCAAGTTCATTTGCCATCTTATCGATTGTTATTTGCGCTTTTATTCCACTCACGCCACAGCCCAACAATAAACAGACCATGACCAATCTCAACAATGTTTTCTTTTTCATATCTATCTAATATTTTAGTTATTGACCAAATCTTCCTTTTCCTTTATTTCCTGTTCCGAACGATGAATTTCATCTATCCGTTGCCGTGCCAATTGTTCTACCTCATTGGCATATTCCAATGTTTCGATAATACACGGCATAATCTTTTTCACATCGGTTATGCGTTTGCCATTCACTTCTATATAACTACCATCATAGCAAGACCACTTATGATTTTTTGCTAGATTTTGTCCTGAGAAAACCAGTAACCCCAGCCCCAATGTAACTACTACCATCGCTGCAATCCCTGCACTCCATGCCGTTACGGGAATACGAAGACTGAAGGTTTTTCTCTTTTCTACTTTTGTATCTTCCATAGCTTGTGGCTTAGGTTCCCCCTGCATACCTCCCTCATACCAGGCAAACATCGGCGCATATTCTTTCAGGTGAGCGGGCACATTGCCTGTGCAGAAAAAACGATAAATGGCCTGTTCTTCGGCATTGGTCGTTTCACCATCCAAGAAACGATTGATGTATTCTTCTATGTTCTTATTCGTCAGTTCCATCATCTATTATGTATCATAAATTGTTCACGTACTTTCTTTCTTGCCCGCGACAGATTAGTTCGCACAGCTACCGGTGTACTGCCTGTCATTCGGGCTATCTCTTCCACTTCGAAACCTTCAATGTGCTTCATCCTGAGAATGGCTTGCTGAAGATTGGGTAAAGTGGATATAGAATCAAGAATTTCTTGCATATTCTCTTCTGCCACCAACTTCATTTCCGGATTATCCCCACTGCCTATACGGACACCTTCTTCCAATTCCACTTTTTCTATCCGGGCTCCCCTTATGCAGTTAATGCATAAATGCTTGGTTATAACAATGGCAAGTGCATCTACGCTGCGGTATTTGTCCAACTTTCCACGCAGAAACCAAAGCTTCAATAGCACATCCTGTACTACATCTTCTGCATCGTCGGAATCTTCCAGATAACGAGTGGCCATTCTGAGTAAGGCCGGTCGCATTCGTTTTGCCTCTATTTCAAATTCATTTTGTTCCATGTTCACTATTAAGACACAGACACACCGTAAATGTTACATCAAAGACATCTTTTTTTTAGGTTCAGTGAACTTTTTTGGGGAGTTTCATTCCGCGTCAGAGAGCACGCTTTTACACGGGGTTGTGTCAAAACGTGGATAATGCTGTCGTTTAGTTCGTAGAGGCGAGCTTGCTCGCCCGAAAACAGTTTGCTTTGAGTCTTCGGGCAGACAAACCCTGCCCCTACAACTGACGATAGGATAGCCCGGTTTGGTTTTGAAACACTCCCTAACGTGTTTTTTACTCGAAAGAATGGTTCATCAAATTCCTTTTGTATCCCGAATAAATCAGTGGAAAAAGAATAAAAAACGCGAATATCCGGGACCGAATCCTGAATATTCGCATTTCTCTTTTTCTTTAATTAATCTTCACGCTTACGAAACTCCTGCATTTCAGGATACATACCTGAATCTATCTCCACGGAAAATAAGTTTCCAAACTTCAAAATAATAAAGTCGTAGCGGCAGTATCCATCCATTCCGTCATCAAGCGATAATAAATCGGATATTCTGTCGGAGTAATCAATTGTTTTTTCAACTTCAGAGATCGAAATATTTCTATCTTATCTCCGGTTTTCTTCACCGCCACTTCTACCGTACCGATATTATTATCAATCTTTTTAACGACCGGAAGGGCTACAGGAACCATTCCGCCTGTTGTTTCTACAATACAGGTATATGTCTCGTCAGGCAGATAAGAAAGAAGAAGATTCACAGGACGCTGCGAATTAAGCGTAGTCATCCGCCCTTCGTAAGCAGCCCACCCTTCAGATGCTTGCGGCAACGTATACATTCGATAACCGCCCGCCAAAACCTTACCTCCTTCAGGAGTTATTTTCAACGTATCTGTCCTTGAAATAGCATGCGGCTTGACTGCCGGTTGCACAGGATGTGCATCCATGTTCACAATGGCATAGAAATCTCTCAAATCTGCTATTGCCTGATTTTCTACAAACAAACCATTCAGAGCAGACAATCCCACAGCATCCTCATCGGTTGCTTTTAAAAATGCCGCTTTCACTTCTGTCGGAATACCTGCTGCTTGTTGCAACGCAGCCTGCAACACACTTTTTTCCTCTATTGTTCCATACGCCGAACGAATCACTTCCGATGCAGGACGCAAACGATACCCTGTTTGAAGCAATGACAAACGACAAGTACCCAAGCTACGGACATAAGTTTCCAATCGGTGCACTTTTTCATCGGTAGTCTTGGCATCTGCTGTCAGTTTTTGAGCTAACTCAGCCACTACTTTATCATCGGCAACCGGAAACTGCTTTTTGAGTACTTTCAAAGCATTGGCTTTCGAACCATAAGTAGAAGCTACAACAGCCTGCATATTTCCCGCCGGAACAGAAACTTCCAGCATACGAGGACGAGGTTGAACATTTTTGAGTGTCCAGGTTACAGTTTTCATACCGGCAACAGTTTTCACAACAGGAGTCATTTTACCGTTCAACAATTCGTAATGCAAAGGTTTATTGTCGGGTACAGACAGTGAAAGTACATATTCTTTTATCGGAGACAACTCCTCTACCGACTCACAGATATCCAATTCGGGAAGGTAACCCGGACGAGTGATAACAGAATAATCCAAATAGATAGTGGCCCCCAATTCAAGTCCGGTATGCACCACAACCATCTCTTTCAAACCATTGTAAGCCGGAGCATCGGCAGCAGCCGAGGGAAGTACCTCTACAAAAGCATTATCGGGAGTCTTTACTATACTTCCATCTTTCTGACGAGTGTACGATTCATGTATCTTCAGTTCCTGATAAGCAGGATTGTAAATGATAAAACTCTCTCCATACAGACCATTCATAGCTGCATGAGTAAACAAAGTCAATTCTTTCTGTACACGCATCTCCTGACTGCCATCCGTACGAAGTGTGTAAGATTTGACCAGCTTACCGAATTCTGCTTCGGAAGCAGCTTTTGTTGGAAGTACTAACATTAATAATAGCACAGACAACATACATATATAATAATATCTTTTCTTCATTCTGCCTTACTTTTTAATCACTAAATAATCTCCATATGTCTTATGAGCATTCACAGCATCACGATAATTGTCCCAATCCGAAGCCTCATAAACCCGTTTCTTCAAAGCAAGCTTGTTGTACAGGAATATCTTATTTCCTTTTTGTGCCAACGAGCCTTCAAAATCAGCACTGCAACCTTCCACATTGTCGTTTCTATCTGAATTTGCCATCTTATATCCGGCAGGAAGCTGAATCGTTTCGTCTAATTCCACCAGCCGTGAACAAGCATCTTTAAAACCATATTTACGTTCTTTTACTCCGGTATCTATTCGCAGATACGAACGCACCTGGTTATAAAGATTGTTCATCACCATCGGATGGAAACACAACATATCTTTTCCTTTCAGAGCATAATCCGGAATTTCATAACGAAAAGTTATTTTTATAGGAGCTGATTGATAATCTTTGGGATTCCGTCCATAATCCACACTGAGCAACCGGGCTTTCGGAGAAACGGCAAGCAACTGACGTTCCATCGTATTCTTCCATTCACTCTGAAAACCGGTAGTGAATATACGACGGATATTGCTGTCGCTCTGTCCTTCGGCAGTCACAGTGAAAGTGCCACGCAAGGTACCGTCGGCATCCAGACGATTGTCCGCCTTGATGCGGAAATAATGATTTTCGGGAGCGGAAACAGGTGTCAGGCACAGGTCCGAACCTTCGGGAACACCCGGCAAGTAATTCTGTTGTTGTTCGGCGCTACTCCACAATTCACGACAGAAAGGCACCCAAGTCGGATCAAGAGGCATATAAGTACCGTTACTCAATTTCACTACTGCCACGCAGTGGTTAAAGTGATCGGCAGGAATACTTTCTACACGGCTTCCAGCCATTGTCATTGCGGGATAAGCCTCAAAGCCCGCCATACGGAGGAATGAAATCAAGGTTCCGGCAATATCCTTACATACACCGCATCGGTCAGTGTAATTCATTTTCGTATTATGCAAGGTATATCCCTCCCCTTTACCCATCGAGATGCCGGCATAGCGGATATTATCTGCCACCCAATGGGTAAGTACAGCAATCTTTTCCATTTCAGTCTTCTTGCCTTTAATAAGTTCATCCACCTTCTTCTGAGCTTCAGGCAATGGAGCAAAACTGCCATAGTCTTCATTCACCTTATTGAACCATAATGATTTATCCTGCCATTGGGGAGTGGAAGACATCATCAGTTTGGGAGCAGCGTCAAAAAGGTCTACCATATTCGGCTCTCTGCCAAAAGGCATCATATCGTTCATGGCAAAGGTATATGCCTTGCGACCGTCTTCATAACGCATGGAAGAGGCACATTCACCCTGATAGAACTGGAACTGCATCTCCTTCTCCATCGGAACAACCACCTTATAGACTTTTCTCACTGTAGGATGACTGCTCCAGAAAGGAACAATATCGTAGAACTGTCCACGCATAGGAGGAATGAATTTGGAATCATCTTCTTGTGTAGCAGCCAGCAATGCATAAGTGAAACCTTTCTTTGCTATCTCATAATCAACAATATCGCCGGGTTGCAAAGCACCAACTTCAAGCATAATCTGACGCGCCCCCCAATAAATGGCACGTGCAGGAGCAGCATAATCGCAGGTCTTTGTCACATCAAGGTTTTCCACTTTTCCGTCTGCACGGTAGACAGTCACCCGTTTAAACTCGGCATGGGCTGTGAGCGGGTCATAGTCATACTTAATAATCCGATTGGATACGGCTCCTTTCGGAGTTTGTACTTTTATTACTTTACATACGGCAAAAGAGCCCTGTCCGGTAGGTTGGACAGACACCAATGTACTGTCCAGCAAAGTCACGCAATCGGACTTTTCATAAGCCTTTCCTTGAGCAGCCTCTTCATAAGTTCTCCAGCCTTGAGCGGATGCACTAACCGAAGCCAGAAGGAAACAAGCCAATGTTACAGATAGTTGTTTTCTCATGTTTTTCACTTACAATTTATTTTATAACGGCAAATGTAAGTAAAAACTTCGAATCAAACAGGATATTTCTTATAAAAAGGACAACGCAAAAACTCTATTTATCGAAATCTGACAACCATGATTACCGGATTATCATCCTCATCCAATCCTTGCGAAACAGTCTTCAACGAACCTTCCAACTGTCCTTCTTCCAATGCTTCTTTCAGAGCAAACGACTCCAGCGTCTGATAGACACAATCTTTCTCGCCATTACTTCGTATCGTGTAACTCCATTCTTCAGATGGAAAGTCTTTGTTTCTAAATGTGGGGCGGAATATCTCTCCTGTCTGCCGATCATAAACCAACGAATAACTCTTATCATCCTTTATAACCATATCTGTCATATCCAGAGACGAAATCTGGCATTTCAGGAAATAATAACGTGAAGTAACTCCCTCCAAACGCAAATAATATTTTCCACCTTCCGAGTCTCTGACAGAAGGAGTACGTAACAATATGGGGAATAACCCATTTGTCTTTTTGTTTATCCGATAAATAGTATCTGAGGCAATATCATTCAGATAAGTTTCCCCACCTTGCCCCAGCATAACTTCACACCACAGATATGCTTTCATATTCTCATTACCCTCTATCACAATAGATAAGCTGGCGTCCCATGTCTTTACATATTGTAATGAATCAATATTTCCACCTGACTTGTCCAACAACATGATAGGACAATATGCGATCATTTCTCCTTCCTTACCGACATTGGCCTTTTCCTTAAACAGAATAAGTTTATCGGCCGAAAAGTTAAACATATCCCCTTGTCGGATATTAGCTTTTGTATCCAATGTCTGTTTGTAAGTACCATCGAATGCATAAACATATACTTTAGTAGGCGAACCTAACACATAGACCTCACCACGTTGCCAATCCACATCAACACGCTGAATGACATTATATTCTTCGGGACCGTCACCTTTTCGGCAAATAAGATTTTTCGCCTTGCCGTCACGGTCAAACAAAAACAACTTACCTCCTTGTTGGCTCACGCCAAGTATTCCCTTGTCGGAAACGGCAGCTATTGTACCCTGAAACAACATTTCCTCATTTGTTTCCAATGGTATATATTCAATGTCAGCCACATCCTGAAGAAATATTTCCTTCTCGGGATACACCTTATTAACATCAATTTGGGGCAGTAGTGCCTCTTTATATTGTCCGTCACCGCTACATCCTGCCAAAAAAGCAAAAATAAATGCAGCATACAACCTATTATATTTCATTTCTTATGAATTTATAAATTAATATATTCCTATTGCTTAACCACAAAAATCATTGAAGAATATTTCATTTCCCTGATATGATTCAGAACTATATTTGTGCTTTCAGAAAAACCTGAGTCTTTTCAAAAAAGAGCCTGAGATGTTGTAAAAAGTTCAAGAGATTTTCCGGAAAGATCAAGTCCTTTCAGGGAAAAGATAAAATAATACCGATGAGAGAATTTTGTCCGTCAGTTTGGCTGATATAATCTTTTTTCACACATAACAAGTATGAAACCTTCTGTTCATGGGGGATTCCGTGTGAGAACCATCCTCTTATTAATAAGGAATTCGAGCACGGTAAAATTGGAGTTGCGATTGAATGATGCTTCACAGCATCATTCAATCTGACTTGTTTTCGTCCTTTTCCGAACATTACGTTCGGCTCGTCATATCATTAACATATCAATATATCAAATTGCACAATACCATTATCTAAAAACCAGAACAGGCATTCACATAAGTTTTAAGACACACACCACATCAAACAAGGGCATCCATCTATTATTCATGGAAACAATCTCCCAAGTCTTGACAAAAATGTAGTCTTAATGCATTCGCTTTTATCGTTCCAAGAAACAATGTTCACACTGAACGACATGACAAAGATAAACATTAAAATCAGGTTTACAAAAATAAAAACGATAATATTTCATTTCTTGAAAATAATGGGACAGTAGAGAACCGGGAACAGTCCGAAAACCCTGTGGATGATAAGAGTTCAGTCATTATTCTTGGGGATTTAACATATCAATCAAATACCTGTCCTGATGTTGTCTGCTCCGGTTTTCAACCCCTGCATGCATTTTCGAGTTTCCTAAGCCGTTTCATTAGCCGGACCAAGCGTTTTCGTCCTTTCGGTTATGCCTGTTTGTCCGTCGGATTACTACAGTCTCCGGCAGTGGACTGTATGATTCATTGCAGTGGACCGTACAGTCTGCTACAGTGGACTGTACAGTCCATTGCCGCAGACTGTAATAAT
>PPYE01343481.1_pt1 | contig 23590 bp, 28 predicted proteins | sample 1559881 | NCBI WGS metagenome assembly PPYE01 (sample SAMN08240022, study PRJNA423297) | Human gut metagenome, whole genome shotgun sequencing project. | reverse complement strand
TTGCCGAAATGGCTCAGTTGGTAGAGCAATTCATTCGTAATGAATAGGTCCCGGGTTCGAGTCCCGGTTTCGGCTCAAGGGTAAAACCATACTAATTATCTTATACTTAGGATATTATATTAATGATTTTACTAAATAACTATTCGATTTATAGATTAAAAAAAAAGGATTTTTGTCCACCACTGGACAAAATAACTTATCCAAAACTTATCCTTCAAATTTTAATCTATTATGGCAACTATCAAATTAACAATTTTCAAGGCAAAAGCTTTAAAGGATGGCAGACATAAAATAAGGGTAGCAGTCTGCCATAAACAGGAAACTCGCTATATTGTAACACACTTTATCATTGACAACATTTCCCAGTTCAAAAACGGACAAGTAGTAAAAAGACCAGATGCATCCATCATAAATACCAAATTAAGAAGCATGATGAATGAACTGCAAGAAAGATTGGATAATATAAAAAACCAGTCCCTATATTCTTGCAGACAAATAAAGAATATGCTTGAATCTGGAACTGGCTTCAAAGAAAATGGCTATGTAACATACCAACAGGCCTGTAATGTTCTTATAAAAAATCTGAAAGAGGAAGGAAGAAACAGTTATGCCATATTAATAGAAAGAAACTGTAGATACTTTACAGAATTTACCAAAGGGGAAATATTAATGTCAGATATAACCCCTAATCTAATAGAAGGATTTTCAAGATTTCTCAAAGAAACGAAGAAAATAGGAAATACATCAATAGGAATGATGCTATCACAATCAAAAGCCGTTATAAACAGAAGTATCAACTCAGGAGAAGTAAGATATGACATACATCCCTTTATCAAGAAGAAAATTCCCAAATCGTCACCAAGAGAACTGGATATTTCTTTGAAAAGCGTTAACACAATAAGGTATAGCAATCCCAAAGAAAAAAAATACATTGTAGCAAGAGATCTTTTTATGTTGTCATTTTATCTAGGAGGAATGAATTTAATTGATATAATGAGTGCCAAGTTTGACGGTGACAAGGTAAGCTTTATAAGAATGAAAACAAGATTTAAAACAGAAACAGAGCAAACCTGCGTTCTTCCTATAATAGAACCGGCTAAAGATATTATAAATCAATGGATAAACAGAAGAACAAACAAACTCGATTTTGGTTATAAATTCTCTTATCACAATTTTTCAAGGTATGTATGCAGATCTTTATCTACATTAGCAGATAATTTAGGGATTAAAGAAAAAGTGGTATTTTATTCTGCAAGAAAATCATTTGCGCAATACGCATTCGATCTTGGAATACCTGACAGCATAATAGATTATTGTCTGGCACATTCTGACAATGGAAGAGGAGTAGTAAGATATTATACAAAAACTAGGTTTAAACAGGCAGAAATAGCAATAAACAGAGTTGCAGATTATATAAACAACCCAAGCAAATACAAAGAATATATTGAAATGAAAGCTGACATAATGCTAATGAAAATTTGAGCACAACGATATCACCCTTGCCAACACGACAAAGGGTATCAGTCTATAAATGAACCTCTCTATACGTTCCATCGCATCACAGCAAGTAAACGGCAGAAATACCAGTGAGGCACATCATCAGCCTGCTCAAGCAATATGTTCAACTTATCTTCTTCCATATTCTGTTAACATAAAAAAAGCGGTAAAACCGTTGGGAATTACCGCTTTAGCTCAATTGAGAATAAATATCCTTGCGTTAGGCATACCCACAATCATTGAAGGGTAAACTTGTGGCAAGAACATAGACTTAAATTGTCGCCAAGAAAGAAGACAAACTACTCATGTCTTCGAACTCTTTTATTTCAGATTCACTTTGTCTGAAAACCCTTTTTGAATTACGACCGTTTGTTACAGCCTCCAACATGGATTTTACAAAATTAGACATGTTTGCCAAAGAAACATTCTTATTTTCTTCCATCACATTATATAACTCATCCGTGAAGGAACGAGACACAAATATCACTCCGGAGAAATCTAATATGATGTCCTCTTTAATGCCATCAATGGCAGATCTTATAATATCCGCATTAGCTCTTGAACGGATATCCGTACTAATCAAATCCGCAATTTTTAACATCGTATTCATATATTTATTTTTTTATCGAGTGTATTTATTATAGTCAAAGTCCAATGGAACCTTGACCGGAATTCTCATTAGAATTATTGTTCCATCCCAATATATAGAATTGGGAAGCTTAACAAATACAGAACCGGAGCTGTCATGCCTATGAAACGCTCCTCCGGACAACATGAAAAATGAGCCATGAAGCCCATCTGAAAGCATTTCTTTGGATGAAGATATACCGTATCCTCTATTTTCTGCATTAGGCAAGTTCTTTGTAGACTTTCCCTCATTTGCCAACCTTAATGCTTCGGCATCATTTCCATTAATCTCATCCAGAAATTTTTGGGCCTTCACATAACTTCCCAGCACGGTTATTCCATCGTCAGCCAAGACCAAATCTATACAATCCTCTTTCTTTAAATATTGGGAAAAGATATAACCATGCTTGCCTTGAGAATGTTCGTTCATGTTATCAATCAATTCTCCTAAAAGATATGAAAGAGGAGTAACTATACGATAATCAGCTCCACTTTGTGTCTTTATAATTCTTTGAAGAATGCTTTGTAAATCGTCAATATTACTTTTGTGCAAATCAAACTGGCATACCGGCAAATATGTTTTAGAGATATACGGCTCCAAAACTTCCTTCATATTGGATTCGGCATTTACAAGTAATGGATTCTCAAAATAAACCAAGTCCAAATAGCCGGTGATACGTATCGGCCTATTTATGCATATCACATTCTTCTCACACCTTTGTTTATATATAACAAGCGGAGCGAGAAAAAAAGGATGAAAAAAAGAAGTGTTACTTAAATCCCAGCATAAATCATTCATGCAACAATTGTCAGTCTGCTGTATGACTTGAAACAGATGATTGAATGCGCTTCCTATTCTTTCATCTCTATCCACGTTTGGTATATGAATCACCTTCTTCATGATGCAAATTAAGTGATAAGTCTACATATTCGCAAATCATATCCCTTATTATTTTTAGCAGTAGTCCCCAAAAGTCAAAGAACGCTTCTGTTCGATTATTATTTTTCCAGTCCCTTTCTGCAATGTTCGCATAAGAACTTCTTGGCAACAGGGAACATTTTCTGACCGACAAACCTCCTCCCTGCTCTTGCTACTTAAAGTAGCTTTTAGTATCTTCATCACTTCCATGTCTTATCGAACATTAAAGCGAGAAAATATATCCAAATCCAGTTGGAAGAATTGTCATTGTATCGGTTCTTCATCCGTTTCTTCCAAATCGGAAGTTTCTTCTTTTTCATGATGGTTCACTTTTAAAAAATCCATTGCTTTCTCCATCGCTGCATTCGGATTTTCATATTCCAACAATTCCGATGTCCCAATGATATACTTTTCGATGACCCTTGCCATTTCGGTAAAGGTTTCTTTGTTTGCACCACTTTCTACGGCAAGACGTGCCGCCTCAATTCTTACGTTTAATTTATCCATAATTCTTTATTAAATCAGTTCTGCAATGTTCACATAAAAATTTCTTCGCTACTGGGAACATCTTCTGCCCCACATATCCGCTAAGATACTGCGCTTCCTCTCCATAAGGATCAATCCCGCAAGCCTTGGAGATATGCCGGCACAAATGACCTTTTTCGTGGTCCCACGAATTTTGAAACTCTTCGGGGGTAGAAGTCAAAGAGATCACCATTACCGTCTCTCTTCTCCTGTAGTCCGAATAGGTTAGACCGGTATTCATTCTGCCTTCAGTCAGATTGCGATACGCACGCTTGAGGGAATCCCCCCTGCATCCTGTACGGTACAGGTCCATAATGATCCGTTCAGTATAATAACAGTTTATCGCGTAATATACACGTACGTTCCAGTTGTAATCTGGTATGTAAAAATCCTGTATAATCATTGTTGCCTCATTATAAATTAGTATATTTGTATTTAGGAACGGATAGGGGCAGAGTAGCTACTCCCCGACAAGGCGAAGCTAAGACGCTTTCCGTTTCTTTCTTTTCTTAGCACAACTTAATTCTTAGCAAATATGAATCGTAAAAGTAAACTTACAACCGAGCAGTTTGTTTCCAAAGCCCAAGAAGTGCATGGTGACAAATATAATTATTCCAAAACTGTCTACGCCGGACGAAAAAAGAAGATTTCATTCATTTGTCCGGAACATGGTGAGATTTCTATCATAGCTGGAAATCATCTGCAAGGGCATGGATGTCCTAAGTGTGGAGTTTCCAGACGGGCAAAACAACGATTATCCACCACTGAATCTTTTATTAAAAGAGCCACACAAGTCCATTATGGAAAGTATGATTACTCTAAAACTGTTTACCAAGACGCTAAAACTAAATTATATATAATTTGTCCCGAACACGGAGGTTTTTGGCAATACCCAAGCAACCACTTACGGGGTGTGGAATGTCCTCAATGTGGATTTTTAAAAACAAAAAATAAAGTGGATGGATTGGGTGTCAATGATATTGACTATATTTCTACGTCTAAATGCTATCGCAAATGGAAGTCAATATTAGAGCGCACCTCTCCAACATATAGTCGCAAAGCATACGAAAATGTCAGCATTTGTGAAGAATGGCGCACGTTTTCTAATTTCAAACGATGGTTTGATGAAAATTATATTGAGGGATTTGCTATTGATAAAGACTTATTGTCTTCGCCTGAAAACAAAATTTATTCACCTCAAACTTGTTGTTTCCTGCCTCGCATCATCAATAATGCCATAAAGAAATTCCAAACTGACAAACCGATAGGGATAAGTGAGTGTTCTAAAGGACGTTATCATGTTGTGTTGTCTGCACATGCAAAACAAACCTTGGTTGGTTACTATGACTCCTTAGAAGAAGCTCGGCTTGCCTACAAATTTGCCAAGAAAAAATATTTCAAAGAACTCGCTGAAAAGTATTTCAAAGAGGGAAAGATAACCGAAAGGGTATATAATGCCCTCTTGAAATATGAAGTTTAGAGTAGGTCGTACCACTCAATCACCAAACCTTTAGCATCGACATCTGCCAACCACCGACGAAAGGCATTTGAGCCAAGCATATCTGGGTCTTCGATTGTGTCACGTACAAACATGGCCACCGCTTTATCATCAGGAAGGCTTGATTTGTAATAGTCGGCCTTCGCCATGTGCCACAAATATACGAAGTCATAACATTCGTTATGCTCCAACTTTATTCCATATTTGTTAAATATCTCTTCAATTTCTTCTTTAGACTGGTATTCTATCGGCTCTTTTTTGCCGGTTGTGGTGTTCAACTTCTTCATCTTGCTTATCGCAAAATGACAGGCTTTCCTTGAAAAGTGATTTCCATAATTACGTAGGTATACTCTCATATCTTTAGGAAGTTCACTATATATGTCTAATGGTGTGCTCATATTTCTGAATTTTAAATGTAAAAGGGAGCGAATCTATGAGATAACACTCCCAGAAACTGTTTATCATCTGCGAACGTAACGACCCGTGTAAGCACTCCGACCTCTACGTTCACTTATACGAGGTTGGTATTCGTCTAAATCGTCATATTGATAGCGTTCGCTCATGTCATCCATACGCAGATATTCAGGAAAGTATCCTGGGTATCTGCGTTCATCCATGCCGGATGAGCTTCCACCACCTGAATAACTTCTTCCGCCATCACGGAAGCCCATGTCTCCATGAATCTCTCTCATGGCCTTTTCGTAACCGTGGCGGCAGCCTTCCTTGTAGGCTTCTTCCACCTCGTCACCTCTCATACCGAAGCCGCGTCCGTAATCGTCACGCCCTTCTTCTAATATTTCCCACATTCCCATAATCATTTCTTTGTTTTGGATGTTTCAACCACTCCGAGCTGTTCCATAAGCCGTTTGTTCAATTCCATAAGGTCAGACATATTCTTGCTCATTTCCGACATTTGCCCTTTCAGAGAGGATATTTCCTGCTCCTGACGTTGTTTCTCGGCAAATTCAGGGTTCAAGAGCGTAAGCATCTTGTCACACCCTGCAATGACGGAATTGTGAAAATCCATGCTGTTGATGATGTCTATGCTTTTCTGTTTCATAGAAGCGACCTCGTTATTCATCGCATCACGTGAGCATGACACTACGATATTGCCGTTCTGTCCGAAGTCGGCTATATCCATGCCGGCAGGAAGATTTTGGAAAGTCGTGTTCTGCCCGTTGACACATACAACAACATCCACAACCATTTCCATTTGGGGCAACTGTCCCATAGGGGATGCCATAGGATATTTCGGCTTGGGAGCGGAAACGCTGACTACCGGGCCGTATTCGATAAACGGGTTAGCATCCTTATGAAGTATATATAACTGGTTATTGGTACGAAGTGATTGAAACATATTGGTTTGATTTTAAAGGAGTGTGGCTATTCCCATTTGGGAAACCACCACAAAACTCTATGTTAATTATTACTTGCTCCGTAAAGAAGCGGTCTCTGCTGTAGAAGCCGGCGCCGTTGTCGGTCTGTATCCTCCATTAACAAGATACAATTCATTGGTATACTTGTTGTAGTGAATCTCATAAATACCGGTTCCGGCAAGGTTGGCAACCGTAATAGGCTCGTTGTTGTAAGCTAACAACGGTCTTGTATCCCCATTAGTTCCTATCAATATCGGAAGTGTAGCAGTCGTACCGGCAGGTATAGCTTGTCGGAGACTGATATAGAATCCCCCAACATAATCCCTGTTACGGAACGCATGGTTAGGGAGTTCAAGAGTAACATTCTCCGTACCGACTGTCACAGCCACCGTAGGAAGAGTATTGAAGTTTGCTCTTCCGATTGATGGGAATGGGAATCCTGTAAAAAAGTTAGGCCACATATCTACCTCCTTTCTTACCGGATTAACCCCAGTAGTTGTTGCAACCACATCCACTACGTCCGTATACAGCGTCACCCATATATGCACCGTAGGCGGCTGCACGGAAACAATCTGTATTAATAGCGGTTAAATTGGGGTATTGAACACTCACAGTATTGGGGAGCTTGCATTTGATTCCATCAACATCGCTTTGTAATGCCTGCAATCCGGCTGCCAAAGGAGCAATCTGTTGTCCTACTGCACTCAGGATAGTGGCGTTCTGATTACGCTGGGATATTTCGGCTGTTAAAGTAGCCTTTTCCGCAGTAAGAGATGCGATCTTGTCCTGCAATGCCTGATTTTGAATTGCATCAAGTTTGGCAAGGATAGCATTCGTGTTGGCAGTAGCACCGTCACGCAATGACAATGTGTTTTGGTTAGCAGTGTTGATTAATGCGTTAGTTTGGTTGCACATTGCAAGCTGACTCTCGTATCCTTGTGTGGTTACAAGCTGTTTCATATCGCAGCAACAGCTACAGATCTGAGATGTCAGAGCGTTGTTACCTTGCATAATCGCAGTCAGGATACTGTTGGTGTTCTGACCCATTTGGTTACCGAGACCGCAGATTGCCTGTGATACAGAGTTAATACCGGCAAGGATTTGGTCTGAAGAGGTGTTAACAGCTTGGGCTAATGATGCAATGTCCACACCGTTCCGGTTAAGTGTCTGCATGATCATTTCTCTTCCTTCGTTCGCTCCTTGGTTGTTGTTGCCACCAAATCCGAAGTTCCCGTTACCGAAGATGGCTGCAATCACAATCAATGCGATGATGTCCTGAAAACCGCCATTGTTTCCGAAGAAACCTCCGTTTCCGTTTCCTCCCATCAGCCCCATCAGATAGCCAGTGTCAATTCCACGGTTCTGCAAGGACGGAAGAATGGACGCAAGCAGGCCATTGTTTGCGCCGGTTCCACCGTCTTGGTTAAAAACATAAGTTCGTTCCATAAGTATTTGTATTTTGTATCCGGTCAAAATCGACCGTGCACAAAAGTATATAGATCATAACTCATAGAAAATCAGTTGTTTCCCAACAAATTCTTTATATCGTCCCAATATATTCTCATCATTTTCCCACTCTCCATCCTCTCATGGAAATTGGATATCATGTAGTTGACAGCACGTTTAGTCTTATGGATATGAGCGGCTATTTGTGAAGGGTACATACCGCTTTCGAAAAGAAAAAATACAAGAAGATACCGGGCATCCACTGTTTCCATATTCTTATCAGATGATAATATTTGGTCTACAGACACTTCTGTTTCTTTTGAAACAATATTAATTATTTTGGCAAAGATTTCTGACTTGCACATGTTTTTTCTAATTTTTTATTCTTATCTTTGCCATGCCACATAAAACAAGATATATCGATGAACAAAGCATAAGACATTTTGTTGAAGATATTTAGCCTCCAACGTGCAGTGTCTTATGCTTTTATCATGTTTTTATGTGGCAATATTAATATGAGCGTTGGGGGCTTTTTTTTGATTCTAAGCCCCTGAAAGAATTACTTTTGTTAAATGAGTTTTTCTATTATGTGCCACGCTTCTACCTGTGGCATTCTGGTTACTATTTCATCTTGCACCTCCCTTCTGTTGATTACCATATTCTATAACTTATTCCTGCGACAACCGCAGGAGAAAAACCATCCTTACCAAATCCATAACCGGCAGTTATCCCCAGTCCCCATCTTCTAGGTTTTATCTTAACCGTGTGATAGATGTCATTCGTTACTGTCAGTGTTTTGGAGCAAACATAGATACTATCTAGGTTAGGTCTGTAACCACTCACATAAGCGATGTAATCACTATCTCTGTATATCTTCTGCTCAACAGGAAGAATAGTGTCTCCTACATGGATTGTATCACCATCATGCCAACACAGTACAGGGGAAGGAAGATAATACTTTACCGTATCTCTCTTTACAATAATACTTGTGCTGAATACCGTATCTGCTCTTACCTCTATATCCGTTTCTATGGATGGTCTTGCGAACCATCCTAAACCGAAAACGCACACAATAACGATTATATATATTAACCATTTCATAAGTGTAATACCTGCTTTTTATTATCGGACTGATTATAGGATATATGTACCCAACTGAATCCACTCTCATCAATAAGCTGCCTCCACTCTAAGGAAGAATTTCGAATCATATCAAACAATTTTTTATTGTCCGCCTTATTCCCGGTAGTTATATCTGCCGCACATCCTGACATGTGTTCACTGTTCTTTGCACCTCCCACAGCTTTATTTAATTTAATACAACGAAAGCCGCTATTCACAATAATGGGTTTACCCCACATCTGCCGGATTGGATCAAGAAGATGATTAATTAGATTCTCCATATTCGCTTTCTGAAATGAGTTAGGTACATTCTCTATACCTAACTTTTCTCCTGTATTACTACGGCATAATTCTGCAATTGTAAAATATTTCATTTCTTATCCTCCTTTTTATTTTCGTTGTCAAACAATATCTGAGCCATGATCTTGGCAATATCATCCTTATTCTCGATAATCACACTCATTGTCTTCTCTGCCTTGCGCAACTCCGCTTTTTCCCACGATTTTTCGCGTACCGATTTAAACTCACAGAAAATACAGTAACCCGTCCAGATCATAGAAAAAACAGGGAAGGGGATAACAACACAGCATAACAGGTCAATGAAGCACAATTCTATGAACGGGGTGAAATACTTCTTCGCTTTGACGGCTGTTTTCTTATACCCCGTGGATGTTCTTGCCTCCCCCCGTTGCTTAGCTTTCATAACTCCAGTAATAAGGTCCACTAACATCGCCCCCATTGTAGCCGCAATACACAAGGCTATAAGCACAATGTGTATCATCATGTGCTCATTTATAAAATTGTAGATTACATCTCTCATTGAAAGTAAGTTTTGAACACATTAATATGATAGATATTCACCTGTCCATAGTTGGCGTCAAATATCTTCTTGATCTCGTAGCCCAATCCATAAGACAATGCTTTCATTCTTCGCCAGTTGATGGAACGCCAGTTCATATTATGCTCCTTTGCCCAACGCTTGATACTGTACCATTCTTTGGATTCATCAAGTTGCTCGGTCTTCTGTTCAAGCTGGTACTGAATCTGTTCTTTTGCCTCCACCTCATCCGCAAGCCGGCGCAACGCTTCCGCATATGTTTGAGGAGTTTTAATTTCTTTCAATGATCGTTCCATTGCGTTGAAGGCTGCGATATAGTCCAGCTTGAATTTAAGGGCTTTCTTCCCAGTAAAACCCATCGCCAAAAGAGTAAATCCATCACGGTTCATTACGAACATTGGGTATTCTTGCCTATTTTGTTCATTAACATAAATAGTTTCAACAAACATAGGGTCAGCCGAAGTTTCGGCACACCCCTGTATAAGCTCTCTAATAGCATCTAAGACATGCTTATGTTCTTTTCCAAACTTTTCAGCCACCAATAGGCTGTTAGTTAAAACTTGGTCATTCCGACCTTTAAAAACTAAATCTGTCATATTACCTAATTTTATGTTAACTTTTAATTACCATCAATTACACGTTTTGGATTACCCGATTTTCAACTAACCTTTGTTTTGTATGACAAAAAAAAGAGCCTGCCACGGAAACTAATCCGCAACAAGCTCTTGGTCTTATGAAATTGTATAATGTCCTTTCGTCATAAATATAAGTGGCGTGCATCTTCACACGCTCCCCACAAAGATAAATATTGTTTCCCTTATTACAAAAAAAATAACCGGCAATTAACGCCGGTTATCGTGATAGTATCTTATAGCCTCATTGACATATAATGATACTGATTGCTCCTTATCCAAGATAGCAGCTACATCCTCCTCTATCGTGACAAATATTTTTCTTACACCTCTAACCTTGGGACGTCTTGGCACACCATTGCTGTCCAATATCCTGTATATTGTCTGCTCAGACCGTACCCCTGTTTCTCTTATTATCTCCTTGATCGCTATCCCGTCCTTATATAAGGACAATACCCTAGACTCTTGATCTAGGGTAATAGATCGTCCTCTTGCCATAATTAATATGTTTTATAACATTAATAATTTGTTGCTCGTTATTTCAAAAAGTTGCACCTTTGCATCGAACATCAACGATGTTAGTCGCACTTCGGTGCGTGGATTGAAACGACATTAAAAATGTCATTGTGGTTTGCTCACAAATTAGTATTTTCTATACAGCTCACTGTATAGTGAAGAGGCGGATTTCTCCGCCTCTGTTTTTTATTCCCTTAATTGTTTGTCCTTCATGCTAATTAGTAGATAACAGCCTTTATCCTCATGTCAGTTATACAAACACTCTCTTGTCTCTGCACGGAATAGTAAGTAACGTGATTGTTCGATACTTCAAACATTGGATAAATCGAATCGGGATCGTCTTTAATTCCTTCAACCGTGAATTTAACTATACCTTGCTTTGCTGCCTGTTTGAATGCTCTGCGAAAATCTGCATCTAATGAATTGAAAGTTTTCATATTCTTGATACTGAATTGATCTGTTGTCACCAGCTTTATATTTATTTTCAAAAAATTTCTTCAACCTCAAATTCTGCTTTCTCTTCCCAATCAAAAAAGTCTAAATTCTGTTCATCCTCTTCTGTCAAGTAGTAATATGCGCGGATTATATAGCCATCAATCTCAATAGGAGCTTCAGCCCACAGACTTAGACCTTCATGTAGCGGATCAACTACACAGCTTGTAGGCTCTGCACCTGTTGATATTGCCTTATCTGCTACGTCTTTCCCAAATCTATCCACTATTTCATTATATGTATATCTTTTTTTCATCATATGTTTTTTGTTTGTTATTGCTTGTTGTTTTTAAGACTACCGGATTTAGAACTCGACCAAGATCAATGTTTCCAAGGAATCTGATTCTTTCACCCACATGTGATTATGTCTGAAACCATAATCGAAAAACAGTTTAAAGTAAGGGTATTGCACTGTTAAAGAGTTCATACAGCCCTTTAACTCGTCTTCTGACATACAAGAAGTTATCTCATTGATTATTTGAACGAAAAGGTGTAAAACTTCTGGTTCACAATTTATCAGTGGATTTTCTACTATCGCTTTCATAATCTTCTATTATCTTTTAATTATTCATTGTTTTATTATCACAATGCAAATATACTACATTGTGATGTGATAGCAAAACAAATCACAATATATTTTCTTGCATTGTGTAATATTTAACATTTAGATAAAAAAAGAACAGCCGCCAGCAAAAAGCACAGCAGCCGTTCAATCCACGTCCTACTCTCTATCCCATACAATAGCAAAGATATCAATTCTAAAACGAAATACAAAAAGAAAACTATATTAATTAGTTATAGAGAGCCAATTTTGAAACAAAAACCAATCTTCTTAAAAAATTGCCATTAATGCAATATTTTTTACTTGCAAGATAAATGAAGAGAATTAATAGACGGCAAGACTGGCGAGTTTGTATTTTTATTGACAGGAAACGAATATTATGGAATGGGATCGGAAAAACAAGTATAAAACAGATAGCTCCTATAGATTTCTACTGTCTGAGGTATTTTTCCGGGGATTTTTGAGATTTTATTTGATTTTGTTTTACATTCCTGCGCTTAGAATATATTTGGTTAGCCCTTGTCAGATCCTTGATGATCGTTTCGTCAAATGCTTCAGTGTAGATTTCGGTTGTTCTGACCGAGGTATGTCCTAGCAGTTTCTGGACTGTTGTTATCGGAACACCCTGATGAACCAAGAGGGTTGCACAAGTATGACGACTTGTATGGTAGGTGAACCTCTTGCTGATATGCGCCATCCTTCCCAGTTTCTGCAATGTTCGGTTGGTGTCGGAATTGCAGCCTAATGCAGCCAGTTGTTCGATGCTGTCATACTTCCGCATTATGCCCAATGCTTTTCCGTTAAACAAAAGATATAGCGGAATATTAAGTTTTACTCCTGTCTTGATGCTATTCAAGACAAGCCATACCTTCCCTTCGACACAGACTAGGTTCTTGTTTGTAAGTTGCTTGAAATCAGAAAATCTCAACCCGCAATAACAACAGAAAAGAAATGCGTCCAAAACATGTTGGTTATTGTTATGACGTTCCGGAAGTTTCAACCTTTCAAGTTTGTTCAGATCGTCTGGCATAAGAAAATTATGTTCTTTCTTCTCCTTCTTGATCTTGAACTTACGGAAAGGGTATGCCTCCTGTAAGATATAGTTCTCGTTGATAGCCTCGTTAACCAAGGTACGCAGTATTCTCATGTGTTTTCCTACCGTGTTTACCTTCAATCCCTTATTGCGAAGAAATGCGTCAAACTCCTTTAGAAACGTATAATTGATGTCTGTGAACTCTATCACGTTCCGAAATTCCTTCAAAGTGGCTACCGTGCCCAGCATGTTATCCTTGGTTCCCGGTTTTCTATCAGAATTCTCTATCGCTTGTATTGCAAATTTTAAAAACGACACAACTGGTTTAATTCCCTTTTTTACAGCCTCCTTTAACGTGGAAAGGTTTGATTCAAGCCCTCTTTTCCAGTAGCTAAGTTCTATAGCCTGCAACTCCAGTATCTTCTCGTATAGCATTGCGTTAAGCTCATTCGATTGCGGATGGTTGATTACTTGAGCGCCATCCTTACTCCAACACTCCGGCTTTAGATAAACATTGGTTTTAAAATATACCTTTCTCTGATTCAAATAGGCTTCTATTTGGACTAGGGCTGTCCCTTGTCGATTTAACTTGTTTTGTCGGTTATAAACCAAACGGTATCTGATCTTCTCTAACATACTCAACTTTTTGTTTTTAAAGTTAAAAAAATTCTTCTGCATTTACAAAATAAACCACAAAAAATGCTTCTGGGGGGACTTCTGCCAAACGCTACGGGTAATAATGCCGGATTGATGTCCTCGTTACACTATTCTCTGATGACTATTGGAATTGATATGGGTAACTTCCCCAACATGTTGTTGGAGATATCTACTGTAAATCCATATACATCTATAGTCTTAGAAGTATATACCATTTCGAATCAAAATATAATTTATGGATATGGTATTATTATAGCTTCTCATAACGGTTCCAATTTAAGTGTTAAAGGTTCAAATCTTAGAAATAGTATTAACGGAAATTATAAGTTTTACTATAGTGGATCTAAATTATATGTCAAGACAACATTAGTTGGTGATGATGGCTCACGTCTTTTAATTCGTGCTGTTAATATTGGAGCATATATTAAAACATCACCAATTAATGAATCAGAATTAACAGCTATTATGTTTGAATAATATACATATTTTGACATTAAGAACTGTTTTCCATGCTTCTGGGAGGACTGATACCGCTTGCAACGAATGAAGCAAACGGATTGATGAGTAAAAATAATTATATTAAAATTGCTCAATCCATCACGTCTACCAAATTAATAAAAATAGAATCTTGGGATGGATATTCTACACTTGTATTTATTAGAACAAGTGGAGCAACCGGATTATATTCCATTGATGGTAACTGGGCGGACAGTGCGAAATTCACAAGATTGTCTGGTCCTTTAGGAAAGGATCACTTTAATGCATATAGAGAAGGAAATGGTAATATTTATGTAAAGACGACTACACAGTCAGAACCATTGACTGTTACGTCTGTAGGATCTAATCATGTTTTCAAATTTGAGGAATCAGATAAAGATGTTGATTCTTTAATAGTATTACAATGATCGGGAGGATCGGGTGGCACCAGCTTGTACCGGACCACCCGTTTTTTATACCAAAGATACGGTTCGCCAATAATCCCAATTAATCGCCAACAGGCAGAAATTCTTGTTTAAATTCCTACCTGTGTGAGCGTACTAATATCTATATCTACTTTAGTTGCTGAAATGGCATTATCCATAGAAACACGATTGGTAAAGTATATCAAAGCTCGTGAGAATACAGGCATATATACATAGTAGTTATAATCTCCATCCTTGTATATTTTCAGCAAATTAGGACCAATACTCTTTACAACGGACAGTCCTTTAACGTGATGTGATACAAAAGAAAAGATGTCTGCGTTCTCGCTATTCCCTTCTCCAATAATATCAAAAGTAACGTTTATATTTTTAGGATAATTTAGTTTGTATAAAGCCCCTTCTCCTAGCATGTGATTTATCAAAAAATAGTTTTCATTTAACATCAGTCCCCCCAGTTTTGATGCAAGCGACTGCATCGTCATTTGTGCGGCATCTCCGCTACTTTGTAAAACTCTTACATTTGCGGCATCCGTCACTGTCGGAAGTTCATTTTCATACACGTCATTTCCTGTTGCAGCAGCGGCGGCAAATGTTGAAGTTTCAGACAAAGCCATAACCATTCTTGTGGAAACCATATCCACCATTTCATCTACTGTCACATTTTGTTCGTTGCCGTCTTTATCCACAGCTTTAAAGCCAACTATATTTTCTAAATTCAAATCACTCATAATATCCAAATTTTATAAAGTTCTTATATAAGTTTTCCAATCTTTTTGATGCTCCTTGTAAATACGCTTTCTATGCTTCAACTTGTAACGAGTAAAGGAATCATCCGTATAGTTTTTCAAGTAATCAGGATTGCCCTGATTGGCGTATGCGGCGATTTCATACGGAATGGTATAATACGCCGAACTCGCAGGATGGCAGATAGGGTTTCCCTTGATCCACTCGACAAAATACCGCCAATAGTATTTTACCCATGAGCCGATAACCTGTGCCTGACGCAGGTGTATGGTTTCGTGAGTCATACTCTCCTTACCCGCATAGGTCTGCATGTACTTCTCTATGTTCTCTTTGTTCTCGATACGGTAGATCATCCGTCCGCACCACATCATGAAACGGTATCCCTTGAAAGGATAATGCTTCATGGCAAGCAGCTCAGGAGTGTCAAAATCACCCGGCTTGCTTGAGAACAGCATCTTGATTAATTGCCATAATTCTTTCATCATAGCGTTTCTATTTCGTATTCTAGTTTTGTAATATGGTTGTCTATACACGTGTTCACCTCATCATTGAAGTTCGCTATATCCAGTTCCACACATCCGGCACTTGACCGGGCGCTGCTGTAGATACGGACATAGCCGCCGTTATTCAACGTTTCCTTCGCCAGCTTCAGTTTCGCCAGTTCGTCATTGATCCGGCTGGCGCGTTCCAAATTCTCAATTTTCATGTTGTTCCTCCTTCTCTTTTTTATCCAAAAAATCATTCAACGAATCGGCCAGCAAGCCGGACAGCATGGGAGTGGAACGTCTTATGATATCCACCTCTTCTTCGTCAAGTTCCACACCATCTACAGTCGACTTGAAGATTTTCTCCGCAAGAAGATGTGCCTTCAAACCCGCTACGTTCTTGTATATCCAGTCACCGAAGGCCTCAGTGATGTTACTGGCTATAAGCTTTTCTTTTTTTATTCCATCATAAATAGGGAATTGTGCAAAATTTATTCTCATACTTTATATTTAAATTATCCGCAATAAAACATAACCCAGTAATTACCCATACACTTAATGAAGCCGGATGCATAATCCAAATCAATATAGGACACCTCCTGTCCTCCGGCGGAAGGCAGGATGCGCCCGCCTGTCAGTCTTACCCCGCCGTTCATACGTTTGAAGTATATGGTATGTCCGGGGACATTCGGAGGAAGTGTCACTTCTATATTGTCTCTATTAATAAACATCACATTGTCATCATTGTTATTCAGGGAAGTTTTGACAGAGATGTTCCTCCAGTTGCCAACTATACCACGAATGGATACATAACTGTCATTGTTCGGATGAAGGAAAATGTTACCGCCTTCCACGAACAGGGGAATGCTCGCGGTCTTGATATGCATCCCGAGCATGGCGTTCGGACTCTGTATGTCAATTCCGGCATCATACTTAATCCCTTCGATTGTGACAAACTGCGTGTTTCCCCCGATTCTTACGTTTGCAAATGTCCTTTCGTTATAAAACTCAATTTGTCCGGCAGACAGATTGAAACCGACGTATTTGTTTGTTTCATTTTCATAAAGGATCTTTGAGGACAATATTCCCGAAGCGATGGAGAACGGGCCGATACGTCCTTTATCCGCTGTGATTGTTCCTGTAATCTCTGCATTCTTACATTTGAAATACCCGGTTACGCCATTGATAAGAAGAGTTTCACCTTCATCGTTGTGGGATTTAAGCACATTGTTTTTGAACATGAATCCAGCCACATTCGCACCATCGGCGAAAAGGGTATCAGTAGCGATATTCACAAACTTCTGCATGGCTTCCCAGTTCGAATCCCCGTTGGCTGATGTGGGTGCAGAGGTAACGGAAGCGCCGTAATTTTTTACAAGGAAATTATAATAAACTCCCCCTATCAGATATATGACCTTATCCCGGTAATCCGCATTCCAGACGTAAGTCTGTCCGGAAGCCCATACGCCTCTGTCACGGGGAAACGCCCCTGTTGCTCCTGTCGCTCCTATGGCTCCGTCTTTAGCAACCCCCACACCTTTTTCAGCGACAAAATTATTATTCCATGCGTTTGCGTCCGACGCGGATTTATAAGCCCGGACGGCAAACTGGGTGTATCCGGCTGTTGCAGGAACGGATATCTGGCTGTTCAGGGTAGCACCTACATGCGCCAGCCAGCTTCCGTTATATTTGCGTGCGACAAGATAGAATCTGTTCGTATCGCTCACATTACCGCCTATATTCTGTTTCATGGTAACAACAAATGCTGACGGTGACGGTGTGCCTGTTGACGTGAAGTTTATCGTGCTTACCGGGCTGTCAAGCCAGTACGAAGCGGACGGTTCGACACCGGAAGTCATTTCCTGCCAGTCGGAGTTGATAGCCTTGTCCGATCTCTTCCCGGAAAGTATGTAACCGCCATCCTTCTTCCTTAGATAACGTCCACCTCTCACGCGAAGAAGCGGAAGTGGCGGATTGGAAGTCTGAACCTTGCTTAAGTAAGATCCTCCGGCAAACGATACTGTACTGTTTTTCGCATACGGAATGTTGGCGGACTCCCAATGACCTGCGGCTGTGATACTCTCACCGTCAGCCCCGTCCTTACCATCTACAAGCATGGGGACGGTTTCAACATCCACTATCTGGTCATTCACATAGAAAACAAACTTCAATGTCTTCTTGAAATTTCCGCTTGATATGGCTGTATTGTTGTTTATGGTAGTTTCAGATCCACCGTCTATACTGTATTTCAATGTACCGTCCGTTGTGGTGGATATCACACCACCCACTGACTTTTGCCTGTAACATGACACGGAAGAAACACTGTAGTTCCCGTTCTTGTCCTTGCTTACTGAGCTGGCGGAAACGACAATGCTGTATAGTACGGCATCCGCACCATTCGCTCCCCCACGCACACCAGCTACCGTGAACGTAAGATCACGGGAATACTGCTGCCCGTTCTTTGTAGCCCTGATTGTGATCTTCACCGTGTTTGTCGCAGCAAGAGTAGCTCCGGCAGATACCGATATTGTCACCACTCCCGTATTCTTGTCTGTCGCACACAGAAGATTTGTGTCAGGTGTACAGGTGATGCTGTCAAGGGTGAGCTTTTCCGTTCCGTACCACATGCTGACAGTTGTGTTCCAAGTCTGTGAGGACACGACCTTCCCGTCTGAAGTAAGAGCAGCATTGACCATCTCGTTATCGAAGTCCGCCATGATGGCATTCTCGCCGTCCTTACTCCAGCGATGCACCACGGCAGGATCACTGAACTCAGACCATACGCCGTTTTCCTTAAAACGTGTACAACCCCATTCAACCTGATGGTCTATGTCCGTACCAAGATAATTATCCGTCCAGCCTTCCGGAACATAACCATCTTTCTGCTGACTGTCCGGCTTTTCAGGGGTGTTATCTATGATATTGCCTCTTGTGTATATATACTCATAGCCCTTACCGTCTTTCCCGTCCGATATCATAAGCTGCCATCTTCCGTCCTGATAGATGTAGGTGGCGCGGTCAGTTGTGTTACGGTATGAATCACCGTTTTTCGGGTTGGCTGGAGCCGTGGCAAATTCACCAAGGAAAGTGATGCTCTCGCCTTTCAGTTCACGCCCGTCAAGAAGCATGTCCCAGTCTTCGTTAACCTCCCAGTCGGCAGGTTTCCCAGCAAGATAATAACCACCGTCCTTCTTTCTTAAGAAATTGCCGCCTTTGATACGCAATATTCTGATGGGAGGATTGGAGGTTTCCACCTTGGATATAAAGACACAGTTGGCAAGAGTGACCATTGTATTGGCACTATATGGTGTGTTGGCGGATTCCCAATGACCACCACCGACTACAGACAAGCCCGGATCACCTTTATCACCTTTGTCCACTTGTTTCAGCCATGCCGAATTAGTCTCTGATGGTTCGGTTGTCGTTCCGTTATCATCAACACACAACCACAAAGCCCCGTTGTGTGACACCTGGTTATAGTAGGCGTACTTACCTGCGGTCCATTCACCTTTGTACAACGGAACACGCACTGTCTGTCCGGTGATCTCATCCACCTGAAAGATAAGCCCGGTCATGATAATGTTTTGAAGAACGGCCGAGTAATTGTCCGCATTAATACCGGCTACAGTCATGCCTTTTTTCTTGCCGAACCACGCAGGCATCTGCGCCGGCTCCGGGTCCCAAGTGTTGGCATTGTCAAAGAATGTAATACAGTTGTTTCCGTTGACTGAATCAATAAGTATATAAGTCTGACGTTCCGGGTCCGTAAAATTACCTGTTTGTGCCAATACCATCTGCTCGGCAGGTTTCCAGTCAGAATGTCCCGGACGGGGAATGACAGTAAATTTCTTGGCGGTATAATCTGCGGCAGTCACCCGGAATTTCATCTCTTCAAAGCCATTCAGCTTGCCTTCGCTATTCTTAGTCACAAAATAGGTGGTAAGGATATCATCAACAAACTGGCTCAATCCGTCCGCGTCCGTCAGATCGGGAGTGATGGTGTAGGTTCCATCGCCGTTATCCACGTATGACAATACGCTACAACCGCCACCGGGGGAGTTTACCATACGTCCTTTGAAATAGGTTGTACGGTTATAGGCTATTTCCGGAACAAACAAACGCTTACGGAAAACGCCGCTTCCCATTTCCATGTCACCCTTTTCGTCTATGTATCCACCTGATACACCAGTAACGAAATCACCGAACTTGGCATATTTCTTAATCAAGACTCCGCCCAGTAAGGATAACAAGTACTTAGTGGAATCCGCCACGTCCTTCCGCAAGAATATCTCTTTCAGATTCTCCTCACTGTTCTCTATCTCAGTCATTACACGCAATGCGCTCATCACATCCTCATCGGTGTAGGTGACATCCTCGTCACCCTGCTTTACGATGCGGTTTATCAGATTCCCGGCTATCTTAAGACCTTTGAGGTAATTAATGATCCCTTGCGCATCATCATCGTTCAATGCGGATAAGAACCAGTCAAGCACAGGCGTATTCTTATCCAGCGTGTATGCAGATGTGGCATGGTCAGCGTTAGTGACATCTCCCCCTCCGCCACCACTGCCGCCACCGCCGTTCTGCTTTATCTCTTCAACCTCAATGGAGATCTTGCTAAAGTTGCTGTTGATGCGGTCTGCCGTTTCGCTCCAAGTTCCTGTTTTGTTTATTGTATTAAGCTCCATATATCCTGTTCCACTTTTACCATTCCGCATCCGGATGCACTTCAACGGACAGATGATTCATTATTCTGATGATTAGGTCTCGTATCATAATATATATTTTGAGTGTTACTGATAACTTTCCGGGTTACTCTACCAGGGTTGTAATTTCAAAAGGGTTGCCTACAGCCGCTTTGACAGCGCGTATTATCAATGCAAAGTTCTCCTCATCTACAGGCGTACACAATTGTTCCCTGTAATCTCCCCCTCCTTGAGATATTCTATAGCTACAGTCTGCGATATCAAGATTGTATATTTTCGCCATAAACGACTGGAATAAAGTTGCGGCAACCAAATATCTTGTTATGCCAAAATCCGCATGAATGGTATCACGAGTAAAGTCATTCTTGTTCTTCCAGTTCGCCACGTTGTTCATAAACGGATAAGTATCAGAAACGGTAGTCAAATAGGTAATAGTTTCAGCCTCCTGAATAGTTGGGATTGCAGGTGAAGCGGAAGCATAATTTGTAGACTGTCTTAGTTGTGTGACAGTTCTTGCATTCTGAACCGCTGTTCCGGATGGAATGATGAATTTGACATCCGGGCAATTGGATATGCAGTCCTTGTAGTTTTTGGCAATATTACGCCACATACCCAATTGTCTTTCCTTTTGGTTGTTTCCATAACTCAACCAGTGATCATCATCTGCACCATTGGGGCCGTGCGACTCGGAGATTGTATGATAAATGCTGAACGCCCAAGTCATGTTCATACAGAATACAGGATTACTATAGAGACAGGCTTTTTTACACAAGTCGATCAATTCTTGTACTATGTTCCTTGTTATTTGTCCATCTTCTCCTTTTTCCCAAAAAGAGGATTGGTCCTCATAAGGGGATTGATAAGCCCCGTTTTGCATGATGATGAAGTCCCACGCTTCATCAGCCAACAACCAGTCCATCAAGACTGTGTCATTTGCCGGTGCAGGTTCCCCTTCATCCGTTATATCAGAATCAGGCTCGCTGGACCATTTTCCTGTCGTACCGTTATATTGTTCCCATGTCGTTGCCTGATATTTCCATTTATAATACGTAACTCCCTTATTTCCTTGAAACCTTTTCAAAAAAACATCTAAAGTGGCTGCACCTATATAAGCATTTCCCAAAATTACATTTTTGCCAAATGAAGCACAAATGTTACCTACTTCTCTGACTGTATCCACACCGAAGGATGATCCGATAAAAAGAACTTTCAGCGCTTCTTTATAGGACTGATCTTTATGTTCCATAGATTCCAACCTTTCATTCAAATCCTTGATATTGGCTTCGGTCTCATCCCTGTTTTTCTCAACTTTCTGATCCAGTTCGGATATCTGACCTTTAAGCCCGGTCTGAATATAGGGAATACCATATATTTTTAAAGATTTCATCCATTGTTCCTGATTATCCTCTGTTATTGAAGCTATACCTATATGTAGTCCTAATACTGTAGCACCATCCGGTTTAAGATACCCCCTGTCCTTTCCTGATGTTCCACTTACCGTAGCAGTAATCCGGTTGCCATCAGAGCCAAAGAATTTCCATATTCCCATGAAAATATTTGCATCTTCCGCATTTTTCAGATAAAGAAGTGTACCGTTCTCTATGCTGGATACATCAATCCTGCTATAAGCGTTATTTGTGGCATTGGAGATAGGATTGTCTCCCAACGTATTACCCACATAAGCATGTTTGAGCAATATTTCAAGAGTATTGCAAGGCAAATAAGGCAATTCCACACCTTCCGAAAGAGATTTGAGTTCATTTGACGTGTTATTTGCAATCTCCTTGGCCTCTTCTGCTATTTCTTTGGATTTGTTTATTTCTGTATAGGTTTCTTGTACATAATCAATTACAGGCTTATAATACAATCCCAGAATACTATATCCGGAAACGGCATTTATCTTTTCGGTTGAAGCATGTATATACATATATTTCGCAGTACCTTGAACCTGTATTTGATACCCACTATCAGCGTATCCTGATTCAACATGATCACCTTCGGCATTTGTAAACTTAACAACCAAGCCCAAATCGGCAAGTCTGACTTGATTGTGATTGGTATCTATGACACTTATCACAAATCCAGTTGGAATATCAACGTCTAGAGCTTGTTTAAATCTTAAGTAACCTTCTGTGGAATTAGGATAAATAGATTGTCCCGTACCTACCCATTGTCCGATTTCAAAATCAGATAATTTAAAAACATATCCATTGATTTCAATTTCTAATTCGGAAAGTTCTGCTGTAAGATTCTTGCGTGTTTTGGGGTTGACCACCGCATCTGTTATGGTAGCCGGGTAAATGGTTTGGCCACCCTTGGTCAGCTTATATATTTTTGCCATAATAAATCTCCTATATTTTTAGATTAGTAACTGTTTCTTCTTCCTCTTCCGGTGGCAAAGGAGGTACAAAATCACTCAGCACATCTTCATATTCATTATCCGACAATGGGAACGCCTGAATTGTATTATATGCGGCATAATCGGGATAAGATGTTATTTCCACCGTGCTTTCATCGGTTTTCCCGGTAGTCAGTACGATTCCTGTATCTTCAACGGAAACAAGATTGCAGATGCCATCCTGAAAGTCGGAATCGGATATGAAGTATTCACGTTTGACCTTCAGCATACCGGGAGAAAAACAGGGGTTGTCGAAAGCGACAAGCAGGTTGCCGTCTTCCATGCGGCTGCAACCCACATACTCATGCCCGTCAAAGGAGACTATGAACTTTCCCTTGAACGGATTGAAGTAAGTGAACCGGAAAGGAGTATTCACATCCCCGTTCAAGTTCTTCTCTATGATCTTAAAATCGGACTGATAATTAATTCTCATAACTATAATATTGATGTTACATCGTCTATCTCCTCGGCTGTCAGGTAGCTGGATAAGTCAACACTTCCGCCACCTCCTGTCGTGCCTGTAGGACTCCATTTCCCCTTTATCTTGCATTCATATATAGGGCCCGGTATGGTATCCCCCACAACAGCCCAGTC
>PPYE01585249.1_pt1 | contig 23596 bp, 21 predicted proteins | sample 1559881 | NCBI WGS metagenome assembly PPYE01 (sample SAMN08240022, study PRJNA423297) | Human gut metagenome, whole genome shotgun sequencing project. | reverse complement strand
TTAGCGAGTTTCACCGCCTGTACTTTGTATTCATGGTCATATTGTCTGTTTCCTGCCATTTTGTCCACTCTCCTTATCCCCTTGATTATATCTCAAATCCTTGAGAATGAGGTGTCAACTTTTTTTATACCACATCATATCATTTGGATTATCTTCAAAAACTTCTGTGCAGTTCTGCTTCACAATGTCATAAATTTCATACCAAAGAAGATTTGCAGTTTTCTGGTACTGCTGGCTCATCTGCACGAATGGAGAAGTAACCACACCGCCAGTTGTCGGATGCTTTCCGAGAAGGCCGTAGGTACTGGTCGCATCCTCACACTGAATGTATCTGGCAAAGGCCTGCGCATAGGCCTCGATGAGTCTCTTGTTTACCAGCTTCTCGCAGTTTCTTTCCTTCAGCCACAACCAGGTCTCCTTATAGATTTCATCCGCGCCAAGCGGGATGCCATTCTTCTGCCTTGCCGACAGGTACTCACCGGGCTTTGGCATATCCATGCCCTCCATTGCAGCGCCCTCCGGAAGGTCCACGGCTTCCAGTTCTGTGGGGCTTAGCGTCGGAATATCATTTTTCATGATCTGGACCTGCTGCCCTTTCTGTATTTTCTCTGCGACAGGTGCCGGTTTATCTCCGGCACGGACTCGTCTGCCGCCACGATTTGTGCCGTCTCTCGCCATATTTTCTCTATCCTTTCTGACTCAGGGGTTTAATCCCCCGTTTGAACTCGAATTTTTGTGCGCGTGAGGGGGCGCCGTTTTCCGGAGCCTTGCCCTGTAGAGATTCAGACCTCCCCTACCCCGCCACGATTTTATCTGTCACCGATCTCGTGATGGATCTTGTTATGACAAGACTTACAAAGACTCATCAGGTTACTTGGATCATGCGTTCCTCCTTGTGAGATCGGAACCTTATGGTGAACCTCCTCGACAGGAACGAGGATGCCGTTTGCAAAGCATCTCTCACAGAATGGATGCGTCTTTACATAGTTATCGCGGATGCGTTTCCACGCTCTTCCATACTTCTTATGCACTGCCGGATCACGACTGTATTTCTCATAGTTTTTTTCCATCAGTTTCCGGTGCTCCTCACAGTACCTTCCCTCTGACAGGTTCGGGCATCCTGGATACGCGCACGGCTGTTTGGGCTTTCTTGGCATTTTGCTCACCTCCATCGCCGATTGTGTACGTTGTTTACACCATTACAATTCTTCACACTATCTTCTTGCATAACAAAAGCTCCCACAGGATTGCTCCCATGAAGGCTTGCTCTTATCTATTCTCTTTTCGCATTATAATAGTACCATATGACAAGTATGCCATGATGTGCCAAACTGTGCCAAAGTGTGCCAACTTTCAGTTTGGGACCACAAAATTCTGTAAAGCGGATCCGTGGATGCGATGCACCGACCGAATGGATATGTTCATCATATGGGATATTTCCTCCCAACTGCAATCATCCAGATAACGGTAACGGAGCAACAGCTGTTCATCACGGTTTTCCAGCTTATCAATCGCAGCGTTAATTTCTTCCTTGAGTTCCACCAAGTACGCTACCTTATCCTCTACGCTTTGCTGAATTTCATCAATTTTTTCCAGGCAACGGACAAACGGCGCATCTGTTGGGCGATTCGGGTTGTGATGCTCTTCATACCCACTGTTTGAGACGCTAATCGATAAATCTCTCCAATAGTCAATCTCACGCAATCTGCAATGAATAAGTGCATCGAGGTGTCTTGCCTGGTTTAAATATTCCTTCGCTGTCATACACCCACCTCCTCGCAAAGAGAATGAATCAACATTTCGCCGTCCACACTCGTCAGGGTGGAATACCATTGTGAACGAACGAAACGTTCAATTTCCGTTCTATCATGCTGTGCATTCTTATTTTGTGGATTCATCTTCAAACACTTCAGTGCTGTTCGATAATCCCTTACCGCTTGCAGGATAATCGCATTTGCCAGATTTTCATAAACTGTAATACTGCTCATGTTCGATACCTCCGATTATTGAAATTGGCATCGTAGCGTTGAAGCAGTGTATCTTCGTATCAGTGCAGAGAACCGTTTACCACGGCTCGCACCTCGTCAACTGAGCGGACCACCAAGGCAGTGCCGCCTGATGCGAGGATTTTACGGATGGTGGCTTTCTGAAGCTTCGTAGGCTTTCCAACATCCGTCTTGACTTCAAATCCGTAAAAATGGCCATTGATGCAAGCAATAATATCTGGAACACCTGCCGTTCCGTACATCCCGCCGTGCTCTTTCCAACAGAAACATCCGGGCACGTTTTTCAGATACTTCACGATTGCTCTTACAATGTCTGACTCTTTCATCTGTTCCAAAAACCTCCGTATTTCAACACTTGGAACACCTAAAATCCCATATTGCTGTATATTTTCTAAAAAAATTCATACTATAAGAAAAATATATTCTCATATATAGAGAGATAGGAATTTGGTGTTCCAACGTGTTCTCGTGTTCCGAATTTATGTGGCAGAGCCTCAGGGAACATTACCCCAGCACCTCGCCAAGACGAATCCCCATAAGAACGCGCCTTTTGGCAATACGATCAATGTCCCTTGTTACCCCAGGAAATGTAGCAATGATCTGCTGAACAAAGTTTTTCTGTGAATATGGTTTCATGCCACATTCTTCGCAATACTTCTTGTAGGAATCAAACAATTCTGTGGAACCAGCACTATATCCTGGATCCAGCTCACAGTAGTCCTTCACGAAGGATAATACAGAATCCGATTCTTCCCGATACTGCTGAAGCTCGTCTGCATTCACCTTTGTTTCCGAGAATACATAGTGATTATTCATCAGTCTGCGAAGGCCCTCTAATGCAAACAGAAAGATACCATCTGCTTCCATGCGAAACTTCTCCAAAAGCTCAGGATCCCTTTTTTCCTTCGGCACCGTATGATTGAACCGTATGATAATGAGCCTTCGATAAAAACCTTCTGAACGATCACCATAGTTTTTCGGAATACTGTTGCAGGAAAACAGTAACCTTGCTGTGGACTGGAATGAGAACGGATTCTTGTTTTTCTTTTCTACGGTCAGATAATCCTCGCCCACAAGTGCTTTGAAGATACCATTGTCATCAATATTCTTTGTTGGCAGATCCGCAAAGATATTCGCAAGTTTTCCAAAGAGCTCCGCCGTCTTGAAGCGCTCGTTCAGTGCCTGCCAAGATACATTGGACACATTCTGCTTTCCAAGAAGCACATCATTCAGCACTCGAAGAAGCACGGATTTACCAGCTCCTGCAGCACCCACAATAACAAAGCACTTCTGTGCCGAGTTCACTGGGATCAGAAAATAGCCAAGCATCTCTTGAATTAATTTCACCTGGTCTATATCTCCACCCATTGACTCCGCAAGGAACTTCTTAAAAAGAGGACAATCTGCTGATTTGTCATAGGTCACATTCAGCTGGACCGTAGAATAGTAATTCGGTGTATGCTCTGTCAGCGTATCCTCCAGCACATTGTATAAACCGTTCCGAACATTGATGATATACGGGTTTGCATTCAGCTCCCGAATATCCCTCTGTACAAGAAGCCGCCACTGCTTTTCTGCATCAATGATCTGATTCATCTTAGTTTCTCGAATCAACATCTTCTCCTGAACCTTACGCTGAGCTTCCATTTCCGAAAGTTCCACATACACTCCACCTTGATAGCTGAAATGCTGCTCTGCTGCATAAAACACCTGCTGTTCCTCAGACATCGTCTTAGCAAGCACACCCGGCAGAAAGCGCAGGCCCTTGTCATTCGGCTCATACCAATCAGGAATCGCTGTACCTGCCTTTGCACGTCTTGCGTTTTTGCTTGTCTGATACGCTTTACTGACATCCTTGTAAACAACAGACAGCGGTTTCACAAACGATGCGTTCAGCTTGAAATGTTGTTTGAGTTCTGAAGTGATAATCGCATTAGCCGTAACAACGTCCTGATTATATAGATATTCCGTTACAAACTTCTTTGCTGTCTGCAAGTCGCTGAGTGCTTCTCCGGTAACAGGCAGGCCATGCAATACACCGAGAAGTGCTTCCACGCTCATCGGCTGATAGCACCAAGCAGCCGGAGATTTAACCGGGCACTCTCCAGATATGCATTTAGGACATTTGAATCCCTTCTCGCAGATGGTTTTGCAGGTAATCGGATTCGTTCCGCTTTCCAGAAAATGATTAATCTTCTTCTGTGTGTTCCCCTCGTTATAACCAGGATACGGTGTAGACAGCTCATGGATCATTTTCGTGCCACCTTCAAAAGGCGCAAGGTTTGTGATCATAGCGTACCAGTCGTGCTCTGAAAGAGAAGAAGCATCGTCTCTGCAATGTTGCAAAAAGGCACACGAACGCATAACCTGATCAAGACCTTTTTCCGCACCGCTCTTACGCTCTACTTGAGTAAGATCAACCTCTGGAAGGATATCGGATAACTGGTCCTGTGTATATTTACGTTCTGGATGGAAACTGACGCAGGTCACCTCAACCGGCGTATCTTTTTTACAGTGCATGAAGCCCGGAAGCCGCATAACCCTCGATTCATTAACGCACATCGGATCACCATCAAAATGCTTCACAAGCTGAGTCTGAATGGTGCGAAAACGCTCTACTTTGGCACTGGCATTCATGAACCAATATACATGGTAGGATTTCTGCGTTTTCATGATCATGGAAGGTGGCAGCGGAAATGCATCTATTTTCTTCTGCTGTTCTTCAAAGCTATCATTATCCATCTCCACGAACTGCGCATTGATTCTCGTAATCGACTCGTCATCCTGGCCACCGTAATTGACCACGAAAAATATCCCTCGATTCATGGCATTGTGGCTCTTCAGTGTTTCCTCAATACTCTTATACTTTCCGCATTCACAGGACAGCTTTGCGCCCTTGAAAATGCCCTCTTTCTTATCATCAAACACACGGAATCATACCGTGTCAGTCGGATTAAAAAGAGCGCTGAGTACATCGGTTACCGTCACGTTCATGCATCCACCTCCTCAAAATACCGAATCTGCTTCTTCAGTTTTTTTGCCTCTTCAATTTCACCGTCCATACCTTTCGTCACTTTTCCAAATACCCATACTTCATCGCACATTTGAAGAAGTGCAAGGCCAAATGAAAGCCCAAGCTCCCTTTCAGTAGGATTGTTATCGTTTAAAATCTGCGGATACAAAAGGTGACTGGCAATCGGCATATATCCATCCTGTATCACCCTGCGGCAATATCCTATCGCCGCTGTTATATTTGCAGCCACATCACCAGCATACCTTGATGCCACATACACTTTTCTACGATTCTTATCGGCATAGCGTTTCTTCTGTCCCTGCCGATATTCTTTCATCATGTGGCTGAGTGCCAATCCCGCAGTGGGATCGGCATAGCCCTCTTTGTTTCTGTACATATCAGTCCTCCAGTTCTTCCATCATGCTGAAAGTTGGTCCGGCAGATGCCTCTGCAATGAGAGGAAGATTAAATTCTGGGAAAGGCTTTTCTTCCATGCAGGCACAGATAAAATTAACTGCTTCGGTGAGCTTGTCCTCTGGAATGATGAAGGTCAGCTCATCATGGATCTGCAGGATTGGACGAAGCCATTCACGCTCTGGCAGTCCTTTCAGAATTCTTGCAATGGCGAACTTTAAAATATCTGCTGCCGTCCCCTGAATTGGAGTATTCAGTGCACATCTCTCTGCAAATGATTTCTGGCCCCAGTTATCCGAAGTAATGTTCGGCAGGTACCTACGTCTACCAAGCCAAGTCTCCGAGTACATACGTCTTGCGGCATCTTCCTTGGTCTCCTCCTGCCATGCAGTGAGCCCTTTATAACCGTGCTTCAGGTTGAAAAGTATCTCCTCACACTCACTAACGGATTTTTCAACCCCTGCTTTAAATTTCAGCGTTTTCTGCAGTCCTCTTGGAAACAAACCATAGAACGTACCGAAATTCACATTCTTTGCAATCGTGCGGTGCTCCTTATAATTTGCAGAATGCTTATCCTGCGCCTCTTCATAACTCACACCGAAAATGACACTGGTCGTAGCAACATGGATATCTCCATTCTTCCGATAGGTATCCAGCATCTTCGGATCCCGGCAATAAAACGCGCCTACACGAAGTTCAATCTGTGAAAAGTCAAGTGACAGGATCAGATGATGATCGGGGGCTTTGATAAAGTTACGGACGCCAATCGGATCATTGGTTTTACGAGGCATGTTTTGGCAGTTCGGCTGCGTACAATTCATTCTCCCTGTCTCCGTAGAAAGCGCATAGAAGCTTGGATGAATGCGTCCAGTTACCGGATTCAGATGTTTTAAGTAACCGTCAATATACGTAGATTTGATTTTGCCCCACTTGCGATATTCCTGTACCAAAGAAAACAGGCTAGAAAGTTCTGGACGATTTTTATCGCACCACTCTTTCAGTAGTGTCATCGTCATATCGTCCGCTGCTTCACGATTTGTTTCTGTCGTTTTCAGAATCGGAAGGCCCAGATCCTTATACAGGTAATTCTTAAATGCCTGCGTGGAGCAATTGGCTCCGATATTCACGTCGCCAATGATGAATCCGATTTCTTTTCGGATACGTTCCATCTCTCCTTCCGCTTGTTGCTTTCTTTCCTGCATCAACGGAAGATTTACTGGTACTCCATTACATTTCATGATTCCAAGATACACAGCAGTCGGACTCTCGATGTTCTCCACGATGTATCGGTGTTTCGGAAGGTAACGATCAAACCAAGCATTAAATTTATGGTAAAGTCGCAGAGCAAAGTCGGAGTCGGCAGATCCATAACGGACCGTTTCTGGATCCTGTGCATCCAATTCGTCAAAATGCTTTCCGGCAGTCACACTTGAAAATGATGGCAATGGTTCTCCGAACAACTCCTCTGCCAGATGCTTTAAACCGCTTTCATTTAATTTGCGGAATTCGTATGTACTTTTCAGGCTCATTTGTGAAGCACAGATTGTGTCATAAACAGGAGCCTGAATCACAATGCCATGCACATATGCCATTGAGGACTCAAAGGCTATGTTATGGGCAATTTTTGTAATAGATGTATCCGTAAGGAATGCGGTCAAAAACGCGAATAACTCCGCCTTGTCTATATTGGTGCCGCTACGGTGAGCAACTGGCACATAGATTCCCGTTCCTTCCTTAATAGAAAAAGAACAACCTACAATATGAGCCTTTGCTGGATCAAGTGCTGATTTGTCCTCTTCGCGGAAAGCATCATCAGGAGCAGTCTCAAAGTCAAATGCCACAAGCGGACTGCCCGCGATATATTCTTTGATACCTTCCGTGGTAGTTACGCATTTATATTCTGTAGTCATACATTTTTCTCCTATAGGAATAACCCAGAGGAGCAAGACACCCCTCCGGACATTCCGGCAACTTGTATTTTGTTTCTTACTTCAAAGGCTCAATCACTTCGCCCGTCTCTGGATCCACCACTGGTTCATCATCAATCAAAGAGGCCGGAGTAAGATTAGCTGCATAATTCTTCACAGTATCCGTCACACCAGATACAGCCGCACGTTCCTCTGCAGTCAACATACGCACGAAACCGAAAACCGCCTGTGAGAAAGCAATACCTGATGCATTTGTTGCTTTCTTCAGTGTGATTTTTGTGACTACCTGATTCAGCTTGCGTCCACGAGAGAGCTGGCTTTTAACATAATTCGTGAAAGTCTTCAGGGAACCAGTCGGCAGAGAAATAGTAATAGGGAATAACTCACCTTCGCGCAGGATGTAAAGCATACGCTTGTTTTTACACAGCTTGCTCTGTCCATCGCCACTTCCAAATTTGTTATACGGACAGTTCTGACAACTGCCACCTGGATTTCCGATACCACTCACACCGTCAAAAGATCCACAATCCGGAGGATTGCTCCCTCCGTTATACTTGTCGTGATAATATGCAAAAGCGGGATGGTTATATACGATGACGCCGGTGATATCCTTTGCCATCTCAGCATCCTCTCCATCAGCAGCCGGAATTTCAAAAGCCGTACCGCCACCAGCAGGCAGCTTCACACGGTCAAAGGAAAATTCCAGTCCCTGGCAATCATCGGCCAGTGCTTCGTTCAATACGTCCTGGTTTGCAAGCACAGCGAACCCTGCGTTCACTGCAAGTTCATTCTGATTCTTTTCTGACATGATCTATGTCCTCCTGTAAAATGTAGTAATTTTGTTTTTTTGCAATGCTTCAGTGCTGTTCACACACTTACGACTTGCGAATCCCGACTGACACTTTTTCATAAGTGCTGACGGTATCGCCGAGCCATCCTGGAATTTCCTCGCCGGTAATTTCACGCTGTTCCTTAATAAAGGAAGCGAGTGTATTTGTATTAACCGTTTCCGTAACAAGGCTGCCATAGCCATTCTCCTTCAGGGCCTGCATCATCTCATCCTTGCGGCCTGCTGCCGGAGAAGCAAACAATCTGCTCTTTAAGTAGAATGTGCTGCCATTGCGAGAAAAGCGGTCAAGCTCGGCTTCTGTCATGGCGTCTGAAAGTTGCAGATCAAGATCTGTGATTTTTGCCCCCAGTGCCTTGGCCTTTGCTTCCAGGTCCTTCTTCTGTTCTTGCAGTGTCTTGAGCCTGTCAGCCATTTCAAAAATCTTTGTATTTTCCATCAGTGACTACCTCCTTTCACTTACTACCGAGAAATTCAACCCCTCTAGGAATCTCAGCTTTTGAAAGGATCTTTACCTTTTCGATAATCATCGACCAGCATCTTTGCCAGATTGATTTTCTTACGGAGGGCATACAGCACCTTGCGATCTACTGTATCCTTGCAGACAAGGTAGATATAATGGCACTTCTCGGTCTGACCAGCCCTATGAATACGTGCCTTTGCCTGTTCAAAATTCGACATGGAATAATCAAGAGAATAAAAAATCATCGTGCTCGCTGCAGTCAGTGTGATGCCAAGACCGGCTGCTGCAATCTGTCCTACAAACACACGGCACTTTTCGTCATACTGGAAACTATGAATTTCACTGTCGCGGTCCTTTACCCCGCCACGCACAACCGCATAACCGATCTTTTTCTTTTCCAAAAGTTCCTGGATATCATCCAGTTCTGGTACAAAACGCGCAATGATTACGATCTTCTTATCTTCAGCAATCGCCGTATCAATGATGTCTGAAAGTGCATTGAGTTTTGCGCTACTTACAGCATTCACCACACCACCATCATCCGTCAGATGGCCACCGGTAATCTGTGATAAGCGGAGCATTCGTGTGAGAATGTTGGCAGTTGTCACCTCGGATTCATCCATTTCCGCATAACTGTCCGATTCGATACTGTCATAGATTTTGGCAGCATCTTTTTCTAATTCCACGGCACGGACTTCTTCCGTAATCTCTGGAAGATCCAGGCACTCTGCCTTTGTCACACGGAATGCTACTGAATGGAGCTTTTTGAGAAAATCATCCGTCATCCATTTACGGAAAATCGGTGTGTGATTGCCATATCCACCCATATCAAAATACTGATTACGAAAGGCATAAAACGATGTTCCAAAAATCTGTGGATTAAGAAAACGGTACTGTGAAAAAACGTCAAGCTCTCGATTTGTAATGACCGTTCCGGTGAGAAGCAGCTTGTACTTTGCTTTATCACCAATATGCTGCATTCCCTGGCTCTGCTTCGAGCGATTCTCCTTCAGCTTGTGGGCCTCGTCCGCAATCACAAGATCCGGATTGTAGGCCAGCAGTTCTTTTTCTAACCTCCATGCTGATTCATAATTCACGACCACAACCTGCAGCCCCTCTTCTGGGAGTTTGGTGAGCTGTTCCTTTTTCTTTGCAACTGTCCCTTTCAGAATGACCAGCGAATATGGGAAATCTGCAAATTTAGCAAATTCCTCTTCCCATACCCCAAGGATGGAAAGCGGCGCAACCACCAACACACGGTTGATCTTTCCGTATTGATACATGCAACCAAAAACAGCGATGCTCACGATCGTTTTCCCAGTTCCCATTTCCATAAGTAAGGCTGTGCCACGGTTTTTAAGTTGGTTATCAAATACTCCGAATTTATCGCAGGCAAAGGCAAATGCTTTTTTCTGATGCTCATACGGAGTTGCCTTAATTGGCATCGTGAGTTCAACATTCTTATTCATTACCGTCACCTCGCATTTCTCTGATCTCAATGCCCTGCACGGTTTCGCCCGGAGTCAGAACAAGAACTTCACAGAAATCTCCGAAAAGGAAATGAAGTAACCTCTGTGGAATGCGTCTACTTGTACTCTCAAGCACTTCCTGTTTGATACCGTTTTTGTCTGCAATGTTTATTCTTACTTTGTGTTTTAATTTCATGGATCTGTCCTCCTTTTTTCTGTTCTTCATTGCTTTGGAGGATGGATTTATTTCCTTCCTCACTCACTGCCGAAAAATTCAACCCTCCGAAGAGGTGAGGTCAGGAGGACTCCGACCGCTATAAATACCGCCGCACATGACTTAGTCCTGCTTAGTGGACTTACGGCGCTTGATACGTTCTACACCCAGTGCCTTTGCCGTTTTGTCAATGATCTTGTTCTTACGGTTGGTCATTGCCTGGGAAGATGGCAGCTTTCCTGTTGCCTCCGCTTCAGCCTGACGCATCTGTTCCAGCTGCGTTTCCATCCCGAAGTGCTCAAAAAAGAAATCTTGCTGTGCTTCCGTGCAATCTTCGTCAATGACACGACGAACCTGTGTAGCTAATGGATTTTCCGGTTCTGGTTCGGAAAACATAGAATCTTCCGGGTTACTACCCTTGGCAGAGATTGTGTCCCAAGGATCAACCGCATCCTCGTCATTCGGATCAGCCTTGTAGCTGTTGACCTTTGCTTCAAACAGTGGATCGCGCAGCTCATTTTCGTATCGATCCTTCAAATCTGAATCGTGGTCAGTCTCATCCAGCATGATGGTGAGTTCGAGCGACAGATCTTTGCCGACCTCAAGCTTTTGTGTAACCGTCTGTCCGTTTTCGATGTCTTCGAACTTGTAACAGTAGTACTTGCCGTCTGCTGTCAGGTAACAGGCACGATCGGCATTGAACCCGCTCTTGCGAATCTTCGATGTCTCTTTTTTCTTCATTGCAGTGTCCTTTCCGTCCGAGCGGGACGGAAGGACACAAAAAGAGCCTGCGGTGAAGATGAACCACAGGCTCCAATGGCCAAAAATAGGCGCACGAAAGCAACGGTGGGAGCATCTTCATTCCAAACACAGCCTTTAGTGCTGTGCTCAAAATTCTTATGCATCCCTCCGTCCTTATAGCGCTATTTGGACAAGAGATTTGTTTTGTTGATTACATTTGAAAGTTACCACATTTGCTTTTTTTGCCCGTTGAAGAAAGTTCTACAAAAAAATTTTTAAGCAAAAAAAATAGACCGGATTTCTCCAGTCTACTTTTGTTCTTATCTATTATCATTATTTGATGGGTGGTTGGTGTATCAAATGTTCATAGTGAATCGCCACCAATTCCGCATAAGTATCAGAATAATCCTCTGCCCAATATAGATGCAGTATTTGGTCATATATGGTATTCTCTTCACCCTTAGCTCCCGGAAGCGTCAAGTCCAATGGTCTCTCCGCTAACTGCAACAATCTATTGCTTAATCTGAATGGAATATGAATTCCCAAGCAACAGGAAACGACATTCTCTTTTGTGAGATTCTTTCCTTTCTTCATATTGCTGACAGTCGTATTATCAAGTCCGGTTACCGACTTAAGCGTTCGAAACGATACATTACAAATCTTCTTATCCATCAACGTTGCAAGTGCTTCTCCGAATTCCATGCCATTTATCGCAGCAAGCATCTCTCGCGCAATCTCGTTCACAAGACCAAGGCTCAATTTCTCATCATCCGACAATGCCGAAAGCTCATCATAATAATTGAAGGTCTTGCTTGCCATAGAACTCGGCAGGGTAATGTAGTGGAGCTCACCCGTCTCTTTATCCATTACAAACTGCAGGAAGCATTCTTCCTCATGTGCTTTGGCATATTCCGTAAAAAATAGTTTTCCCTTATCATCTCGTTCCAGATATTTCTTATCATAAACACAGAGCTTATTATCCACATATGCGAAACAATCGGTATCCACCATGCAGGCAAGGGCCTTGCTCTCCGAATACCATTCTTTGAGCTTTGCTTTTTTGACGGATGTTGTGATAGTTTTCCCTTCCATCACTTCATCTGTCAGCACAACTCCTACCGGTTTCGAATTACTGTCGGTGTCTATAGATACCGTTTCGACTTTCGTCTTATGCTTCCTGTCAAATTCATTCTCAGGATATGGATCCTGTCCGCCCGAAAGGAGAAAATACCGCAGATAAGCATCTACTAACATTGCAAGCCTTGACTGGCGGAAATTCTGGTGCTCCACAACAGTAAAAAATTCTGTTGCCTTACTATTATCTACGCTCGCCTTCAGTTCATCAAATTTACCATGTGCCTCTATGGTTTCTTTCGTAACTTTCTTTGCCAGCATTTCGCGCAAGAGCCTCTCATAGCATCCCAATCTGCGAACCACCCGCTTGATCCTTGCGTTTTCGGCCCCCTTCATCAGGTCAGATATATACTCGCGGAAAGACTTACCCGGAATGATTCTTGCATTACCGGCTTGCACATCATGAAGGAAAACCTTTGCATACTTTTGTTCCTCTGCTGACAACATGGAAAATGACTTATGCAAATCAGTCAACGTCTTGTCCAGCGTTTCTTGATCATACTCGCCCTGAATCAGCTTGAGGAACTTTTCAAAACGAGTATTCATATACTCGGCGTCAATCTTTGTCGTGTCATACTCCGTGATATGAATTTTTACATCATACGGAACATCCCCGCCGTGACCTCCGCCACCACCTCCTGCCATCTCCTTATATCTTGCTAACAGGATCAGATACGTCATTTCATCGAATAACATCTCGATATCCGTTCCGTCTTCAGCAGAATACACACGCTGTTTCCAGTTGAAGCCCTGTATCTTGGCTGCCTGAAGATAGGTGTCAAATTGATTGAATGCCTTAGCAAACTTCCGTTTCTCGGACCGTTCCTCAGGCAGCTTCTCAAAATCTTTAATGGCGGCAGAATCAAATATTTCCTTAATTTCTTCAAATGTCCTATTAAGATTACGCAGATTCCTCGGCAACTTGTCCACGAACAATCCTATAGGAATATTGCCGGAATAAGCCTCTACCGCTGCTTCGATGTTTTTCTCCATTGTATTCGGTCTTCGATAATATTTTATGATACCAAAAGGCTTCTCCGATTCATTGAACAGTCGGTTGGTTCTCGAAAATGCCTGGATCAGCTCCTCAAACTTCATCACCTTATCCAGATAAAGAGTGTTCACCCATTTTGAATCAAATCCTGTAAGCATCTGATTTACAACAATCAGAATATCTATTTGCTGATCCGGTTCCAATCTTTCATACGGCTTCTTATGTGCAAGCCGCAGGCTCACATCTTTCCTGAACTTGTCATACGTCGGTATTGTAAATGTCTGCCCCAGCCGATCCCGATAATCTTCCAACATCTCCACGATACCGTCTTCCTTATCCAGAGATCCGGTGCCGCTCTCATTATCAATCGTAGGATCAAACATTGCCGTTATCATCAGATCAGGCATTTCCTTTTTCATCAGCCTCCAATACCGTACCGCTTCAGGGATACTGGATGTAGCAAATATCGCATGGAACTTACCACCACGGCTGTATATAAGCCACTTCTTCTTAATATCCGAAATAACCCCCATTATGTACTCATCCGTCTGGTACTGCTCATTCGGAATGAAATCTTCAATGCCCTTTACCCACTTATCGCCAACCTTCTTCCCGTATATTTTTACCTGGGAAGAGTCCATCCATTTGTAGAAGACCTTCTTTTTCTTTTCGTCCTTCAGAACGTCTTCTACCGTTTCGGCCTTGGCTTTTTCTAAGGCTACCTTCTGACGGAGCTCGTCATCATCATATATCTTGACCATATAAGGATCAAAGCCAAGGACATTCTTATCACGGATGCCATCCGCAAGTGTATATCTATGGATTTCACTACCGAAAATAGTTGTGGTCGTGCTGTCCTTTTTAATATTAACGTCCTGGATCGGCGTACCGGTAAATCCGAAAATAATAGCATGCTTGAAGGTATCTTTTATTGTCGTTAACATATCACCGAAAGTAGATCGGTGGCATTCGTCGATTATTATGACCAGCCTCTTAGACCTGATCTTTTTAAGGTCAGCATCCTTCAACCCTGCCATATCCTCTGAAATATTGCTGAGCTTCTGGATGGATGTAACGATGAGCGTATTATCCTGATCATCACTTTTCAGCTTTGATATCAGAATGTCTGTATTTTCCGTAGCTTGTACGCTCTCCGTTTCTGTAGCAAATGACCTGTACTCTTTGAGTGACTGGATACCCAGTTCTTTTCTATCCACAAGAAATATAACCTTATCCGCATCATGCGAACTTGCAATCAGCTGAGCGGACTTGAAACTCGTCATCGTTTTGCCGCTGCCCGTTGTATGCCAGACATGTCCGCCCCTTTGAGTCTCAGGCGTATCTTCTTTCCAGTTCCTCTTTGTTACCCGATCGGCAATGCCGATTGCAGCGTAATACTGATAACTTCTCATTACCTTAAGCAGGTTGTCATCTGTATCAGCAATCGTGTAGAATCCTATCAGCATATGAGCCATAGGAATATTCAGAAGTCCTGCCGTAACCTTATCCCACTCATTGATAGGCATATTATCAAAGTCCGCCCAATGGAAAAAGAACGCCGGATTGAAAACACCATCCTCTCCCGGATTTGCAAAATAGACCGCTTCCTCAGGCTCCATTGCGACGAATACCTGTATCAGAGAAAAGATCCCCCGAAACACACCCTCATGCGAATACTTTATGATTTGGTTATATGCATCGCTTACCGGAATGTCGCTTCTCTTAAGCTCGATATGGATAACAGGCATACCATTGATCAGGAGCATAAGATCCCCTCTTCTGTCATTCAGAATAGGCGATTTCGTATTGAAATGCGGTTGCTGAACAATCTGGTATCTGCTCTCACCATAAGCGATTTCCTGACGGTCATAAATCTTCAGGCTGACTTCTTTTCCAAAGTGCAGTTCATCATCCGGATTGTCTCTGGTAATAGATACACTCCGACCATTGATAAAGCTGTTCAGCTTCAGCGGTGTCCGCAGATTGATGATCTGTTCCATGATCTGCTGCATCTCGCCATCCGTCAGCGGACACTCATTCAGACAGTTTCTCTGTCTGTTGTTATTAAACAGAATACCCGCCCAGTTTTTAAGTAGATCTGCTTCCGATGGATGACGGATCACCTCTGGCTCCCATCCACGCTCTACTAAGACGCCTATGACGGCTTCTTCAAAATCGCTCTCTTTATCAAAAATCACGTCAGGCACCTCCTTCTACACAAACATTTTCTCCATGCACGCACTCTTTATATGCTTTATCTTCTCCAGCTCTTCCTTCTCAATCTCAATAAGCCGATCCATCTGACGGAAATATTCACCGATTTGCTGTTGTTCCTCTATTGTCGGCGCAATATAGGCCCTCTTTTCCAGAAATGCTTTCGGCTTCAATGTCCTGAGCTTCTTGACTGTGCCCTCCATACTCCGTGATATTTCCTTGATGAAGCGCGGATGTCTTACGATACACTCCATAAAAGTCGAATCCTGATCTGTGTAAAAAATCTTGTATATCGGAGATACACAGCCCTTGCCCAAATCGTTCCGATGAATGGCTCCATAAATCACATTTGCCGGGTTATAGATGATGTCATCATATTCCGTCTGTAAGTACTTTTTATTTGCCTTGTCGATAATAAGGAAATCTCGCTTGTTAGTCTTCTTATCCTCCGGTCTGATTACGCCTTCTTCGATGGTAAACGCCAGTTGCGGATACTCATCGGATATCGTATCAATGATATGCCGCTCCTTAAAGATTTCAGAAAACTGGCAGAGTCTCCATGGTTCTTTATACTGGCCAAATCTGACGGCAGGAACATCTGCTCCATTTTGCGGAAACATCTTCTCTATCATAGCTTTTCTAACACATACAAGACGGTCTATTTCCTGCTGGTGCAGTTTTATCATATCGTCAAAGTTCTTAAAATATTCACCGATGGCTTTCTGTTCAACATAATCCGTAACAAATACATCTGTGTCATTTATCGCATTTTTAGTCAGGCTTGGAACGCCAGTTGATTCGTCCTTCTTTTTCCAATCAACATTCTGAAATAAACCAAAAACAAAATTTATATCGTTATTTTCTTTTGGAACAGCGTAAAACAAGGTGTCCACCGTCCAAAATGGGGCTTTTAAAATATATGGCTTATCAATAGTTCCTTTTCGGCCTATCCCTACAGCATCATCTTTATATGAAAGTGCTTCGTTAACACTCAGCATATAGCCGCCTGTACCATATACAGGAATATCACCTCGCTGTAAATGCTTGTAGTCCATGCCATTTTTAACATCTACTATGCGGGATAATTTTTCTTTTTTCCAATCCTTTTTATACCCATCAAATCGCACCTTCGGAGTTAAGTCCTTCTTCATTGCATTTTGCCTCCCATGATAAGCCTAAATTCTTGAAGGCCTTCCTTGTCAGCTCCTTCTGCCTTTAATGAGTCCACAAAGCTGGCAAGGCTATTCCTTATAGATGCCTTTTCACTTTGAATATCATGCATCGTAGTTGAATATTTCTGCGATAAGTATTCCATTCTTCCAGTCACATTCATTACAATATCTGTGGAAATTGACTGTAAATCTTTTACTAACGGCGCGATCCATTTCTGCTCCACTATTTTCAGTGCCTCTTCCTCAGAGAGTCCTTCTATGACCTCTTTTGTTTTAATATGAAGGTCTTCCTTTTTCTGCTTCATATCCTTCTTAACAGAGCTTTCCTCGTCCATTAGCCTAAGTGCCGACAGTAATTTACCATCTAGTGATTCTTCAGGGAACTCAAATTTCATTTTAAGCTGCTGAATCCTGCTTGTCAGAGAAGGTTTTTTACAGCTTCCGTCTTTGTTCTTCTCTATACGATTCCAGTCTGCATCACTACACGATTTCATAAAAGTGAGTGCTTCCTTCTTTGACAGCGACATATATTTGTTTAACGCATTTATCTCATCGCTTTCCACTTCCTGAAGAATTTCATCACAGGCTGATTTTAATTCCTTGGAAACAAACGCATCATTACTGTCATTTAAGAAACTGCCCTGTTTTTCATCCTCATCGAGAGAATCAATAATCTCCGTATACTCCCCGGCAATCTCTGACAAGCGTTCTTCCAGAACCCGTATTGCTTCAACCTCATTTGGCATGAGCATTTCTTGTACAAGTTCAAATGGTAAGATATGCCCCTTCCATCCATCCTGTACTTCCGTCACTTCATCATCGTCATCATTTTTGTTGTTTTTCTTGATGACCATATTCGGATCTACCTGAGTAATGACCTGGAACCCTTCTGTCTGAAGCATCTCTATATCCGCAGAGATAATATCCCAGTATTTCGCAAACACCTGATAGGCAACATATCGATCCGCCAACTTAACCCGATCAATCCTACCAAAAATATCCTCAGTAATCTTTTCTTTCTCCTGTTCAGCTGAAACATCCAGTATGCCGTCGATCAAATCTTCCTTAAGCGTCTCATAAAAGCCGACGAATGCTTTTGTGAATGTAACCCTGTATGCTTCAACTGACTCAAAAGAATCTATTGTACCCTTGATATCCTTTGTCCTCGGCTGAAGATATCCCGCTGACACCTCTTTAAACAATGCATTTCTAAGTCCTGGAAACGCCTCCCAGTATTCCTCAAAAGCATCGACCTCACTTACCGGAATACCGCCAAACATCGTTGCGCGGATATCCCATTTCTCCGGATCATCCGTAGAATCAACATACCTGGTGATATTTAGGTTATACTCATTTTCCTGTACAGTTTCTTTTGAAACCAATACGGAATATTTATCAATCTCCGTTCTGTATTTTACGGTATCTACTATCTTCTTAATATCAGAAGCCCTAAGCTTGTTATTTTTCCCGGATTTTTCAAAACCCTTGGACGCATCAATGATAAGAACGTCCGAACTCGGTCTATTTTTTTTCAAGACCATAATGATTGTCGCAATATTGGTTCCAAAAAATATGTTCTCCGGTAATCCGATAATTGCATCAATACGGTTTTTCTCGATCAGGTTCTCGCGGATTTTTGCCTCTTCACCGCCACGAAAAAGCACACCATGAGGAAGGACGATGGTCATGATACCGTCATCTTCAAGATGATAGAGATCATGGAGCAAGAATGCAAAATCCGCCTTGGCCTTTGGCGCAACGCCGAAATCCTTATACCTTGGATCGAACTCTTTGTCCTTCGGATCCCACTTTTGGGAATAAGGCGGATTGCTGACTACGGCATCCACCCTCACAAGCTTATAAGTAGTCTCTTTCTTGTTCTCTTCAAAGAAAGGCCAGTCGTCCTCCAGTGTATCTCCGTTTCTCACATTGATATTGGCAGGCTTGATTCCTCTCATGACCAAATTCATCCTGGTCAGGTTGAATGTATTCTCTTTCAGTTCCTGCGCGTAATAATCAATCTTTCCATCACCACTAATATATTTTGCAGCCGATCTGCCGATGTTTATTAATAGCGACCCAGAACCAGATGTAGGATCATATATTTTGATCTGCTTCCTATCTTTAAGGTGCTCTGCCACGATCTCGGACATCAGCACAGATACCTCATGCGGTGTATAGAACTCTCCCGCTTTCTTTCCAGCATTTGCTGCAAAATTGCTGATTAGATACTCATAGATGAAGCCAAGAACATCGTAATCCTGCTTGCCGTCCATCGGAATCTTCTTGATCAGCTTCAGGAGCTTCTTCACCGCCTTTGTCTGTGAGCCGGAAGTCTCTCCCAACTTCGACAACCCAGTCTGAAGAGTATTGAAGATTTTCTCAAATACCTTCTTGTAAACCTCATCGATATTTTGATCGAAGTCAGACAGTGCATCCCTGACATCCTTCACATCAAAATCATTTCCCTTTGCCAACCATGTTGAGAACAGATTGTTATAGGCAATAAAATAACCAAGTGTCTCCCGCACGTGTTTCGCATACTTGACGTCCTTTTCGTCAACCTTCTTGATTTCATCTTCGCTGAGCTTTTCCTTTTGAAAAAGATTCAGCTCACGCTCCGACAAATATTTGTAGAAGATGAAGCCAAGGATGAAATCCTTATACTCATTAGCCTCTATCTTTGATCGCATCTGATTAGCCGATTCCCAAATCGTTGATGCAAGTTGATGTTTATTCATTATGTTTTCCTCCTGCAGTGCCTATATTTTATAAGCATTATTTATCGGCTGCTCTACCACTACGTGCCCATTCCTCAAGTTCTGAATACTTAAATTTCCACGCCTTGCCGATCTTCATTCTTGGAATATCTTTGCCCTTACGAATCCAGTCGCGAATTGTGGCGGGCTTAACACCCAGGAATTCTGCTGCTTCTTTTGTACCTACCCAGTTTTCTTCTTTTACACTCACAGTCATAGTCTCCTCGCTCCTATAAGGCACAATTGTCCATGTTTAATGGTACCATAGTTTGCGTGGTTTTTCAATTGTTTATAATATTTTATATCTGTTTGCGTGGTTACATTCCAAAATGCAATGCTATTATTTCACGCCTAAATTTTCCAGTAGTTAGAACTACTGTCACAGACAGCAAAAAGGGACTCCGACAGACCGCCATTTTATGGGCAATCTCTCAAAATCCCTTGATTTCAAGCCTTTTCTTTACTCTATCTTCTGCTTTGCTGCTTCCGTATCCTCGAAACTCCTTACCGCATTTCAGTCAAATATGCAAGGAGTAAAAACGAACACCCTAATAACGAAATATCCTGTTCATCGTTACGGAATATATAAATCGTTACAAGGGTGTGCATTTCTTTATCTGTATACTGATCATCCCTGTTACTCCACAGCTACCATTCCTACTTTCAGACAAAAAAATAAGCTATCTGCACACCCATTAGTGTCAGAAAGCCTCTATCTTCCCATGTTTCTATTCACCTTAACGAAAACAAGCAGAAATCCTTGTATCAATCACGCAACGCTTTCATCGAAAATCCTACCCTCAGTAGGCGCAAGGACTTCAACCATATAACGGACAACAGATGCTGGGGTGAAGAATTCACCGCCGCCCTGACCTTCAGCCAGCGCAAATTCGCCCAGAAAGTATTCATAAATCTCACCGAAGATGTCAAGCTCTACATCCGCAGGAATATCCTTAAAGTTCTTCAAGAGCTTTGCCAATACGAGCGGATCATCTTCGCTGTTAACGCTGTAATAAATATCCTTTGGAAGAGTATCTTCCAATTCAGCGGTGTATTTTTCAACCGCTTCCATAGCTTCTTTAACCTTCTTGGCAAGATCTTCACTTTCCGGCAAATTCAACAGCCAATCATATCTGGCTTCTTCCGGCAAATAAAAACCGCATTTTTCAATAGCAATTTCGTGGATAGGGCACTCCATACGAGTACCTTTGGTAGAATTAAACTCTGCCTTGATCTCAGGCTCGAACTTGCTATATTTTACATCTGCAAATCGCAGGAAAATCAAGCCGAGAATAGGCTCGGCGTATTCCGTGGACTTCAAGCCAGAATTAGCACGTAGCTGATCGGCAGTCGTCCACAATGTATCTTTTAAATTTTTCAACTGTTTGTTAGTCATATCTCTTCTCCAGATTGAGGTATTTTCAAATCAGTACTTCCCATTTTCCATATCTCTTTCCGTCGACTCTACGGATATAATCCTTTTTTTGTAAGGACTCCATAATTCGTTTTACGGTGCTAAGAGATTTTCCTGTCTCTGCCACAAGCTCTTTTTGCTTAATGGACGGATTCTTGTAAATCAATTTCAAAACTGCCAGTTCTTCTAAAGTGCATTCCAAAGTGTCAAATTGAGACTTTGGAACTTTAGGGATGACACTTTGAAAATTATCATCCACATAATCTACGTGCATATATCTGTTTTTCAGCTCATATTCCGTTCCCAAAATTAAATTGCTGAAGAACATTTCCAAGAACTTTGTTGTAGCATGAATACCATTTTGCAGATCGTTATAATTAGCTCTTACCAAAGCGTTGCGGAAATACCAAGAGTTCTTCTCAAAAGCATCATTGTTTACTTTGAACCCGAATGTCTTCATGTATTTGATCATAAAAACAGCCGTTGCTCTGGTGTTACCTTCACAGAACGGATGAATCTGCCAAATATCCGAAGCAAACTTAGCAAGATGTTTCACGCATTGTTCTACAGACAAGCCTGCATAGGAATACTGTTTCTCCGTAGCAAAATCATAATCAAGAGTGTCTTTGATACTGTTCCACGCTGCGTAGGTAACAGTATCTCCTTTCAGTACCCATTCTCTTTTTGTAATGTTATACTGACGAATCTGCCCGGCATGGGAAAATACACCATCAAACAATCTGCGGTGAATTGTCAGCCATTCAGCCGGTGAAAACTGAAATGCTTTCTCGCCTAATAGTTTCGCAATTCTTGCAGATACAATATCTGCCTCCTTAGTATCGTTTTCAACTTCCGTACGATCAGTACGTTGCTCGTAATAGCTCTGAATACGTTTCTGCGCTTCATCAATACTGATTTTTCCTTCGATATGTTCCTTGGCAGTATCTAACAGATACGCAGAGGTCTTCAAACCATCTACCGCCTGCAAGCCAATTGCAGTCTGCCACGCTTCACTCTTTTCAATTTGACCAGGCTCACCTTGTTTGATATATTCTTCAAGTTCAAATTGCCAGTTTTTTTCTGCTGACATAGCTGCACCTCGCTTCTTGCTTAATATGCAATCCTAAAATAATCCAAATACACTTTATACTTGTCCTGAGCGCTCAGGCAGGTATCTGTCAGATAGCCTTTTTCATTGTCCCATTCCTTTAGTCCACGGTAATAGAACATCTTCAGATTATCCTCAATGATGAACGGAACGATATTATATTTCAGGCACTCCTTAAACATAATCAATCTGCCCACACGGCCGTTACCGTCCTGGAACGGATGAATCCGCTCAAACTTCACATGGAAGTCCAGAATATCTTCAAAGGTCTTTGCTTCCTTGGCGTTATATTCCATCAGCAAAGCCTTCATTTTATCGGCAACTTCTTCCGGAAAGGCTGTATCCCTGCCGCCGACTTCATTCGGGAGTTTCTTATACTCGCCAACAGCAAACCAATCTTTTCTGGAATCACTGGTGCCGTTCTTCAAAACCAAGTGAAGTTCTTTGATGAATTTCTCCGTCAGAGCTGCTTTTGCATGATCAATAATCATGTCAATGCAGCGGAAGTGATTTGCTGTTTCGATCACGTCATCCACATTCAGCACTTCTTTTTCTACGCCGATGGTGTTGGTTTCAAAGATATATCTGGTTTGATCGTGGGTCAGGCGGCTTCCTTCCATATGGTTGGAATTGTATGTCAAATCAATCTGTGTTTTATGGTAGATCCCACCGGAATATTTACTTACCTTCTGCTCTTTCAGAATATCCAACAGAGTAATTGGTCCTTCTTTTCTTTTGTTGGTACGCTCCGGCTTTTCTGCGTTTTCCGGAATGTTCCATGTCTTGCCGGTAAGAAACGCACCGTTCACACGCCCCTGAGCACAGTAATTTCTAACACTGCGCTCTGACACATTCCACTTTTTCGCTATTTCAGCAACTGAAAGATATCGCATCTATAATCCTCCACCATAAAATCTATCCAAAAAACTACGTTAATCTATTATATAGTATATCACGTCATCGGCAAAAATATCAATAGTATTCAAGCCGAATTGTTGCATTTTTGCCGTCACAGGATACTTAGGTTTTCGATATTCCATAAAATACACAAATTTACGTAAAAGCATGATTAGGATTGCGTCATCTAATGCTTTGCGTGTACATCTATAAGAAAAAGTTCTCTCAATACCATGCGTACTTGGTATTGAGAGAACTTTTTTCCTAATCACTGATGCATTCGGTACAGTTAACTATAGTTGCTACATCCTTCATTTTTAAGCCAGACTTCCCCAATATATTATTTATATTCTTTGCAAATTGACCTGCATTCCAATCACCATTGACATATACCAAAATTAGCTTGGTTTTAGCTCTTGTGGATGCAACATAATGGTTATAAACATCTTCTTCACTTGACAGTCTATAGTCAGACACAAACAAAACTACTTGTTCAAACTCCAGTCCTTTCGAAGAGTGAAAAGTAATCGCAATTCGTTTCAATTCATCCATATTAAACGCAGGATGAAACTTAGGGTCACAAATTGTTTCATATACTTTTTTGCAATGTTCTTCTTTGGTATCGTAACCCAAATAATCTGTAATCACTTCAACCCGCTTTACGAAAACAGATATATCCTCTTGCTTTATGCACTCATCCAAAAGGCTAAGAGATTTTTTTATGTAATTCACTAAAACTTCCCACACCGATGTGGTGTGTTGAACCTTGAAAATTCAATATTTCAGCCAATAAAAAAGGCATAAACCTG
>PPYE01627284.1_pt1 | contig 23599 bp, 23 predicted proteins | sample 1559881 | NCBI WGS metagenome assembly PPYE01 (sample SAMN08240022, study PRJNA423297) | Human gut metagenome, whole genome shotgun sequencing project. | reverse complement strand
GGTAATCTCTGTCGCACTACGTTCGGGGACAAATAAGGACGTGGAGGATTATTTAAAAACCCATCACTATCAGTTTACAACGGTGAATGATCCGCAAGGTAAGATTGCGGATCAATGGCAGGTGAATGTGACACCAACAATTATTATTTTAAATAAAGGAAAAATGGATTTGGCCACAACGGGCTGGACAAGTTACTGGGGCTTAAAAGTGCGGTTGTTTTTCACAGAGTTTTTTGGCTAAGCGGTACAAAATCTATTACAATACACAGACTTATTTTAAAGAGGGCAGAATTATGATTATCGTAACAGGTGGCGCCGGTTTTATCGGCAGTAATATCGTTAAAGCATTAAACGATATGGGACGCAAAGATATTTTAGTGGTGGATAACTTAAAAGACGGGACTAAATTCATTAACTTAGTGGATCTTGATATTGCGGATTACTGCGATAAAGAAGACTTCATTGCATCTATTATTGCTGGTGATGATTTAGGCGAAATCGATGCGGTATTCCATGAAGGGGCATGCTCAGCGACCACTGAATGGGACGGCAAATACATCATGCATAATAACTACGAGTATTCAAAAGAGTTATTGCATTACTGCTTAGATCGTCAAATTCCGTTCTTGTATGCATCAAGTGCGGCAACTTATGGCGATAAAACTGAATTCCGTGAAGAGCGTGAATTTGAAGGCCCATTGAATGTGTACGGTTATTCTAAATTCTTATTCGACCAATATGTACGTGCAATTTTACCTGAAGCACAATCGCCAGTATGTGGTTTCCGTTATTTCAACGTGTATGGTCCGCGTGAAGGTCACAAAGATTCAATGGCAAGTGTGGCATTCCACTTAAATAACCAAATCCTGAAAGGCGAAAATCCAAAATTATTTGCAGGCAGTGAACATTTCCGCCGTGATTTCGTTTATGTAGGTGATGTGGCTCAAGTCAACATTTGGTGCTGGCAAAATGGCATTTCTGGTATTTTCAACTGTGGTACCGGCAATGCCGAGTCTTTCGCAGAAGTGGCGAAAGCGGTAATTAAATTCCACGGCAAAGGCGCAGTGGAAACTATTCCATTCCCAGAGCATTTGAAATCTCGCTATCAAGAATATACGCAAGCAGATTTAACGAAACTTCGCGCAACTGGCTACGACAAACCATTTAAAACTGTCGCGGAAGGTGTGGCTGAATATATGGCTTGGTTAAATAAATAAAAATATTGAATAAATAATGTCGTTCAATACTAGAAAATGAATAGAGTGCGGTTAAAATTAGTCTTATTTTTAACCGCACTTTTGTTATAAGGTCAAACATGAATATTTTAATTATCGGTCCGTCTTGGGTTGGCGATATGATGATGTCGCACAGTTTGTATCAACAACTCAAACTGCAATATCCAACTTGTCAAATTGATGTGATGGCACCGAATTGGTGTAAGCCGTTGTTGGCACGCATGCCGGAAGTACGCAATGCTATTGAGATGCCGCTCGGGCACGGCAAATTTGCCTTGTGTGAACGTTATCGTTTAGGTAAGGCATTACGCAATCAATATGATATGGCGATTGTGTTACCAAACTCCTTGAAGTCAGCTTTTATTCCTGCTTTTGCAAAAATAGCAGTGCGTCGTGGCTGGAAAGGAGAAAGCCGTTATTTCTTGCTTAACGATTTACGCAATAATAAACGGGATTACCCGATGATGGTGCAACGTTATGTCGCGTTGGCCTTTGAGCAAAATGCGGTACCGAAAGCGGCTGATATTCCTGTTCCTGAATTTGGTCCAGCTAAACGTTGGCCTCACTACCATTATGCGAAATTGGCCGAAATGCTCATTGAAAAAGGCTATGCAGTGGAATTGTTTGGTTCACCAAAAGATGTGGAAGCGGGAGAACAAATCCGCAATGAGTTGCCAGTTGAACTACAACTATTCTGTTTGAATTTGGCAGGGCAAACAAATCTGAACCAAGCCGTGGATTTAATCGCTCACTGTACAGCAGTAGTGAGCAATGACAGTGGCTTAATGCATATTGCTGCAGCAACGGACCGTCCATTGGTTGCGCTTTATGGTCCAACGAGCCCAAATTATACACCACCATTATCAGATAATGCCGTGATTATTCGTTTAATTGAAGGTGGATTGATTAAAGTCCGTAAAGGCGATAAAGAGGGCGGTTATCATCAAAGCTTGATTGATATTACGCCGGACATGGCATTAGAAAAATTAGAGGCATTATTAGCAAAATGAACCCTCTCCGCATACACTTACAATTAATTGGAATGGTGATTTTATGGGGCGCCTCTTGGCCTTGGGGACGAGTGGTTGCCCAAGCCATGCCGACGTTTATTGCTTCAAGTTTGCGATTTTTTTTCGCCATTATTCCACTCATTGTTTGGCTATATGTGGCAAATCGTTTCAAATATGCTAAACAACTCCGACCTAATCAATGGGTGGGATTATTTTTAACCGCATTGCTTGGAATTTTTGGTTATTCGACTTTCTTTATTTGGGGGTTGAAATATGTACCTGCCGGTCAAGGAACCGTGGTGGTGGCATCTAATCCAGTATTTACGATGTTTTTTGCGATTTTATTGTTTAAAGAAAAATGGAATCGCTGGGTTGTATTAGGCATGATTATTGCGATTAGCGGTTCTTTGTTAGCGATGACAAAAGGTCACCCAACAGATTTTTTACAACATTTTGGATTTGGGCAAATGTTGTTGCTGGGTGCTTTAGTTTGTTGGGTTGCCTATACGTTATTAGCCCGTAAAGTGCTCACGAAAATAGATTCGTTAACTGCTACCACTATTTCTTCAACTCTGGGCTTTGTTATGCTGACTTTAGCGGCGCTATGTACGGAAAATATCACAGATTGGGCAATAGTACTGCAATTAAACGGAACACAATGGTTCAGTTTACTAGGCCTTGCTTTTGGTGCGACTGTACTCGCCTATGCATGGTATTTTGATGGTGTGAAACACTTAGGTGCAGGCAATGCCTCGGCTTACATTATTCTTGTGCCGATTTTAGGCATTTTATTTTCAGCCGTTTGGTTGAATGAACAAGTGGATTCCTCCTTAATTATTGGTGGTATTTTAGCCGTATCAGGTCTCGGTATTATGCACTGGGGAAGAAGGTTAATTAAATGAAAGTATGCGTAATCAAAACTTCTTCCATGGGCGATGTAATCCATACTTTGCCGGCATTGACTGATGCGCAGCGTGCTATTCCTAATCTCTCTATCGATTGGGTGGTGGAAGAGAATTTTGCCGAAATTCCATGTTGGCATTCTGCAGTGAATCAAATCATTCCAATTGCCTTAAGACGTTGGCGAAAATCGCCTTTTTCGGCTCAGACCAAAAACGAGTGGAAATCTTACCGCACTTTATTGCAAGAAAATCAATATGATGCTGTGATTGATGCGCAAGGGCTGTTTAAAAGTGCCTTTTTTGCGACACGCTTAGCTAATGGCATTAAACATGGCTATGATCGGAAAAGTATCCGTGAGCCGATTGCTTCATTTTTCTACGATAAAAAATATGCGATTTCTTATCAACAACATGCCGTAGAACGTATTCGTCAGCTTTTTGCACAAGCCTTATCTTATCCATTACCGAAAGAGAAAGGGGATTATGACATTGTGCGTCATTTTATTTCTGCAGATTCTATCGAACCTTATGTGATCTTTTTTCATTCTACGACTAGAGATGAAAAGCATTGGCCAGAACATGAATGGCGAAATTTAATTGAAAAACTGACCGCACTTTCAGTTCAAGTGCGTTTACCTTGGGGAAATGAAAAAGAAAAGGCAAGAGCAGAGCGATTAGCCACAGGTTTATCTCATGTGGTCGTTTTACCTAGACTTTCATTAAATGAATTAGCTGACCAAATTGCTAATGCGAAAGCGGTGGTATCCGTGGATACAGGGCTTGCTCATTTAACTGCTGCATTGGATAAACCAAATATTACGCTTTATGGCGCAACTGATCCGACCTTAATTGGCTGTTATGGTAAAAATCAACATTATTTAACCTCAAACTCAATGGAAAATATTACTTCAGACCAAGTATTTTCTACCCTTAATTTATTAATTAAATAATTGAATATGTATTTATCTGGATTAAATTTAATAAAAATATTGTTTATTTTCCGATAGTTGTCTAAATTTAAGGTTGGCCTCTGGAGTTGTGGTGTATAAACTGGGAAAAGTTCAATTTTTTATTAACTTTATTAAATCATAAGGAAATCGTTATGAAAAGCATATAACTTCCATATTGACCAAACGGGAACTGATGTGGACTTTTATGGTTCTTTACGTGTTAAATGGGAAAGCACCTCTAACAAAACTAACTATGTAAATGGTAATGTAACTAAAGAACACATTAACCACGCAGTAGATAATAACGGCTCTCGTTTTGGTTTTAAATTAAAACAAAGCTTAGACAACGATTTCTATGTGCTAGGTCGTGCTGAATGGCGTATGCGTGGTGAGGCCCCTTCACAGCATGACTTTGATCATGTTTATACCCATCAACTTTACGCTGGTTTTGGACATAAAAAATTCGGTGAGTTAACTTACGGTAATATGACAACCATTACTGATGATGTAAGACAAACAGATTTGCCAAATACTTATAGCCTATCTGATGGTTTATTAGATACTTCTGCACGTCGTGTTACCCAGTATGTTTATCATGGTAACTACGGTTCAAGTAAAGTGAAATTCGGTGCATACTATGGTGATTCAAGCAAACGCAATATGAAAAACCTTGATTTAGTGAATAAACGTAAGAATGCTTGGGGTACAGGACTTATCTTTAACCATAAAATTGATGATATCCAAAATATAACTGTAGCAGCGGGCTTCACTCGTGAAATGGCTAAAAATACTGATAATTCTTCATTCTACCGTAATGCCTATGGATTAGGTTTAGCATATCATTTTGTTCAGACTACCTATGGCTTAGATTTAGAGCGCCAAACTATGAATAATCAAGGATATAAACGTATCAAAAACGAAGTACGCACAGTTATTCGTCACAGTTTAAACGAAAATTGGAACGTGTATGAAATGTATGCATATAAAACGCATAAACATAGTCGTAATAAGGACAGATCTCACCAATTTATGGTGGGTACTGAATATTATGTATATAACCAAGGCTCTTTGAAAGTCAAACCATTCATTGAATGGCAAGCAATTCGTAATAAATTCGAAAACAATACGGTAGATCGTAGTCGTGATTTCAAAACGGTTATCGGTTTACGTGCATACTGGTAATTTATCAGTTTAATCTTATAAAACGAGCGGGTAGTGAAAGCTATCCGCTTTTCTTTTGGCTTGTAATTTTGATTTTCATCCCCATAATACTGCACAGGCTCAAAGTGTGGTAACAAAGCGACATCTTTTTTGAACATTCACGATTTATGAGCAAAATTGACCGCACTTTTACTCAAAGAATAAATAGGAACAAATAATGAATTACACTCAAGACAATGACAAACTTTACCGCTACCTTTTCCAAAACCGTGCCGTGCGTGGTGAATGGGTGCGATTAAACCAAACTTTCACTGATACCTTGAATACCCATCATTATCCAAAAGCGGTACAAAACTTATTAGGTGAGATGATGGTGGCGACGAATTTGTTGACTGCAACATTAAAATTTAATGGCAATATTACGGTTCAGATTCAAGGTGACGGCCCATTAAAATTAGCCTTAGTTAATGGCAATGATCAACAACAGATCCGTGCATTAGCACGTGTGCAAGGTGATATTCAAGATGGTATGAGCCTTCATGATATGATCGGTAAAGGCGTATTAGTAATTACAATTGCTCCAACTGAAGGTGAACGTTATCAAGGCGTTATCGGTTTAGATAAACCAACCATTACGGAATGTTTAGAAGACTATTTTGTCCGTTCAGAGCAATTACAAACCCAGCTTATTATTCGCACGGGTGAATATGAAGGCAAACCCGTGGCGGCAGGGATGTTGTTACAAATTATGCCAGATGGCCAAGGTATGCCAGAGGATTTCGAGCATTTAACCACATTGGCAGCAACCGTAAAAGATGAGGAGTTATTTGGATTACCCGCCGAAGAATTACTATATCGTTTATATCATGAAGAAGTGGTAGAAGTTTTTGAACCGCAAGCTGTTTCTTTCTTCTGTGGTTGCTCACCTGAGCGTTCAGGAGCAGCATTATTGCTGATTCCAGAAGCTGAAATTGATGAAATTTTAGAAGAGCATAAAGGCAGCATTGATATGCAGTGTGAATGTTGTGGCACACATTACTTCTTCAATAAAGAAGCCATTGATAAACTTAAACAAGCCCAATAAGAAAAATCCCCGTTCATGATGACGGGGATTTTTTTATGGTTGAACTTGTTCCAAACAATGTTTGATAGCGTCTGGAATCGAGCCACCATGATTTTTATTGGGAATGGAAATAAACGCTACGGAATTACCTTGTTTTTCCAATATTTTTGCCAATTGATGCGCATTGATTGTTCGCATTTTTTTCCGTTGATTAATACGCTGTAATTGTTCTTCAGTCATATTCGGATCCTCTTCAGGATGCTCTTCATAATAGCCTAATGTAATCAGAATATGTGATGGTTTTTGGCTAATCCATGGCTCATTTTGAGGTAAAAATGAGCCGTTGCCCCACCAAAGAGAAGGGCTTGCCAATGTGTAATGTTGAAATAAATCTGGTTGATGGAAGAGCACGTACAATCCAAATAATCCACCAAAAGAATGACCAAAGAAATATTGTTTTTCTTTATTGATATCGAAATGCTGTTCAATATAAGGCTTTACGTCTTGTTGAATAAAACGTAAAAAATCGGCAGCTTTCCCTCCTTTGGTAAATTCAGCACCTTCTGCAGGAAAAGTGTAGTCTCTGGTGCGTTCTTCAATGACGTAGGCTTTATCAGAGACATAACCGATACCAACAATAAGCGGGAGGGGTTTATTGGGATTGACAGCATTCACCGCCATTGGAAATTGAGCATTGCCATCTAAGGTGTAAAGTGCGGTCAGTTTTTGCGATGTTTTTGGCGGTACCGCAATAAACAAACGGTAATGTTTGTCTTCAAAGGTAAAATCTTTTTGTTGAATTTGATACATTTTTTTCATGTTTTCTTGAATAGGAGGAATCTTAAAGTCGGGTTCTGCTTGCGTGCTTTGCGTAAAAATCAGCAGACAAAATAAAAAGAGTAAACGCAGAAATGAGAGCATTGTTATTTAATTTTAAGTTGAGAATGGTTATCACTATATCTAAAAACTAAAGATAAAATCAACTTCACTTCATATTTACAACAAAAACACCCTAAAAAGAGGTATAAATTTCCAATAAATGTTCAAAAATTTGATCTAGTTAACATTTTTTTTCTGGCAATTACCCTAAAATAATTACAGGAAAAATTTTTAAACTTTAATTAAGAGGTGAATTATGACTGATGTTAAAAACGTAATTAAAGAACTTGAAGCTGTTGGTATTCATGATATCAAAGAAGTGGTTTATAACCCAAGTTATGAACAACTTTTTGAAGAAGAAACGAAACCAGGTTTAGAAGGCTTTGAAAAAGGTACGCTTACCACAACAGGCGCAGTGGCAGTAGATACAGGGATCTTTACCGGTCGTTCACCGAAAGACAAATACATCGTTTTAGATGATACCACAAAAGATACTGTGTGGTGGACTTCTGATGTGGCGAAAAACGATAACAAACCAATGACTCAAGAGACTTGGTCAAGCTTGAAAGGACTTGTGACTAAACAACTTTCTGGCAAGCGTTTATTCGTGGTTGATGGTTTCTGTGGTGCAAGTGAGCAAGATCGTATTGCTGTGCGTATTGTCACTGAAGTAGCATGGCAAGCGCACTTTGTTAGAAATATGTTCATTCGCCCAACAGAAGAACAATTAAAAACCTTTAAACCAGATTTCGTGGTTATGAACGGCTCTAAATGCACCAATCCTAACTGGAAAGAACAGGGTTTGAACTCTGAAAACTTTGTTGCATTTAACTTAACGGAGCGTGTTCAATTAATCGGTGGTACTTGGTACGGTGGCGAAATGAAGAAAGGTATGTTCTCAATGATGAACTACTTCCTACCGCTTAAAGGTGTAGGTGCAATGCATTGTTCTGCTAACGTAGGTAAAGACGGTGATGTGGCAATCTTCTTCGGTTTATCAGGTACAGGTAAAACCACCCTTTCCACCGATCCAAAACGTGAATTAATCGGTGACGATGAGCACGGTTGGGATGATGTAGGTATCTTTAACTTTGAAGGCGGTTGTTATGCGAAAACTATCCATCTTTCTGAAGAAAATGAACCGGATATCTATCGTGCAATCCGTCGCGATGCGTTATTAGAAAACGTCGTTGTTCGTGCTGACGGTTCAGTTGATTTCGATGATGGTTCTAAAACTGAAAATACTCGTGTGTCTTACCCAATTTATCACATTGATAATATTGTTAAACCAGTATCTCGTGCTGGTCACGCAACGAAAGTCATTTTCTTAACTGCGGATGCATTCGGTGTATTACCTCCTGTGTCTAAATTGACACCAGAGCAAACCAAATACTACTTCTTATCGGGTTTCACCGCTAAATTAGCTGGTACAGAGCGTGGTATTACCGAACCAACGCCAACCTTCTCAGCATGTTTTGGTGCAGCGTTCTTAACTTTACACCCAACACAATATGCTCAAGTGTTAGTTAAACGTATGCAAGCTGCCGGTGCAGAAGCATATTTAGTTAATACAGGTTGGAACGGTACGGGTAAACGTATTTCAATCAAAGATACTCGTGGTATTATCGATGCAATCCTAGATGGTTCTATCGAAAAAGCAGAAATGGGCAAGTTACCAATCTTTGATTTAGCGATTCCAAAAGCATTACCAGGTGTAGATTCTGCGATCTTAGATCCACGTGATACTTATTCGGACAAAGCACAATGGGAAGCGAAAGCGAAAGATCTTGCAGGACGTTTTGTGAAAAACTTCGAAAAATATGCGACTAACGCAGAAGGTAAAGCGCTTATCGAAGCAGGTCCAAAAGCTTAATTAGATTAGTATCTAGTTAAAATATCGATAAAAATGACCGCACTTTGGTTGATAAATCAAAGTGTGGTTTTCTTTATATTAGAAATTTTTTCATAGGATAGTAAATTGTAGTATTCCCAAATGTTCTTCTAAAAGATAGAAATTCTGGAGTCTCTATTTGAAGGCAAGGAAAATCTCATTTCGTGAGTTACTATTATTTCTCTCAGAAATATATTTATGATACGGGCAATATTCCCACTACAGTGTTAAAAAATATACTACAGTAAGCTTATATCGACAGATCTTTATTCAACACCAGGGAATAAATGCACGGTACACTTAGTTTTTACATCTATTGTATTTGAATGTTAGCTTAATCTATGGAGAACACTTACGGCAATAATGATGACTAATGAACCTATCCAGAAATTTAGGCTTGGTACGTTATCCCAGAAGAGCCAGTCACAGATGCTGGAGAAAATCACGCCAGTAAAAGCAAAAGGCGTAATGACATTTGCAGGGGCGTATTTAAAGGCGCGAGTGAGTAATAATTGGAAAATAAGACCGAATCCGCCTACCAAAAGCAGTAATGTGAATCCATGTAATGTTGGCATTTTCCACTGCGTGATGAAAAAGAGTGGCAATAAAATCGAGCCTAATAAGTGAAAGTAAAACACGATATTTTTAGGTGAGTTGTGTTTATTGAGCTCTTGTAAGCTGATAAATGCCATGGCTGCTAGCACAGCAGCACCTAACGCATAGCATACATGGATAGGGTTGATATTCATTGATCCGTTGGTCAGCATAATGATGGATACACCGATAAAACCCATAAAACTACAAGCTAATACTTTTAATGGTGTTCTGACTTTAAAGAAAAACAGCAATAAAGGCACAAAAAGTGAGGACGTATTCATCAATAAAGTCGCAATGGAAATTGGTAAATATTTAATGGCGTAGAAGGTTAGCAACATACTGGCAATGCCGGCGAGGTTGCGCAAAACGAGAAATTTCCATTGCGACATATCGACTTTGAAATCGCCATCTTTAATCAAAAAGGGCAAGAGAAAAACAAAACCAATAAAGAAGCGGGAAAATAAAATTTCACTGGACGGTAATTCATCAGAAGCGTATTTTACAAATACGCCCATTAAGACAATGCTGATGTAAGCTAACACCATACAAACAACAGCTTTTTGATAATTATTGCGGAGATGTATCTTTGGCATAAGGGTTCCTTGCACAAAGTGCGGTAAAAAATTGCCTTATTTTGTAAGAAAATGGGCTTGTCTTCGTCTAATGAAATGTAAGCTGAAGATTTTTCTATAATAAGGAAAGAAAATGAAATATACAAAAACATTTCTCATATTGACCGCACTTTTTGGCGGTTTGCAAAGTAGTTTAACGTATGCTGATCACACAGAATCATCAAAGGAGCAAAAAATGACAATGGAAAGCAAACAAGAACAACAAATTATTTATCTTGCAGGTGGCTGCTTCTGGGGATTAGAAGCTTATATGGAACGCATTCAAGGCGTGACTGATGCCGTTTCTGGCTATGCCAATGGAAAAGGCGATACCACGAACTATCAATTATTACATGCGACAGATCATGCTGAAACCGTGAAAGTGACTTATGATCCAAACAAAATTTCGCTAGATAAATTGCTGCAATATTATTTCCGTGTTATCGACCCAACCAGTATCAATAAGCAAGGCAATGATCGTGGCAGACAGTATCGCACCGGCATTTATTATCAAAACGAACAAGATAAAGCTGTTATTGAGGCAGCATTAAAAACCTTACAAAGCAAATATCAAGAACCGATTCAAATTGAAGTAGAACCGCTGAAAAATTATGTGGAGGCGGAAGAGTATCATCAGGATTACCTCAAGAAAAATCCAAATGGCTATTGTCATATCGACATCAAAAAAGCGGATGAGCCATTAATTGATGATAAAAAATACCCAAAACCAAGTGATACAGAATTAAAGCAAAAATTGACCGCACTTCAATATGACGTGACACAAGGCAAACATACCGAACGTTCTTTTAGTAACGAATATTGGGATAATTTCGCGCCTGGTATTTATGTGGATATCACCACGGGAGAACCGTTATTTTCTTCCAAAGATAAGTTTGAATCTGGTTGTGGCTGGCCAAGTTTTACCAAACCGATTGCCGCTGAAGTGGCGGAGTATCAAAGAGATAATAGCTTTAATATGACTCGCATAGAGGTGTTAAGCCGCAGTGGTCATGCCCATTTAGGCCATGTGTTTGACGATGGTCCGCGTGATAAAGGTGGTTTACGTTATTGCATCAACAGTGCGTCGATTAAGTTTATTCCATTAGATGAAATGGAAAAACAAGGTTATGGCGATTTGATTCCTTTTGTGAAATAAGAGGAAAAAATGAAAAAAATATTGACCGCACTTTTATTGTTTTTGAGTCCATTGAGTTTTGCACAAGAAAAGGTGGCTTTGGCTGATGTTCCCTTGAAAACGTTGGATAATCAAACCGTCTCCTTATCACAATATCAAGGAAAACCGCTTTATATCAAAATGTGGGCATCTTGGTGTCCAATTTGCTTAGTGGGTTTAGCAGAAATTGACGATCTCAGTGCTGAAAAGAATCTTGATTTTAATGTGATTACGATTGCCTCACCTGGACAAAAGAACGAACAAAATAGCCCAAAATTTATCAATTGGTATAAAGGTCTGGATTACAAAAATATTACCGTATTATTGGATGAAAATGGAGAAATTATTAAACGTGCTAATGTGTTAGGCTATCCGTTTAATTTGCTATTGGATAAGGATTTAAACCTTATTAAAGCACAACCAGGTCATTTGAATTCAGATCAAATTAAACAATTTGTGAAGGAATAAAAAAAGTGCGGTCAGATCATTTAGACCGCACTTTCATTGAGACGTTATCAATTGGTTTTCAATTTATTCCAGTATTTTTCATAAATATCAACAGCCTCACCGACATCTCCTTGCATAATACCTTTTTCAACATTTTCAGCCGATGGGAATAAGGTTGGGTTATTGGCTATTTCAGGTGAAAGCAATGCTTTTACGCCTTCATTTGGCATAGAGAAGCCCATTTTTTCCACCACTAATTTCGCATTTTCAGGACGAAGTAAGAAGTCGATAAATTTATAAGCTCCTTCAGCATTGTTCGCACCTTTTGGAATCGCATAGTTATCCATCCAGAAAACGGCACCTTCTTTTGGATACACAAATTGGAGGCTTGGGTTTTCTTTGTGTGCTAAATAAGCTGAACCGTTCCATAACATCCCGATAGACGCTTCACCTTGTACATACGGCACTTCTGGCGAATCAGAGTTAAAGGTCACCACATTTGGTAACAATTTCACTAAGCGCTCATAAGCCGCTTTGATCTCTTCTTCATTTGTAGTATTTGGTGATTTTCCGTCTAAGACTAATGCGATATGGAACACTTCACGCGCATCACTGGTTAATAATACTTTGCCTTTATATTCTGGGTTCCATAAATCCGCCCAGCTTGTGATTTTGCTTGGATCAATATCATCCGCATTCACACCGATACCGGTTAAGCCATAAACATAAGGCAGAGAATATTTGTTATTTGGGTCAAATTCCTTATTTAATAAGTTTGCCGGAATTTGTTTAAAATTACTTAATTTGCTGTGATCAAGCTCTTGTAACATATTTTCTTTCGCCATTTTATTGACGTAATAGCTTGATGGGAAAACTAAATCATAACCGCTGCCTGTACTAGAGGTCAGCTTCAATTTAGCATACATTTCTTCATTACTTTCAAACGTAGAATAAATCACTTCGATGCCCGTTTCTTTGGTAAATTCTGCAACCAAATTGGATGGGACATAGTCAGTCCAGTTGTAAACATACAATTTTTCAGCAGCAAGTGCTGCAGAGGTTGCAGCGAATGCAACTGCTGAAAGACAAAGTGATTTGATGTATTGAACAGCATTTTTTTTCAATTTATTGACCTCCTCAGGACAATCAAAATAAACCCTAAGTAATTGTTTACTTATATAAACTTTCTGAGTATAGCACCTTTTTTGCAAAAGGTTTGACATATTTTTCTATCAGGGTAAGATTTCCTTTATCTCAATTTTATGTTAATTAATCATCAATTATGCTCGAATTTGCACATCAAGAACACATCAAATCTTATTATCTTGACAGTCGGAATCAAACTTTTGAACTGATGCCTCTCACTCAACAAGAAGAGGCGGATGTTTGTGTCATCGGTGCGGGGTTTTTTGGTTTATCTGCAGCGCTTGAATTGGCGGAAAAAGGTAAAAAAGTGGTTGTCCTAGAAGGTGCGAGAGTCGGATTTGGCGCATCCGGCAGAAGTGGCGGTCAAGCTATCAATGGTTTTGAAGAAGGCATTGATGAATATATTGCTCAAGTGGGCTTTGATAAAGCGAAAAAACTTTGGGATATGTCGCTAGAAGCCATTGATATTATTGATGAACGTATTGCGAAATATGGTATTCAATGTGATTGGAAAAAAGGCTATGCCACATTGGCGTTAAATGAACGTCGTATGGACGATCTCATTGAAATGGAAAAAGCAAGCCACGCAACTTTTGGTTATGACAAAATGCAACTTTGGGATAAAGCCAAGCTTAAACAACATTTAGGCAGTGATATTTATGTGGGTGGTTTATACGATAGCAATTCAGGCCACTTACACCCACTTAACTATTGCTTAGGCTTAGCAAAAGCCTGCTTAGATTTAGGTGTGCAGATTTACGAACAATCCCCAGTTGTGGATTTAGTGGAAAAATCAGGTTGCATTGAAGTCAAAACCGATAAAAGTGCGGTCATTTCTCAAGATGTTATTTTAGCCACCAATGCTTATATTGATGCACTACCGAAGTCCATTCATCACGGTATTAATCGTAAAATCTTACCAGTCGAGAGCTTTATTATTGCGACCGAACCTTTAGATCAAGCTACAGCGGATTCGGTGATCAATAATGGCATGTCTGTTTGTGATAACAATATTTTGCTCGATTATTATCGTTTGAGTGCGGATAACCGTTTGTTATTTGGTAGTGACTCAAGCTCAGAAAAAGATATGGTGCAAATTATGCGTGGCAATATGTTGCATGTCTTCCCGCAATTAGAAAATGTCAGAATTGACTATGGTTGGGCTGGGCCGATTGATATGACACTAAATGCAAGCCCGCATTTTGGTCGTATCTCACCGCATATTTACTTTGCGCAAGGTTATTCTGGTCATGGCGTCGCACTAACAGGACTAGCAGGACGTATTATTGCAGAAACGATTTTAGGCAATGACGAACGTTTAAGTGTTTTTGAAGGGTTAAAAGTTCCATCTTTTTATGGTGGTAAACACCTTAAAAACTTAGCGACTAAAATTGGTGTGCAATATTACAAATTCCTCGATCGCTATCGTTAAACCAAGAAAAGCGAAAGGCGTGTTTGATACACGCCTTTATTGTTTTTGATAATCTTAAGGCTTAATGTCTCGCAAAATTGGATTTTGCATGGAAATCAGGGTTTCCGTTGATTGAATTTCATCAATCAGCTGAATCTTAGTTGCTAGTACGGAATGTAATTCAGCAATGGTGTGCGTCATCACTTTGATAAAAATAGAATAATTTCCCGTGGTGTAATAGGCTTCCACCACTTCATCAAAAGTGTCGAGTTTTTTAATCACTTTTTCGTAATCTTTTGCACTTTTCAAAATAATGCCAATAAAGCAACACACATCATAGCCCAGTTTACGCTCATCAATAATCGCTTTTGTGCCTTCAATCAAACCAGATTGACGCATTTTCTCTACGCGAACATGAATAGTACCTGGACTCACCCCAAAGTTTTTGGCCATTTCTGCATAAGGTGTACGGGCATCTTTGGTCAGTACTCGGAGAATTTGTCGATCGAGCGTATCGATATTGTGCATATAGCCCCCTGTTAGATCTTTTTTAAAATATCTTCTTTATTTTTGATAATATTCAACATTTAAAACAATGTAAAGAAATTACTTGAAACAAATTGCAATTTTATTGAATAATACACAACAAATCTTACCGGTTATTATAAAAAGAAGGATAAATATGAAAAAGACGTTTATTTTACAACAACAAGAAATTAGCTTTGTGAAGAACACCTTTACTCAAAACTTAATTGAACAACTTGGTATCATTGAAGTGCAAGGTCCAATTCTTAGTGAAGTTGGCAATGGTATGCAAGATAACTTGTCAGGTATTGAGAAAGCGGTTCAAGTAAACGTGAAATGTATCCCAAATGCGGTTTATGAAGTTGTTCACTCATTGGCTAAATGGAAACGTCATACTCTAGCACGTTTCCATTTTAAAGAAGGTGAAGGCTTATTTGTTCACATGAAAGCATTACGTCCAGACGAAGATTCATTGGATCCAACTCACTCTGTTTATGTGGACCAATGGGACTGGGAAAAAGTGATTCCTGAAGGTCGTCGTAACTATGCTTATTTAAAAGAAACGGTACGTTCTATTTATCGTGCAATCCGTTTAACTGAATTAGCAGTAGAAGCGCGTTTTGATATTCCATCAAGCTTGCCAAAAGAAATTACATTCATTCACAGTGAAGATTTAGTAAAACGCTACCCAGATTTAAGCGGTAAAGAACGTGAAAATGCCATTTGTAAAGAATATGGCGCAGTGTTTTTAGTCGGTATTGGTGGCAAATTATCAGACGGCAAACCACATGATGGTCGTGCACCAGACTACGATGACTGGACAACTGAATCCGAAAACGGCTACAAAGGTTTAAACGGCGATATTTTGGTATGGAACGCTGAGTTAGGTAAAGCATTTGAGCTTTCTTCAATGGGTATTCGCGTAGATGAATCCGCATTACGTTTACAAGTTGGTTTAACTGGTGATGAAGAGCGCTTAAAAATGGATTGGCATCAAGATTTATTAAACGGAAAATTACCTCTCTCCATCGGTGGTGGTATCGGTCAATCTCGCTTGGCAATGTTGTTGCTTCACAAAAAACACATTGGTGAAGTTCAATCAAGCGTATGGCCAAAAGAGATGTTAGAACAATACCAACACATTCTTTAGTTAACCTACTAGCAGCCATTTAGAGATGGTAAAGTAATCTCTGAATGGCTAACTAAGCGAGTAGTTTCTTTTATTGAGAATTTGACTGGTCATTTTAGTCGTTTATCATCGAATTGAGACTGACTAAAGAATCATTTGTGGCATATAGAGAAGTAAATGGTTTCGATAATCAATGGTGATCTAAATTGCGATGATGGCCGATCAATTTAATTAAAATCAAAAGAAAAGGACGGAGTCTAATATATCGACGTCAGTCCTTAAGTGAATAGTGTAGCTTTTAGGTGAGATCAAAATAGAAATTTTGATCTCATTTTATTATCAGTCAGAAAAGATTATTCCGCATCTTCTTTTGCCCATTCTAATGAGCGTTTAACAGCTTTTTTCCAACCTTTATACCGACGTTGACGTTTTTCATCATCGTTATCAGGCGTAAAAGTTCGTTCTACACGTGCTTTGTCGTGAAGTTCATCGAGGTCTTTCCAAAAACCAACCGCAAGACCGGCAAGATAAGCAGCACCTAGTGCGGTCACTTCTTTTACGACAGGTCGTTCAACATTCACATCTAAAATATCTGCTTGGAATTGCATCAAGAAGTTATTGTTAGTTGCCCCCCCATCAACACGTAAATATTGTAGGCGTTGATTCGAATCAGATTGCATGGCCTCCAATACGTCACGGGTTTGATAAGCGATTGATTCAAGGGTTGCTCGTACAATATGATTACGGTTTGCACCACGAGAAAGACCGAAAATAGCTCCTCGAGCATACGGATCCCAATATGGTGCGCCTAAACCAGTGAAGGCAGGAACAACGTACACACCGTTACTGTCTGGGACTTTTTGAGCAAAGTACTCAGTGTCGTTGCTGTCATGAACGATTTTAAGTTCATCACGTAACCATTGAATGGAAGCACCTGCAATAAATACAGAACCTTCAAGTGCGTATTCAGGTTCACCTTTGGCGTTACAAGCGATGGTGGTTAATAGGCCATTTTTAGAGGTAATAGCTTTATCACCAGTGTGTAGCAGCATAAAGCAGCCTGTACCATAGGTATTTTTCGCTTGGCCTGCGTGTGTGCATAGATGACCGTAAAGTGCCGCTTGTTGGTCACCTGCAATACCCGCAACAGGAATACGTACGCCACCTTTACCCCCGATGTTGGTTTGACCATACACTTCTGAAGAATTACGGACTTCAGGTAACATAGAACGTGGAATATTTAATAATTCCAACATTTTGTCATCCCATTTTTTTGTATGAATATTAAATAACATGGTACGGGATGCGTTGGTGTAATCCGTTACGTGAGCACGCCCTTGGGTTAATTTCCACACAAGCCAGGTATCGACGGTACCAAATAGAAGCTCGCCACGTTCCGCTTTTTCGCGCGCGCCTTCTACATTGTCTAAAATCCATTTTACTTTTGTACCCGAGAAATAGGGGTCCACCACTAAACCTGTGGTGTTGCGGATATATTCTTCATGACCATCCGCTTTCAGTTTGTCAGTAATATCGGCAGTACGACGACATTGCCACACAATCGCGTTATAAACCGGTGTGCCGGTTGCTTTTTCCCATACGATGGTGGTTTCACGTTGGTTAGTAATACCAATTGCGGCGATTTCGTCAGAGGTAATGCCTGCTTTTGCAACGACTTCGTTTAATGTTGAACTTTGTGTTGCCCAAATTTCCATTGGATTATGTTCCACCCAGCCTGCGCGTGGATAAATTTGTGTAAATTCACGTTGGGCAATTTCGACAACATTTGCATCATGATCTAATAATACTGCGCGGGAACTTGTGGTGCCTTGATCTAAAGCGATGATATATTTTTTGTCTGTCATGATTCTATTCCTTAGAGTGATTGAGACACTCATTCGATGAATGAAGAAATTTTGAGCTTAAACGAACAAATTGCGAACCTAATTTAATCAAATTCGAATTTAATTGGAATAAGTAATATTAGATTTTGTGATGGATTTCACAGATTTTTTCTTCAAGTCACTGAATGGTTGCGTTAACGCAAAAAAATTATGTGATCGCTGTCGCGTTTTTAGAAATAGATCGATTTTATCTATTGAATTAATTGGTTAAAACCAGATAATAGCATCCGCTCACTTTGAGTATCTCAATATTTGAACAGACAACGAACTGAATTGCAAAGAAAGGTTTTTATAATAAAATCATTATGTTAATCATTATTAGGAGATTCTCTTATGAATGCCTATTTTGCAGAATTATTTGGCACAGCACTTTTAATCCTGTTAGGTAACGGTGTGGTGGCCAACGTATGCTTAAATAAAACGAAAGGGCAAAGTTCTGGTTGGATTGTGATTACTACCGCGTGGGCATTTGCGGTGTATGTAGCGGTTGTTGTAACGGGACCTTATAGTGGGGCACACTTAAATCCTGCGGTAACACTTGGTGTGGCAATGAAAGGGGCATTTGCTTGGGAATTGGTACCAGGCTACATCGCAGCACAAGTAGTGGGCGGCATGGTAGGTGCGTTGTTGGTTTACATTCTCTATAAAGATCACTTTGCAGCAACCGAAGAAGAGGGCTTAAAACGCGCTTGTTTCTGTACTGAACCAGCAATTCGTAACTATCCAATCAACTTAGTAAACGAAATTGTTGGTACCTTTGTGCTTGTCTTTGTGATTTTCTATCTTGCTGGAGCAAATATTACCTTACCAGGCACAGCAGAAAGCACGCCAATTGGTTTAGGTTCTATCGGGGCATTACCCGTAGCGATTTTAGTTTGGGCAATTGGATTAAGTTTAGGTGGTACAACAGGTTATGCGATCAATCCAGCCCGAGATCTTGGTCCACGCTTAACCTTAGGTCTCTTCCTTGGTGGTACATTAAAAACTAAAGCTGACTGGAGATACAGTTGGGTTCCGGTTGTAGGTCCATTTATCGGGGCAGCTTTAGCTGCAGTATTCTATAATGTCATTATGTAATTTATTCAAACGAAATTGATAAGAGTAGGACATAATCTGCACCTCAAAGTAGGTGTCCAGATTTTGGGGTGCAGATCAAAGGGCGATCAAAATTCATGATGTTTTTTTGACCGCTCTTTTTATATTTAAGGTTTGATTAAATACAATAATCTTCAAATTCGATTGGCATTTTAGCCTGCAATAAGAATTGTTTAGTACGCTCTTGCTGTGGATGACTGAAGAATTCAGCCGCGGTATTTTGTTCAACAATATGACCATTTTCCATAAGAATCACACGATCTGCCACATCTTTGGCAAAATTCAATTCATGGGTGACGATAATCATTGTCCAACCTTCTTGTGCAAGCATTTTGAGTGCCTGTAACACTTCACCAACGAGCTCCGGATCGAGGGCAGAAGTGGGCTCATCTAATAAGATAATATCGGGTTTAACTGCTAAAGCTCGGGCAATTCCTACACGTTGCTGTTGACCACCAGAAAGTTGAGAGGGATATAAATCCGCTTTTGCTTTTAAACCAACTTTTTCCAATAATGCCAAGGCTTTTTCATGTGCAATCTCTTTTGGTTGTTTTTGCACAACCACCATCCCTTCCATCACATTTTCAAGTGCCGTGCGGTGGGGAAATAGATTGTATTGTTGGAACACCATTGAGGAACGACGACGTAATTTTAATTCATCGGATTTGCTGATCTTTTTGCTGAAATCAATAGTTAAGCTTCCATCGGTAAATGCTAATACACCTTTTTCCGGGCGTTCGAGTAAATTTAAACAGCGTAAAAAAGTGGTTTTGCCTGAACCTGACGGACCCAGAATGGCAACCACTTCACCTTTATTAATTTCAAAATCAATGCCTTTTAACACAGGGTGGTCATTAAAGCGTTTCTGAATATTCGTGACTTTTAACATAACCAGTCCTTATAAATGGCGAGAAAGGCGTTTTTCTAAACGGGTTTGTCCCATCGATAGCACAAAACAGAATACCCAATAAATGAGAGCCGCTTCACTATAAATTAAAATAAATTCGTAGTTTTCAGCCGTGATGTTTTGTGCCACACGGAATAATTCAGCTATCCAAACGAGTGAAGCAAGAGAAGTATCTTTCACCGTGCTAATAAATGTGTTTGATAGTGAAGGGACGGAAATACGTAAAGCTTGCGGCATAATGGTTCGCACGAAAGCTTGTGTGTAATTCATGCCTATCGCATAAGAAGCTTCCCATTGACCTTTAGGAATAGCAAGAATGGAGGCTCTCACTGTTTCTGCGGCATAAGCACCAATATTAATGGAGAATGCAATAATTGCAGTTGGGAAAGGCTCAAGTTTGATGCCAACTTCAGGTAAACCGTAGAAAATAATGAAGATCTGCACCAACATTGGCGTACCACGAATAATTGAAATATAAGTGCGACAAATGCTCTGCAGAACTTTGGTCATTAAATTGGGATGCGGTAATGTGCAAATCACAGCCACAATAACAGCAATGAATAAACCGCAAAAGAAGGAAATTACCGCTAGGGGAATCGTATATAAAATTGCCCCTTCCATCATAGGCCAAAACGAGCTGATTACATAATCAGCTCGTTCTGCGGTCATAAATGGAAGGCTTGCTAACCAATTATTGAGTAATGTCATCGCCAAACCATTTGATTGAAATTTGTTTTAACGTTCCGTCTTTGCGTAGTTCTTCAAGTGCTTGGTTTACTTTCGCAATAAGCGGTTCTTCACCTTTCAAGAAAGCGAAACCGGTCGGGATTTTTTTATCACTTTCTACAGCAATTTTTAAGCCTGCATTAGGTTGTTTTTTGAAGTAATCTAACACCGCGAGTTTATCATTTACAGTTGCGTCAACACGACCTTGTTTTACTGCTTCAAGGTTTTGCGCCAAGCTATCAACGGTTACAATAATTGCACCATTAGCACGAGCATCTTTGCTCCAGTTACTAGTTGCAGATTGTGCAGATTTTTTACCTTTTAAATCAGGGAATGATTTAATGCTATCGTTATCAGCTTTCGTCACGATTACGCCAGCAGAGTAGTTATAAGGTGCACTGTAATCATATTTTTTTAAACGTTCTGGGCTTGGATTGGTTTGGTTCGCAATAACATCAAAGCGTTTTGCGTTTAAACCTGCATACATACCGTCCCAAGCGGTTTCTTTGAATTCGACTTTCCAACCTAATTTTTGTGCAACATTTTCGATAATTTCCACATCAAAACCCGTTAACTTGCCATCTTTGTCGTGGAAAGTGAATGGTGCGTAAGTTCCCTCAGTACCGACTAATAAGGTTTTAGTTTGTTCAACGCGATCAGCAATTTCACCTGCGTTAGCAAAAGTAGAAAGAGCTAATCCAGCCGCTAAAAGTGCGGTGCTAAAAAATGATTTTTTCATAAGTGTTCCTTTATTTACATCTAAAAGTGAAATAGTGAGGCTTAATCACTAAGCCTCAATTCCTTCAAATAACGCCGTACTTAAATAACGTTCTGATGCAGAAGGTAAGATCGCGACGATTAATTTATCTTGGAATTCTGGTAGTTTTGCTAAGCGGTCAGCTACTGCCACAGCGGCTCCAGAGGAAATACCCGCAAGAATCCCTTCTTCAGCCATTAAACGGCGAGCGGTAGCAATTGCAGTATCGCTATCTACAGTTTCCACGCGATCAATTAATGATAAATCTAAGTTTTTCGGAATGAAGCCCGCACCGATACCTTGAATTTTGTGTGGACCCGGTTTTACTTCTTGCCCTGCAAGGGTTTGGCTAATAACAGGTGATTCTGTTGGTTCAACCGCTACAGAGGTAATTTTTTTACCATGATCCAATTTGATTGAGCGAGAAATACCGGTAATTGTACCACCGGTACCCACACCTGCAACCACCACATCGACTTTACCTTCCGTATCTTTCCAGATTTCTTCACCGGTAGTTTGACGGTGAATGTCAGGGTTAGCCGGGTTTTCAAATTGTTTTAGCATCACATAATGATTTGGATTAGACGCCACAATTTCTTCTGCTTTAGCGATCGCACCTTTCATCCCTTTTGAGCCTTCAGTGAGCACGAGATTTACCCCTAAACCACGTAATAAACGTTTACGTTCAAGGCTCATGGTTTCAGGCATGGTTAAGGTGATTTTATAACCACGTGCGGCAGCCACATAGGCTAAAGCGATACCGGTGTTACCACTAGTCGCATCTACTATTTCTTTACCAGCCGTTAAAATGCCATCTTTTTCCGCTTGCCAAATCATATTGGCACCAATACGACATTTCACGCTAAAGCTTGGGTTACGACCTTCAATTTTTACAACAACGTTACCATTGTGTCCGAAATGTTTTAAACGAACTAATGGCGTATTACCGATTGAGTATGAGTTATCTGCATAAATTGTCATCTTACTGTCCTTTTATATTTTGGAATAATTTGATGCAATAGTTATAACACCAGCTTTTAAATTCAAAAAATAGTTAATCGCTATATTTTATAACTAAATGCTATTTATTCACGATGCTGTTTCCCGAAGGCTTAATTTCCGTACTTGTAGAACGTGTCACAATTTGTGTTGAACTTGAAGTGCGGTCAAAATTCATATCAAATTTTAATTGTGAGCGATAATTTTCGACCCACATTATGGTCGCACCACAGACTGCAACGGGAATAACGACTAAATTCACAATCGGTAATGCGGTACAAAGGGTGATTAATGCTCCGAATGTCAGGCTTTGTATGCGTCTTTCGCCTAATGCGTTTTTCATAATGCCAAAAGAAATTTTATGATTATCAAATGGGTAATCACAATATTGAATTGCCATCATCCAGAAAGTAAATAAGAAGGTCAGTACCGGAATAATGGTTTGTCCGATAACAGGGATAAAACTCAATAAGAACAAGCCTACAAATTTCGGTAAGCTGTACCATAGTTTTTGCCATTCACGATTTAGCATACGTGGCACATCTTTCATAATTTCGGCAAAACCATCATCATTAACTGCTTCACCAGTTAGCATTTTTTCGACTTTTTCTGCTAATAATCCATTAAACGGTGCGGCAATAAAGCCTGAAAGCGTTGTAAAGGCAAAATAGAAAAATAAGAGAATTGAGCCAATAGACAACACAAGCAAAATCACGCTTAAAAAGCTTAGCCAATCTGGAATAAAGCTCATCACCCAGTCAATCATCGTGGAGATTTGTGAAACGAATAGCCAAAATAAGCCTGTAAGTAGAACGACATTAAGTAAAATTGGCATAATCACAAAACGGCGGAGACCTTTTTGCGTAATAAAATGCCAACCCATTACGAAATGATTGAAAGCAGATTTTATTTCATTTTGATCGATCATCATTGTTCCTTTGAATTGAAAAGTAAAAAGCACAAAATCTCACAGAAAGACAATGTTTTTTGAGAAAAATTCCATTTTGTTCCTTTTAATATCTTGTTTGTATCCCTATTTTTTCACTTGGTGAAATGTGATAGGATTAGCAAAAATTATTG
>PPYE01385570.1_pt1 | contig 23601 bp, 17 predicted proteins | sample 1559881 | NCBI WGS metagenome assembly PPYE01 (sample SAMN08240022, study PRJNA423297) | Human gut metagenome, whole genome shotgun sequencing project. | reverse complement strand
ACCACATCGTCCTTGCGGCTCTCGGCCTGCAATTTCTCCAGCCGGGCTTCCAGGGACTTCTTGGTGCGTTCCAACTGCTTGACCGTGAAACGCTCACCGCCGCTGTACTTCACCTCGGCAATGCCCTCGGTGATCTCGTCGATCTGCTCCTGAAGGAGCCGTTCCTGACGCTCTCGGCTGATGGGGATTTTCTCGAACTGGGAATGGCCCATGATGATAGCGTCATACCAGCAGCGTATTGCCGCCGTACAGCACATGAGCGATAGCGTTTTTCTGGTGTTCCCGCAAGGTGATGGCCGGGTTCATGCCGCCGAAAGTAATGTGTCCGCCATCGTATTCACGGGGACGGGTGGAGTTCATTTCCTCGTTGTACTGGCGGACCAGAGCTTGGCGGCGGTACGGGTCTTTCCAAATCCAGTCTTTGAAAGCGTCCCGGATGGCCTGCTGCTTTTGTGCTGCCAGCGTGGTTTCTTTGGCGTTCAGCACCCGGCGCTCTTTGCCGTCTGCGTCCTCCACGGTGTCGTAGATACGAACATCCCGCAGGTTTAAGGAATCCTCCAAAATTTTGTAGGCATTGGCACGGCTGGTTCCGTAGGTAGTATAGGCTGCCACATTGTTCTGGCTTACAGAGCTTTTGCCGGTGATTTGCCACTCAGCGGTGAAAGAAGAATAGTTGACTTCGATATTGCGCTGGAGATAAAACGGCGTGTCGAAGGTCTCATACATAAACTGCTGGATGTACTCTTTGTCAATCCAGGTTGCGCCCAGACGCACCTCAATCTCCGACGCATCCAGATCTTTGGGCTGGGCAGCGGTAAGGGCCTCCACATTGACTGCAAAGGAAAGGTCCTGCTGTGCGGCCCGCTGTGCCTGACGTAGTTTGCGCCGCACATTGCCGGACAGGTATTCGTCGGCGGTCACATAATGGGGTGTGCCGTCTTTCTCCACCTGTCCCGGTACACGGAAGATCACGCCTTGCAGCTCGGCGGCCAGTTCGTCGCTGGCCTTGCCAGTCAGCTCCGACATATACGCCATATCCACACAGGCTCGCTCCGCGATGGAGACAGCAAGGGCTTCACTGGCGGTATCAACGGTTTCCACCGCCTTGTGGGGCTTGATGGTACGCTTGGTGAACATATCCGCCTTGCGCTCCAGCTTGCCGTCCTCGTCAATGACTTCCAGTGCGCAGAGCAGATAGTAGCTGGAATCATCAGCAAAGGCCAGCCGGTTCGCCCGGTCATTGATAAGACCGTATTTTGCGGAAAAGCTGTCATAGAGCCGGTTCAGTTCAGCCTGTTTGTCCCGGATGGCGCTGTCCGGTGTGGCAGCGTCCATTTGCAGGTCAATGAGCTGCTGGACACATTCCCGCAGGCCCACCAGCCCTTTCACACGGGTCTCGGCGGTGGCGTTCAGGTCTGGGCGTACCATGCGGCTATTTTCACGGAAATATACAGCGCCGTCCACGACGGTATAGGAGTAGTTTTTCACATTGGGATCGGCGGGGATGGAGGTGTCGATGGCTTCGCCCTCGCCCAGCTCCGGCAGATCGGCTTCCTGATAAGTGCCGCGAATATACTTCACCGCATCGTGCAGCTGGTCGGAAAGTTCCAGGCCCTCAATGGGGTTTACAGTGTAGTCCATGCCGTGAGCGGTGCTTTCCGGCTCCTGTCGGCCCAACACCATTTCCGGGTGGTCCAGGAAATAGCGGTTAATGGCAAATCCATCCTCAGTCTGTCCGGTCTGCGTCCATTCCGGTACGATGTCCAGTGGGCGGTCCCGCTTTTGCAGGAAAATGATGTCTGAAACCACCTCGGCACCAGCGTTTTTCTTGAAAGCGTCATTGGGCAGACGGATGGCTCCCAGCAGCTCGGCGCGCTGGGCAAGATACCGGCGCACGGTGGAATCCTTGGCATCCATCGTATAGCGGCTGGTGACAAAGGCCACCACGCCGCCGGGGCGCACCTGGTCGAGTGCTTTGGCAAAAAAGTAGTTGTGAATGCTGAAATTCAGCTTGTCATAGACTTTATCCCGAACCTGATACTGGCCGAAAGGCACATTACCAATGGCAAGGTCATAGAAATCCCGCCTGTCGGTGGTTTCAAACCCAGCCACGGTGATGTCGGCCTTGGGATAGAGCTGTTTTGCAATCCGTCCGCTGATGGAATCCAGCTCCACGCCATACAGACGGCTGTTTCGCATTTCCTCCGGCAGCATACCGAAGAAGTTGCCCACACCGCAGGACGGCTCCAGGACGTTGCCGGTCTCAAATCCCATGCGGCCCACAGCCTCGTAAATCGCCTTGATGACCGTAGGGCTGGTGTAGTGCGCGTTGAGGGTGGAACCTCTGGCGGCAGCGTATTCCTCCGGGGTCAGCAGCCCCTTCAGCTGAGCATATTCCACAGCCCATGCGGGTTTGTCGGGGTCAAAGGCATCGGCAAGACCGCCCCAGCCCACATACCGGGATAGGATTTCCTGCTGCTCCGGCGTTGCCTGCCCGGTGGTTTCTTCCAGATATTTCAGCAGCTTGATTGCTGCGATATTGGCCTGGAACTTGGCCTTGGGGCCGCCTTCGCCCAGGTGATCGTCGGTAATACGGAAATTCTCGGCGGTGCGGCGCAGATTGGCCTTGTATTCCTCATAAGAGGCTTCCTCGGCGGCTCTGGCATTGGGAAAAGTCTGCCACTCACCGTTGACTTGGATAGAAATGGGATGTTCGTCCAGCACTTCATCCAGAGTTTTTTCTGGCTCTGTGGCAGACGTGGGCGGCTCTGATTCCTGCTCCAAATGCTGACGGATCACTGAAATCGGCTCCACCCGGAAGATGGGGAATCCCACCGCATTGGCAAAGGTCACATCTTGAAGTTCCACCCGGCCAATATCCGGCTCCAGCTTGCTGACCCGGAAAGTGCGCCCATCCAATGCAAAGGTGGTCTCGCCGGGAATGAGGTTGCGACGGGCATATTCGGCATCAGAAAGTGACAACTCCGGCACAGTATGGGTAAAGCCATCCTGTTCCAGTGCATATAGGGTACGCAGTACGGCAGTGGCTTCTTCCCAGCTCATTCCCAAAGTTGTCTGGAACCTGTCATGGATATTGACTTCCAACCCACCGGTAGAACCGAAATAGTCCGCTGTTTCTCCGGTCTGAAGTTCCATACTTTCTGCTGTTCCGGTAAATGTCCCAGCCAGATAGCTGGCAATTTGGGCGTTGTCCTCACCGTCCCGGAAGCGTTGAGAGAGAGTTCCTTTTTCCTGATCGTCCAGCAGCCCGCCGTTTCCGGTCAACACCTCGCGCAAATCTGCATGAATATGTTTGTATGGAGTGGCTTCAAATTGTTTTGCTTCGGTTTCCGCAGCGGCAATCTGCTCCACATCCGCCATCACACGCTGGATGAACGGGTCATTGTCCAGCTTTTCTTCGTCCACCAGCTCGCCATTCACAATGCCGCGCTCGGCCAGCGCCTCCCGGATGGCGATGGGGTCGATGTTGTCAAAGCGGTCCTGTTCCGCTTCGGTGTAGAACCGACCCTCCTTGATGAGCTGGGCAATCCGGCGCTGTACCTTGGGCCAGGGCAGCTCAATTTCCTCTGGACTTCCGGCGCGGATCACAAACAGGCTCTTGCTGTCACTGCCGCTGTATTCCTGAGCCAGCCATGCGGCGGTATCTTTTTCCCGCCCATGCTGCTCCATGTAGCGGACAACAGCGTGTTTGCTCTGAATGTCACCGTTCCATGCACAGATGGCATCATCAATGTCATCCTGAGAGAGAGGACGCAGCAGCTCATGGAGCTTGGGATAGGTTTCGTCCGCCACTTCCCGGTGCAGCCGCTGGCGAAACTCCGGCACATCAGAAAACAGACGGATCAGCTCCATATCTTGGGAATCAAGAATAGCGCGGCGCACAGCAGCATTACACTCGATCATGGCGTTTTCATAATCACTATGACCGCAGGCGTTGCGGTATCTGGTATCCTGGGTAACAGCTTCCATCACGATGGGCTTGTATTTCTCATGCAGTTCCCGAATCGTAGGGGCTGCCTGTTCCGGCTCCGTATCCCGGAACACTCTGATTACATCTGCGCCAAACTCTGCTTCCTGAGCATTGATGTGCTGTTCCGCCTCATGGTCGATGGAGGGCATAGAATATTCCTGGCGCTCCTTGCCGCCCTCCGGGACAGCGGAAATGGTCACATCATGCTGATCCCGCAGCTGTTCCACAACCTGTTCCAGCCGGTTTGCCGGAAAGCCGCACATTTCCACACGGCCACCGCCGGGAATAGTGCGGGTTGTGAGATGGAAGTTCAGCTCCGCAGCGGCGGTTTTGGCATCCTCGCCGTACAGCTCAAAGAAATCGCCCATCTGATACAGGACCATATCATCCGGGTGACGCTCCTTGACCCCGTTGTATTCCCATATCTCCGGGGTCGGCTGCTGGGCTTGCAGGGCATCTTCCTCGGCCAGCGCTTTTTCTGCCTGGATTTTGTCATACTGTGCCTGTTCCTGTTCGGTGAGATAGCGACCCTTTTGAATCAGATCGGTAATCCGCTTGGCAGCTTTCTCCCATGTGAAATGCACATCCGGGCAGCCATCCTTTTTGTAGTGCAGACCTTTTCCATCGTGATCTTCCCAGCTGCCCCCAGCGCCGGACAGGGCGTGAGAGTGGCCGCCAGTGCCGTACTCATTTTTGAGAAAATCCACCTTTTCCTTATCCGTATGGGGATTTTGGAAAAAGGTAAAAATCCGTCCCTTGCCGCCCTCAAATCCGCTGCCTCTGGTCATGGCGGCGTCGATCTCATCCTCGGAGATAAACTGCTTTGCCGCAGGTACTTCCGTCAGCTGAGAGGTAAAGGTGGTGCGGGGCAGGGACAGGTCTTTCAGGTTTTCCCAAATCTCTCTCGGTTTGTGGTAGTGGAAGCGCAGCAACTCCCGATCCTGCTGGTATGCCGTCCAGAACGCGGCGTATTCTTCCGCAAGGGTCTGGCGGAACTCCGGGCGGTTCAGCTGCTCGGCAAGCCATGCGGTTTCTTCCGGGAACCCGGTCCTCTGAATACCGGACAGACAGGACAGATACCCGGCTTCTCTGGCTTTATCGCTGAAATCGTGGTACAGATGCCAAAGTTTTTCCGCAAGGAGGGAGCGTTCATAGCCTGCCGCCTCAGCCAGCTCCACATTGGTGGCAAAATCTCCGTCCTGCAAAAGCTGGCCGATACGCTCGGCGGCGCTATCCCAGGAAATGACCTGGGCGGACTTGTCGTAACGGGCTGTTTTGCCGTGGGAAAGATGGATGCCGTCCTCGGCATACCATGCGGTGACGCTGCCGATCCCGTTGCCGCCGTGATAGAGCGTTTTCAGTATCTCGGCAATTTCGGCGGTGGATTTCTGCTTCTCAAAGGCTGCAACCACACGCTCCCTTTGGCGGTCCGTGTTGCCGCCCAGCCGCAGCACATGGTCGATGTCAGCCTGTGCAAAAGAAAAAGCAGAGGATGTTTTCACATTCTCTGCTTCATCTATGATTCGGATTTGTTCGTTTTCGGAGAGGAAGAAACTCAGCTGTGAATAAGCTCCGCCATCAGAATCTCCTCGGCCTGGGCCTTGCAGGTGTTCATCAGGCCCACCCAGCGCATCGGGTCGCTGGCTTTCAGCTGCTCCGTCACGCCCGCCGCTGCCGTCAGCTGGGGCATCAGCTGTTCCAGACGGCTGTTCGCCGTTTCGTCGATTTCCAGCAGGTGCGGATACAGCTTCTCGCTCATCAGCAGCTGGTTGTAGAGGATGGGACGGTGTTCCTTGAGGTATGCTTTCCGCATCCTGCCGTACTTGCCCAGGGGCTTCTCCGGCTGTTCGCTCAGCTTCAGGTCGGGAATCAGATAATCTCCGTTCTGGATGTAGTTCATGGGATTCTTCATGGTGATTGCTCCTTTCCGCGAGTTGTTCGCGCTCATAATTTCGGATGGTAACGCCAATCTGCCGCAGCACCTGTTGATTGATCTGGCTGACCGCCGTTCCCAGCGCACCGATGGTGGCCGGGGTGTTGAAGTCGAAAATCGCCATAAAGTCCTCATGGGTAAAATAGCGTTCCGGCTCCAATCCGCAGCGGGACATCAGGGCGTAGGAAATGCTGACGGTGGCGGCTGCCTTAAACTGTACTTCGATGTTAAATTCATCATATTCCTCTAAAAAGGAATCGTCAACGATATAGAGAAAGTCCTGACGATGCTCGTTCCAGTATTCGCCCGCCAGCTTTCCGGCCACCGCCTCCAGCTGCTGGGCAAGGTCATCGCCGCCAACCTCGTAAGTGCGCTCCAGCATGGCCGACACAGAATCTCTGTGCTGTTCCTCCAGCTTCCACAGCCAGGGAGTGCGGGAATGTTCGCGGGTCCCGGTGTCCGTGATGTCGAACACATAGCGCAAACGGGGTTTATCCCCGGAATCGTCCACCAGGGCGATACCCTTGGAGCCACGGCGCACATAGCGGCCCATTTTATCATTCCATAAATCATACTCCGCACAGGCGGTAGCGTCGGGGCGCTGGGCATAGATCAGCAGTTGCTCATGGAACGGATACTTGTAAAGACGGGCAGCGGAGGTTAGAAATCCCGCCCATTCCTGCCAGCTGCCGGTGAGCTGGGTCGCCACATGGTCGGCCATCTGACGGTAAAATTCTGTTTTGGATGGCATGGTTGTTGTCCTCCCTTCGTGTTAAATGGAAATGGGGCGGCATTTTGCGCCGCCCCGTTGGGTGTTTATGAAATGCTTATTCATCAAAATCCGGGTACAGTTCCAGCTGGGCAAACTCGGCATCGCTCATAGCCTGGAGCTTCATCAGGGCGCTGTCCGTCAATTCTCGCAGTTCCGTTTCCTCCGGCGAAAGTTCGCCGCGCATCTCGGTCAGAGCCTCCATCAGCCCGGTGCGGCTGCCGGTGTTGTAAATGCACATCAGGTTCATTTCTTCAAAAGTAAAGTTTCCCATATCAAAGCTCCCTTTCCGCGCTCTTTTTAGGCGCTGTCTTTTTGTGTTCCGTCCGGGGCTGGCTTTTCAGCTGCTCCATGACGGACTTTTTCTTGTCCCGTTCCTCTCGATGGGCGGCAGCCAAATCCATAAGAGAAATAGGCTGACCGCTGCGGGCCTGCTGTTCCAGCTGCGCCACGGTCGGCTCTTTTGGGCCGTTGTTGATGATGCCGTCGATCATACCGTAGTCATCCTCCAGCATCATTTCCGCATTTTTCAGCGGATTGTCCGGCAGAAATCCGGGAATCTCGGTGAAACCAACGCTGTCGCAGTAATGACAGGATACCTTACCGTCCTGCTTGATGGCAACGATGTCGCTGACGCTCAGGGAAGGGCTGTGAAAATCTACCGGCTTTTGCAGGTTGAACTGTTTATACAGCGTTTCCAGCTGCTCCATAGTGCTGCCGGAACCGTTCAGCGGGGCGGTGTAGATTAAGTCATAATTGTTTCGATCCACGGCCAGATTGTGCGATTGCAGCCAGTCCAGATTCATAAACCGCACATTCTGCGGATCGTCCCGGTTCACCTGATAAATGGCAAAGCAGCTGCCCTCATGGGAGAAAAACGCCTGCTCCCGTTCCAGCTGCCGGTCCTGCCGTTCCAGCACCTTTTCATGGAATTGTGGACTTTGCTCCCATTCCTCGTGTTCCACGCCGAAAAGCCCGCCATGCTCCATGATTTCCTCGGTGTCAAACACCATGCTTTCCGTGTTATCTTCATGGAGAACATAGACGGTCAGACCGGCAGCGTCCAGTTCCAGCGCCCGTTCTCTGGTGACGGGCAGCATCCCATCAGAAAGATAGCCGTATTCCTGCATATCCGAAACAGATACCTCGCTGTCGGGCATGGGGTACTCGTCCAATGCCTGCTCCTGAGCATCCGGCAGCTGGGTGGCGGTTGCTTCTGCGGTCTGCTGGCTGACCTGTTCCTGCATCTGCTGACAGGCTGCATCCTGCAAGGTCGCAATCATAGACAGCGGGGCATCCTGAATCGACGGATTTTCCAGTTCCAGCCCCTCGCAAATCTGCCGGACAGCGGCGGAACGGGACAGTTCCGGGGCATCCAGCTGGCCGCCGTCCAGTTCTTTCATGGTTTCCTTGTCATAGAGGGTATAGTCCCAGCCGGTATCGCACGGCTGAATGTGCAGATAGGTGGCATCGTTCAGAAGAAACAGGGCTTCCTGCGGTATATCCGCCTGTTCCGGCTCCTGTTTGGCGGTCAGGTCAATGCCGCGATCCTTACAGATTTCCTTATAGTGGCGCTCAATGTCGTTAATCAGCTCACAGGAAGTCTTGTTGATGGTCTCCAGACTGGCCCGTAATTCTTTCAGCTCCTTGCCCTTGGACCAGGAAGCGATGTAACCGAAGCTGTTTTCCCCGGTCTGGATGCCAAAATACTGGCAGACCGCATAGGAAATGCTTTCCGCTTCCACTTCCTCTGTGCGGCGGTCTTTTTTCTGCTCCTGCAAAAATTGGGCAAGGGTAGAAAAGCCGCCGTTAAAATTCAAGCCGTTTTCTTCTGTCAGCGGCAGGTATCCGCTTTCGGGCAGCTCCAATGGGGTGACTAAAATGACAGAACCTACATGGTTTACAACAACTCGATTCTCCACGGAAACCGGATCTCCGGGGTCCTCATCCGAACCGCGCAGGTCATAGCAATAAACGCCTTCGGGCAGATCATCACGGGAAATACGCCCGTTGGAAAACAGGGCGGGCTTCTCAAATAACTCAACTTCCTGATATTCCTCATCATAGGGAAGCTGTACCTCTTTTTGATTATGGAGCTTGCTGTGTGCAATTTCATGGACAGTGGCGGAAACGGTCTGCACCTCGCTCATGCCTTCCCGGATGGCGATGCGCTGCTGGTCGGGGGAAAAATAGCCGTCCATGTTGGCGGCCATCGCCTCAAACTCGATGGGGACCGGAGCAGAGCGCCGCAGGGCTTCCAGAAACGCTTCATAGTGCGGTACAGTCCCCGAAAGGCTGGAGGCCAGCTCCGGCAGGGGCTTGCCATCGGTCTGGCTTACATCAAACACCTTGACCGGGCGAAACATGGGAATCTCGATTTCCTTTTCCTCCATGACCGCCTTGCCGTCTGCATCCAGAATGGGGGCATGGGTGTCCGGGTCCCGCTTCATTTCCTCGATTTTCTTTTTGTAGGGCGTGGGGGCGATGATGGTGATGCCATGCTCACCCTTTTTCACATGGCGTGCAAACTGGTTTTTCCACTTGTTGAACCCGGCCACCAGGGTAGCTTCTGGCTTCTGCATATAGATGAGCATGGTGTTGTTGACCGAATAACGGTGGAACTTGGACATGACGGACAGGTAGCGCATATACTTTTCGCTCTCAAACAGTTCCTTGATACCCTGTTCAATGCCCGCCGTGATCTCCTGCAACCGTTCCCGGTTGGTGGGCTTATCAGCCATGATGTTCACTCTCCTTTCCAAATTGGCGATTGTTGATTGATGTTCAGCGATCCACAGCTTTTGTTCCTCCGGGCTGTCCTCCAGAAAAGAATCCAGCAGATAGCCGATATAATCCTTTTGCTGCACCGCCTCCAAAAAACGGGGGTGCATGGGTTCCTCCGGTGTTTTGGGTGTGTAGCCCATTTCCCACTTGCGGAGAAGATGGAAGTAGTCCGCCAAAACCCGAAAGGCATGGTCCCGGCTCTCCTGAAACTTCTGCGCCTCGGTTTTCTGCCGGACATAGTTCCTCCGGGGAGGGGCCTGACTGTCATAAATAAGGCCAAAATCCTGCGCCAGCTTCTCGGCGGCTTCCTTTGGGGACAGGTTGTAGAGCCGGGCGGTCAGGTCGATCACATCGCCAGTTGCCCCGCAGCCGAAGCAGTAGAAATATTCCTCATTCAGCTTCATGCTGGGATTTTTGTCATCGTGAAAGGGGCAGCAGGCCATGCTGTTCCGTCCGACCTCAATCCCATATCGTTCTGCGGCTTCTTTGACCGGAACGGACTGCTTGACCGTCTCAAATACATTTGCGCCCATCGTCAATCAGATTTCGATTTAGGGATGGGCGGCCTGTACCCGGCAGCCTTGGCCCGTTCACTGGCAGCCTTGCGGCGCTGGTTGCTGTATGGCTCCCGGACGGACACACAGCGTTTGGGAACCGTAAAATTGTGCTTATCTTTTTTACAAACCTGTTCCGGGTGCTTTTGGGAAAGGCGGGTCAGCTTCTCCATCAGTTTTCGGTCATGGGTATAAACTTCGGCGGTGTCCTCGGCCTGATTGTAGAGCAGAATGGTTTCCTGTTCGATTGGGGTCAGCTTCATTTGGCACCGCCTTTCTGCCGGTCAAACGCCAGCTTGAAGTTGGCGTACCGCCCATCGTCCTCCAGCACCACGGTGGCGTCGTAGGTCTTGCCTGTTTTCTCGGAGTACAGGCCGGTCACATGGGCGCGGCCATCTTTGAGCAGCGCCGTCACAATGGCCTTGGTGGGCTGTTTGCGCTTCAATTCCCACCACTTGTTGTTTTTCCAGATGGCAAATTTGCAGGATTCTGTCTGGCAGAAGAACCCTTTTTGCAGTTCCGCCACATCACCGCCGCAGCGGGGGCATTTGCCCACCACTTCGCGGGGCGGCGTGAACAGGTACTCAGTCCCCTTGATGACCTGATAGGTTCCCACCAGTTCTTTCAGCATGGCGGCGATCCCGCCCATGAAGTCCTCCGGGGCCAGTTCGCCGCGTTCGATCTCGCTTAAACGGTGTTCCCATTCAGTGGTCAGCAGGGGCGATTGCAGCTGTTCCGGCAGAACGGTAATCAGGGACACCGCATCATGGGAGGGCATGAGCTGCACGGTTTTCTTGCTCTTTTTGCGCTCCAAAAAGCCGGTGGACACCAGCTTTTCCAGAATCCCGGCGCGGGTGGCCGGGGTTCCTAAACCCTGACGCTCCGCATCTTCCGGCATATCGTCTTTCCCGGCGGTTTCCATCGCGGAAAGCAGCGTATCCTCGGTGAAGTGCTTGGGCGGGCTGGTTTTGCCCTCCTTGACGGTAGCGCCGGAAAGGGATAAGCTCTGCCCTTCGGTTAGTTCAGGCAGGGATTTGTCCTCGGTTTCTTTATCCGGTTCCGCATTTTTCAGCGCAGAATGGTAGGCCGCGTCCAGCGCCCGCCAGCCGAGGCGCTTCACCGTTTTGCCCTTGGCGGTAAACTCCGCACCGGCACACTCCACGGTAACAGCAGTTTCTGAGTAAGTATGCGGTTCCGCCACAGCGCACAGCAGGCGTTGTGACACCAGCTCCAGTACCGCCTTTTCGCCCACCGGCAGGCCGGACAGGTCTGCGCCCTGAAGGTTGCGGGTAGGAATCACCGCATGGTGATCGGTCACTTTCTTATCGTTGATGACCTGAGCCGCATCACAGGAAATGGCGATCCCTTTGCGAAATGGTATGGCGTTGGCAACCAGATTGACCAGCACCGGCAGTCCCTCCGCCATATCCGAAGTCAGATAGCGGCTGTCTGTTCTGGGATAGGTGCAGAGCTTCTTTTCATACAGATTTTGCAGATAATCAAGCGTTTGCTGGGCCGTATATCCCAACAATCGGTTAGCATCCCGTTGGAGGGTAGTCAGGTCATAGAGGACGGGCGGCTTCTCGGATTTGTCCCTGCGCTCCACTTTTTTCACTGTGGCAGCTGCACCCTGGCAGGCGGCTTTCTGCTGCTCGGCAGCATCCTTGTCCGCCATGCGCTCCCCGGAAACAGAGAAGTCGGTCAACTCCAGGACTACCGTGTAAAACGGAACCGGCTTGAAGGTGTCGATCTCGGCTTCCCGCTGGACGATGAGCGCCAGCGTTGGAGACATGACACGTCCAATATTCAAAGTACGGTGGTACAACACCGAAAACAGTCTTGTGGCGTTGATACCAACCAGCCAGTCCGCCTTGGCACGGCAGAGAGCAGCTTGGTGCAGACCGTCATACTCCGAGCCGGGACGCAGGTTTGCAAAGCCTTCCCGGATGGCGGAATCTTCCATCGAGGAGATCCACAGCCGTTTCATGGGTTTGCTGCATCCCGCCAGCTCATAGACACTGCGGAAAATAAGCTCGCCCTCGCGTCCGGCATCGCAGGCATTTACCACTTCGGTCACATCCGGAGCGTTCATCAGCTGTTTCAGCACAGCAAACTGTTTCTTTTTGTCTTTGCCCACCACCATCTACCAGCTGACCCGCCAGCCGTTTCCCTCCAGATAGCCGTCCTTGCGGACGGTCGCGCCGATCACGGCGGCCAGACTTTGGGCAACGGACGGCTTTTCAGCGATTACCAGTTTATATCCCATCATCTTCATCCTCCCATTCTTCCCGCACAGGCGTGTGCAGTTTTTTCTCAATGCTGTTTTCCTCATCCAGCAGCAGGTCGTCATAGCCGAACCGGTAGTCATAGCGGTACAGTTTCCCCAGCAAATCGTTGATAAGGATACGGCAGGCCAGAATGACACGGGTTTTATCCACCTGCATCAGCCGGTAGCGTTGATAATTGCTGTAATAGTCCTCATGGCGGCGGGTACGGCGGACGGTTTCCTCAAACAAAATATCCACCGGGTCCTGACATCCATACTCTTTTTCACCCTCCATGCAGTTCAGAAGTTCCATCACCATAGGGAAGCTCCGTTCATCCATTGGGGCTTCTTCTGCCAGAAAGCCTACCAGTGCGGATAAGAGCAGGCGGGCGGCTGTCTGTTCCCGAACTGTCAAAACTGCCATTGTCTGCGCAGCATCCGGCAGGAGCCTTTCTTCCACAAAATCCGCCGCGTCTCCTGAATAAAGCTGACGGATGGAATCTATGGACAGGGGAACCGCTGCGGCATCCAGGGAGAAATCAAAAGGTTCCTCCCGTGTGGGCTTTTTCCGAAATTTGCTCCACACAGTTGAGAGAATGTCGCTGCCAAAATACACGGCGATCACCAGCAGGTCAAAAACCGCAAGCAGCTTGATAAATGTAATCAGAATACTCATTTTTTTCGTTTCCTTTCTTTGAGCCATCGTTCCATCTCACGGTGGCAGACTCCCACACAGGGCTGACCATAATTCCCGCAGCCATAGCAGGGGTGGCTTTTGGGTAAAGAGAGAGGACGGGAAGTGTCCTTCCCGCCCTCCGGCCTGCGTGTCATCATGCGTTCATAGGGGCTGTCGGTGAACCGGGTCATGGGGTGTCATCCTCACTTTCCTCACCGCCGCCCCTGTCAGCGTCCAGCTCGTCCGATTCCTCGTCCTCCAGTTCGATTTCTTCCTCGTCCGGCAGTTCCTCGCCGTCCTCATAGTCATAATCGTCTGGATTGCTGCTATTTTTGTGGTTGGCCTTACCCTTAATGAATTTGAAGTAGGCAAAGGCAGCGCTGCCCATCACAGCCAGCACCAGCAGCAGGACAGCCGGATTTAACCCTGCGGATTCTTTTTTCTCAGGCTCCGCAGGTTCCTCCGGTATTTCCGGCTCTGGTTCCTTGCCGGCACAGCCGGTCATATCCGTACTGCATACCTCGCATTTGGTGTTGACCGCACCGGCTTCGCATTTTTCCGTGCAGTTGCAGACAGCGGGCGGTTTCTCGGTGGATTGCCCATCCTCCATCAGCGCCATCAGGTCAGCTTCATCCACCTGATTTAAGAAATGGACGGCGGTTTTTTTGTCCTCGTTGGCTCGGTCAATGAGGATATAGAAATAGTTTCCGGCTTTGGTCGTAACTGTGATAAGCTGCTTGTTCCCTCCAAAGTCGTCCACAAGGGTTGCGTTCCCGTCCGGGGTAAGGGGCTTTGCTTCCTCGCTTTCCTCCACCACAACGCCGCTGTCGTCGGTCGCGTCCGGGGCGGGCTGCTCTGCGGCCGCGCCCTGTGCAAAGGCGGGAACAGAAAAGCCGCCCATGAGGATAAGGGCGGCGGCAAAAGCGGTCAGTGTTCTTGTGATTTTATTCTTCATGTTCTGTGTCCTCCTGTTCGTCACGGACAGCCATACCGGGGAGCGTGCCGCCGGACAGCATGGCGCTTAACTGCTCAGGGGTCATACGCAGGGCGCGCACCATCTGGACAATCTCCAGATTTTCCACTTCGGTTTTCTGCGCTTCCAGCGTTTTCAGCTTTTCCTGATACTCTGCGATTTTCTCACGGGTTTTCTGGATTTCCCGATCAATGCGTTCAATTTTCGTAGCCATAATCAATCACTCCTTATCAAAAGATTTGTCACCAGTTCATCAGGCCGTAGCCCTTGATGCACTCGTAGTTCACATCGTAACTTCTGATTTTGCAGGCATCGCCGCTGTTTCCCTCCACGGTATAAACGCGGCTGCCGTCTGTGCCGATGACGATGCCCACATGGTCGGCGCTGCCGTCCAGGTCCCAATCGAAAAAGATGGCGTCGCCGGGGGCCAGATTGTCATAGCCCCGCGCGCCCCATTGTCCATGGGATTGGAACCAGGGAACCCCTTGGGACTGGCAGCCTGCAAAGCGTGGTTCAGACAGCCCCATCTGCCCATAGCACCAGGACACAAAGCAGGCGCACCATTCCACGCGGGAATTGAAGCCGTACCAGCTCCAGTAGGGCTGCCCGCCCACATTGCCCACCTGCCGTTTGGCCAGTTCCACCAGTTCCGAGTTGCCGGGGCGTGTGCCGTTTATAAACTCCACACCCTCCAAACTCTCGGAATCGCTGGTGTTTGTGGAACCGCCGCCGAAAATCAGCGGCTTGTTGCCCAGCGTCTGCCGGTACACCTGATACATTTCCAGCTGATCCGGGGTCAAAAGCTCTGTGGCAACGGAGGAAATGGGTTTGCTTGTGAGCGTTACATTCAAAATGTAGTAGTTATAGGGAACCTCAACGGTATAGCTGTTGCCCTCGCTGTCCGTTCGGGTTTCCGTCCGGTAGCGCACCTCGACTTCCTCGGTGAGCGTCAGTTCATACTGTGCGTTGAACACACGCTCCAGCTCCGCCTGTACGCTCTGCCGGGTATAGCCCTGCAACACGGCAGACAGGTAGGCCGCAAGCTCATGGGGGTCATGTCCGATCATGTCCAGGTCATACCTGTACTCGTTATATCCCGGATGGCTGCTTTCGATGTTGTCGATCTCGGCTTGCAGCGCCGCTTCCCTGGCGGCGTAATCGGCCTCCACCGTTACAAGTTCCGGGTCATCTGACGGATAGGTAGAGCCGGAAATGGCAGAACCAATGCTCTGCGCCATCATGGAGCAGGAGGACATGGTGTTGAGCAGCAGGCAGATGAGCAGAAAAATCGTGCCCACAAGCAAGAAGCCTTTTTTATGGCGCATAATAAATGCTCCGGCCTGCTGTGCCTTTTCCTTAACGGTTTTTGCAGTTTTGACAGTTCCTCCGGCGGTCTGACCGGCGCGTTTGGCGGCGGCGTATTCCTTTTTAATGGCCTGTTTCTGCTGCCAGCGTGAAAACGGATTGCTGGAAAGCTGGGGATTTTCCCGCAAAGACTTCTGATACAGGGCGTTTACATTGGCCTTTTCCAGCTTTTGTTCCGCCTGTGCCGCCTTGCGGTATGGTTTCAGCTTGTGACTGCGGTAGCCTTCCCGGAACAGCCGCACACCGGTTTCAACAGCTTCCTCGGACTTGTGGGCGCTCTCCACGCCCACATTGTCCTGTTCCATTTCACGGATTTCCTTGTGGAGTTTCCCCAGCGCCGCGTCTCCCGGAGCATCCCGCACCGCATGGGACAGCTTGGAGGGCGGCTTTTTCTTGTCCTCCAGCACCAGTTTGGTGGTCACTTTGCCGGTCTTAGGGTCAACCGCTTTTTGCCGCACCTGCTTTTTGGGGATTTTCGCCTGCGCCTTGTCTGCTTTGGCGGCGGCCCGGTCGGCCTTGCGGATGGGCTTTTCCAGCGCCGGGTCAGCGCGTTCCTCGTCCGTAAAACGCAGGCGCGGTTCCTTACGCATACCAGCCACCCGCCATCAGGTCATCCAGCAGCACACAGGTTTCCGCATATACCGGAATCTGAATGGTTTCTGCCGGAAAGACCGTTGTGGACAGGAAAAGCGCCATCAGGGTTCCTCTTGCCATGTCCCGATCCTGAACCGAGCTGCCCATAAACAGCTTGGGAACATCCGGTATGCCCTCTGTCCAGATATGGTGAATCCGGGTAAATCCGGCATAGCCCTTGGGCGTGAGATTTTTTGCTGTCTTTTCCTGCTCATAGCAGTAATGGACGGCGGCCCGAAGCAGTTCTACCATCTGCTCACAGCCGCTGACAGCGGCCAGAAGCCGGCCTGCGCCTTTTTCAATTTCTTTCTTTGTCATGCTGCTCATCCTCCTTTTGCAAATCCAACGGTTTGGTGGTCATGATACGATGGTTGAGCATATACACGAAGTCGGAGTTTTCAAAGATGTTCTCCACCTCGCGGCTGCTCAAAAGGTCTTTGACATTCTGCGTGATACCGGTCGGGATACCGCCCCATTTACGGAATCGCTTCCAGATTTCTACCGTATAAGCGGCGGTCTGTTCCTCTTTCAGCAGCAGGTGCATCTCGTCAATGTAGTAACGGGTGGACTTATGGGCGGCACGGTTGATGGTAACGCGGTTCCATACCTGATCCTGCACCACCAGCATCCCGATTTTCTTCAGCTGCTTGCCCAGCTCCTTGATGTCATAGCAGACGATACGATTGTTGATGTCCACATTGGTTCGGTGATTGAACACATTGAGGGAGCCGGTCACATAGATTTCCAGCGCCGTGGCGATGTACTGTGCCTCTTTTTCCTCCTGCGCTCGCAAGAGGTTATACAAATCCTCCAGAATGGGCATATTCTCCGGGCGCGGGTCGTTGAGATAGTCCTGATAGACCAGCCGCACACAACGGTCGATGATGGTTTTCTGCACCGGCTGCAATCCCTCCTTGCCGCCCACGATCAGCTCACACAGCGACAAGATAAAGTCCGATTTGAGGGACAGCGGGCTTTCATCATCCGAGTAGTCCAGGTTCAGGTCCATCGGATTGATATAGTTGGTGGAAGTGGGCGAAATCTTAATGACCTGCCCATGCAGACGCTCCACCAGCGGGGCATATTCCGCTTCCGGGTCCAGGATTTCCACCTCGTCGGAAGTCAGCAGGAAACAGTTGGCGATCTCGCGCTTGGCGCTGAAAGATTTACCGGAACCCGGCGTGCCGAGAATCAGGCCATTGGGGTTCTTCAGCAGCTTGCGGTCCACCATGATAAGGTTGTTGGACAGAGCGTTAATGCCGTAGTACAGAGCTTCTTTGCCGTTCTGGAATAATTCCTGTGTGGTGAACGGCACAAAGATCGCCGTGGAACTGGTGGTCAGTCCCCGCTGAATCTCAATCTGATTGAGACCCAAAGGCAGGCAGCTCATCAGCCCTTCTTCCTGCTGGAAGTCCAGCCGTGTCAGCTGGCAGTTGTACTTCTGTGCGATGGAGCTGGCCTGGAACACATTGTTGTCCAGCTGGCGGGGATTATCTGCGGTGTTCAGTACCAGGAAGGTCACAAGGAACATTCGCTCGTTGCGGCTCTGCAAATCCTGCAAGAGCTTTTTGGCCTCGACACCATAAGTGGCAAGGTCGGAAGGGATGATGTCCATGTCATATCCGGCACGGACAGCCTTTTTCTGTTCCTCGATTTTGCTGCGGTCCAAATCGGTGATTTTTCGCTTCACCGTCTTGATGGCCTTGATCTGATCCACCGACTGGATGTGCAGGCTGACAATCAGGTTGGATTCCATATCCAGAAAATCGGCCAGCATCCGGTCATTCAGCTCTGGAGCCAAAATTTGTACGAAGCTGACGGCTCCGTACTTCTTACCCATGCGGAACTGCTTGCCGGTGCGGAACTCAAAGGAGCTGGGGACGATAAAGTCCTTGGTGGACAGGCCGCTGGTGGGGAGCCAGTCCCACTCAAACCGGAACGGCAGCTGCTCGTCCATGTGGAAGATACCATGCAGCTGGGCAAGCCGCGCTTTGCCGTCCAGCGTTTCCGCCGCCACGCCCAGCCGCTTGAAGTTGTTGAGAATATCGGTCTCAATGCGCTCCAAACGGGGCTTGGCCGCCTTGATGCTGTCTGCGTCAATACCAAAGGTGAGATACTTGGTTTTAATCAGGCCGTTGTTGCCCTTTGCCAGCTGGTTTTGCAGCATGGTCATGTACTCGATACGGATGCTGTCAAAATCGTCCCCCTGGAGAGGGATGTTGATGGCGCGGGCAAAGGTTTCCTCCGATGCTGCAAGGTTCAAAAAAGACAGCTCAAACTGAATCGAGCTGTCGAAGTAGTTGAGGAAATCGCACCAGCCCTCGAAAATCGCGGTTTTATCCTCGTTCTGTGAAAGCTGATAGTTGATGTCCTGAAATTGAATGGTTTTTGTGTAGTGACCGTCTGATACCCGGCAGATACCGTCCGGCCACATTCGTTCATAAGGGATACTGTCCTGCGCCGATTTTTCCTTTTTGTCCGTGCGGTTGGCACGGGCAATCGCAGCTTCAATCTGCTTTCTGTCGGCGCGGGACAGCTTTTTCTTTGTTTTGACCGGCTGCACAGCTTTTTCCTCGTTTTTTCCGAACAGCCGGTGCAGCCAGTTTTTGATTGCCGTAAACAATGTGTGACACCTCCTCGTCGAGATTTGCCTGCCGCTGCAACACGGCATAGAAGTTATTGGTGCGGTAGGGGCGCTGCCTGGGGCGGATCACCGTGACGCGGATGATATTGCCCACAATCTTTTCCAACGGCTGACCATGCTTTTCATACATCGCCAGCAGGAAGAAGGGCAGCATCACGAACATCATGCACAGGGCTGCCGTACTGTTTCCGGCAGAGCCACGGAGCAGAAAGAACAGCGGTACGCCCAAAAGCGCCCCTCCGCCGAAGCAGACTAACTGCCGCTTGGTTAAGTTGAAAGCAACCTTGGTTTTGACTTTCGTCAGGTCTTTGGGTACAGGTACATAGGCCATAGAAACTCCCTCCTTCTTAATGAGCCTGGAATACAGCTTTTGCAAGGCTTCCGGTCTTAAAGAGGGTAAAACACAGTAAAACCGTATAGCCCACACAGCTCCAAATCGCCATAATCACATCTTCCTCGGTAGCGATGTCCTGTACCAGTACAGCATAAATCGCCACACAGACAATGATGAGAAATGCCTGGAATCCCAGCGCCAACAGGGAGCGCAGATAGTTCTGGCCCATGCCGCCCCATTCCTTGCCCATCATGGCAGCCATAGGGATGGGCGCAACGGATGTCACAAGGTAAATTTCAATCATACGGCCATAAATCACGATGAAGATGCAGATATACAGCGCCCACATGGTAACGCCGATAAACATACTCTGGAACCAAAGCCCGAACAACGGACCCAAATCCATTTCCATCAGCCGAGGTTCCATGTCCGTAAGGACAGAGGAAATATCAATGGTTGCATCCGAAGAAATAATCCCGGATGCCTGTGCCACCACACTCTGCGCCATATCGAACACGCCCATGACGATATTCCATGTATTCGTGACAAGGAGTATGGCTGCGGCTGACTTGAACACCCATTTGAAAATCATCCAGGTGTCCACATCATGTAGGTTGTTTTTGTCGGTAATCATCTGGATCAGTTCCAGCGTCATTACAATCGCCAGAATCACACCGGCGATGGGAACCATGATGGAGTTGGAGAGGCTCTGGATCATGCTGAAAATGCCGCCGTTCCAGCCCTGCGGCGTTTGCCCAACCTGCACGGATATATCTCCGACCTGCTGGTTTACAGAATCGAACATCCCGGACAGGTTGCCCATAATGCCGCCTACCAGCATTTCCTTGAGCCACTCAGTAAGCGCGTCCAGCAGAAAATCCATACAGTGTGACCTGATAGCGATAGGTAATCCTTTGAAGTTATCTCCGGATTTTCCCCCGCTCCACACCGTGCATGCGACTTTCACCGCACACGGCGCTCCATCGAATTCAGCCGTCCAGGGCTTTTAAACACAACTTACACACTTCGTTACAGCATTAAATTCAAAGAATAATAGGTGGCATTTCTGCCATAGTACGAAGTTTGTTAAGCTTTTCTATTTGTTTATTGTCAAGATTTAAGGATTTCAGGTACTTCTCAATCGTAGGTTCTGAAGAAGCATGGATAAGGATATGAACCGCTTTGCTGACAAGAATAAGATTTGCGTATTCATCCGAACCGCCATTGCTTACCGGTACTTTATGGTGGCAGTGAATATCGTGGGAATTCATCGGAATTCCTGTCACTGCACATTTACCATACTGTGCCGCATACAAAGAAATACGGTTATCCGCATATTCAATGGTTCTGCCCTTTACAGGATTTCTCATCAGCCATAACATTGTCGCTGTGTCGATTGCAAGATTCTTATGAATCTGTTCCCGACCTTTGACCGTATATTTATTGATGGATTTCCTTTTATGCTGGGCATTCTTTGACTGGACATATCCCAGTGGAACCACCGGACGTCCATGAAGGAACCTCATCTGTCTGCTTGCTCCATACTTTTCTTTAATAAACCCATTTCTGAGTTGTCCCTTTTTGGATAAGTCGCCTTTCAGTCTGTTTCTGAGCTGTTTGTTGATACTGAAGGCAAGTCTGCTGAAGTCATGAGATACTTCTGTAGAAATACAATAGTATTCATGAAGTCCGGCAACTACAGAGTTGTATTTCTGAAGCTGCATGAACTGAGCATTATCATCTGACGAATGAGCCAGTTTCTTTACTTCTTCCGAGACTTTTTCATGAGCCTTTTTGTATGCTTTATCGCTCATATGAGACCGAACTACATATTTCTTACCCTTTTTACGGATTTTCAGTTTGAACCCGAGAAAATCAGAATACTGTCTTTTGAGATTAACTACTTTGGATTTGTCAGGGCTGATTTCCAGCCCCAGCCTGTCCTTTAGCCATAACTCTGTTGCCTTGTATGCTCTGACAGCATCCTCATGTGTTGCGCAGAAAATTTTAAAATCATCTGCGTACCGAACTGCATGCATCTCTTTTAGTCTGCTCCGGCGCAGAGCCCTGTAGGCGTGGCTCTTAATCTCTGTTCCCTGCACATTGCTCCTTGTTTTGAATTTTGTCTTTGTTGGCATCTGCTCCCACTGGGAAGCAATCCACCAATCCAGTTCATTCAATACGATGTTTGCAAGCAATGGCGACAAAATACCGCCTTGCGGGGTACCCCGTGCGGGATATGTTTTCTCTCCATTTGGCAGAACAACAGGTGCTTTCAGCATCTCTTTTATAATGCATAACAGCTTTTTGTCCCGGATTCCCAATGCCCATATCTGACGAATCAGCTTTGTATGGCTGATATTATCAAAGAAGCCTTTAATATCGAGGTCAACCACATGGTACAGATGCTGTACCTGTATCAGCCTCATGCATTGCGCAATAGCAGTCTCAGCGGAACGGTTCGGGCGGAACCCGTTGGAGTTCTCACTGAATTTTGCTTCACATATCGGCTCCATGACCTGCAAGATACATTGCTGTACGATCCGATCTACGATAGTTGGAATTCCCAGAGGTCTGGTCTTTCCATTGGGCTTTGGTATATCCACTCGCCTTACGGGTCGTGGATGATAATTACTGAATTGTTTCCGTATGAGACGGACGTATTCTTCCTCGCTTAACTTTGCAAGGTCGGCTATCGTCCTTTTATCCACTCCCGAAGTATCACTTCCTGTATTCTTCTTTATCGTTCTGTATGCAAGCTTGATATTTTCTTCACTCTCGATGATTTCCATCAGATGGTTGAAGGTTTTATCTTTCTTACTTTCTGCATACAGCCTGTCAAAAGTACCTTCCATGTCGTAATACTCTGAGTTGCGGATTTTTCTCTGTTTACTTTTCCTTTCTTGCTGCCCCGAAGTCAACACAGGCATCCTCTCCCTTCGGTTTGGATTTTCTTTGTCATACTCGAAGCTGTGTTTGTTGTGTTTTCATTTTCTTTGCTGAATTCGACTTGTGGCTATCCCTCCACCGCTTACTTATTCACGGCTTCACAGGTACTGTGCCACTACTCTCACTGGAATAAAGAATGGTTATTGCCCTCTCGCGAAGGTATTCCCATCCACCACATCACTGGCTTGCAACCGCCTCCGTGTTCCCAGCTTTCCACGTTCCGATATTCCTATCATTGGATATCTTTAGGTTCTTCCTCTAAGCCTGTATCTGGTCATGCATAACCGCACCGCCTGTAACGATGCATGGACTTTCATAACAACCAATTTTACTCGCCCACAGATACCACCATGAAAGGTGTACTGCCTTTCGACAGCATCAACGTTTAGACTCGTACATTCAGAATTTCGTCAGTATTTTCATACATTCTCACCATGGATATCCGACCCCCGGTCCAAAGTTTCGGGCTACAATTGCCCTTCGACTTTGTGCGCAAGCTTTTCACTTACGAACGTGTCGCACGGTTGTCGTTTCCGTAACCTTCCAGCAGGTTGATAACGCCCCATACGCCAAGACCAGCACCAAGGGCAATCACGAGGGTCTGCAACACATTGATCGCTTCATTGAAAAATTCCATAAATAATTGTTAGCCGGAATCGTTTTGATAAAGTTTCAGTCATTCATAGGCATACAAAAGCCGGACAATCCGCCGCCCGGTTTCCGGGGGCTGATTCCGGCTGTCCTCCTTTTTTCATTATTTTTTGGTGACTGTCCGCCTTGTACGCCAATGGCCCCAAAAGGGCAGTTGCGGCGAATAGATAAGACCACTCCTTTCATAGCGGAACAGATTTAAGCGCCCTGAGTATCTACTTCGTACACGTCGCAGACCTCATTGGGCTTGAGTTTCAGCCGGGTGGACAGGAACGCTTCAATGTCAAAAGTGTTCTTGTCGCTTGCGTCGGCTGTGTATTTGAAATTGGGGTGCTTGGTGATGTCGTACTTATCCGAAAGGAAAGGCCGCACACCGCGCAGCTGGAGGATGCACTTGCCGCCGTCCATAACGGCAAGTTCGTCCTGGCTCATCAGCTCTTTCCCCAATTTTTGATAGTTGAGCGAGTGGGAAGTTTCCCGCCCACGGCTCTCTCCGGTGTTGTAGGTGTCAATGGTTTCCTTGCCCAGCACGGCAGCCAGTTCCTTGAGAGTGGTTGGCTCCTTGCCGCCCAGGAAAATGGAGGTATCCATATTGCCGATGATGGTATCGGCGTTGTCCTTATAGATGGCTTTCAGCTGGCTTTGCGCCTGCAAGACCAGACAGGCGGAGATCTCACGGCTTCGGATGGTGGCGACCAGCTTTTCCAGTTTGGGAATCTGGCCGATGTTGGCGCACTCGTCGATAAGGCAGCGCACATGGACCGGCAGCCGCCCGCCGTACACATCGTCGGCTTTTTCGCAGAGCAGATTGAACAGCTGGGTGTAGCACATGGAGATCAGGAAGTTAAAGGAGTCGTCCGTATCGCTCATAATGAGGAACAGGGCAGTTTTCCGATCTCCCAGAGTGTCCAGCTCCAGCTCGTCGTAGGAAGTGACCTCCCGCAGCTCGGCAATATCGAACACAGCCAAGCGCGCACCGCAGCTAATCAGTATGCTTTTAGCTGTTTTGCCAGAGACGAAAAGTCAAGGACTTTTTCATCAAATTCAAAAAGAAGTCACATTTTGCGGACTTCTTCACG
>PPYE01661996.1_pt1 | contig 23608 bp, 20 predicted proteins | sample 1559881 | NCBI WGS metagenome assembly PPYE01 (sample SAMN08240022, study PRJNA423297) | Human gut metagenome, whole genome shotgun sequencing project. | reverse complement strand
GTCTCAGCCGCCGCAGTGGTGGGCTGGGTCTCAGCCGCTGCAGTGGTGGGCTGGGTCTCAGCCGCTGCAGTGGTGGGCTGGGTCTCGGCTGCCGCGGAACCGGAAGCGGAAGTGCTCTTTGTATTTTCTGTTCCTTCCAGATTATAGCAGATCACCGGCATACCGGCATAAACGTTCTCATACAGCGTCTTTGCCGCATTGTACGGCATGTTGATGCAGCCGTGGGAGCCGTTGGTCTTGTAGATCGTTCCGCCGAACTGATTGCGCCAGCTGGCATCGTGAAAACCGATTCCGCCGTTAAAAGGCATCCAGAAATCTACCGGACTGGCATACCCTTCTCCCCGAAGGACCGCATCCTTCTGCTTGTAAGTAAGGCTGAATAACCCTGGAGGGGTTGTATAGCCTCTGGAAACATTGCCGGACACAAAGTCCGATTCCAGGATTTTCTCTCCATCTTTATAAAAAAACAGATGCTGTGCAGTAAGATTTACTTCCGCATAAGTATTTCCATAATCATTTCCGTCATGGCTGGCTGCTTTCTGAGAGTATTCCGGCTCTCTTGTCTGGCTCTCGCCGGAACGGATTATTTCCGTAAGAGCCGCCGTCTCCGCCGTCTGATTGATTCTCCATCCGTACACACCGGATACTTCAACTTCCCGGCCGTAACTGGTCATAAATTTCCGTTTTGTATAAGCCGTATTATATTTCTTTGCAAGATCGGATACGTATTCGCTTACCATGGTTTCATCCAAAAGCGGCTGGCCGCTTTCATTCAGCGATACCCAGGTATGGATCGTGCTGCCGTCCAGAACTTCCCGGCTGCTGCCGAAAGTATAGGTAACCACCGTTCCCACATAGCGGTTCATCTCATCTCTGGCATCTACCAGCGCCTGGGCCGGTTCCTGACCTGCAGGATGCACATAGCAGCCGGCCGTCTCCAGAAAAAGCTCCTGCTGAAGAGATAAAACCGCATGGGACAAAGCCTCCGAAAGCACATCCCGGTCCACTTCCGTTCCAGGATCTTCCGGAATGATTTCATACCCCTGTCCTTCTATATAGTCCGACAGATATGCTTCCCGGTAAACCCGGACCGTATCTTCATCCAAAAACGAAAGTCCGTCCAGCGCTGCCTCAAACGCATTCTCATCATAGGCAACCACCGTATCAATCTCTGTGGTCCGGTCGCCGAAAAGAGCAAGTCCCCACAGAAGGGGATTCTGATCCTGGATCATCTGCTCCAGCTGCCCGTCATAAACCGTATGAAGTCCGATATCTGTCCCTGCAATGGTTTCTTCTGCATCCTCTCTTCCCACCAGACGGACAGCATATCCGTCAATGGCAGATGCCAGAAGATCTTTTACTTCCTGAGCAGTCAGACCGCCGGCCTCGATACCGTTGATGATTGTATTAGGAAAATATGTATTTCGATAGCGGAACGCGCCAATTCCGTAGGCGATCCCTGCGGCTCCCGCCAGAATTCCTATGCCGATCAGCAGGCGGATTCCTTTTCTTGAGGGCTTTCCCCTGCGGCTCCTGGGAATCGCCCGCTCCCTTTTTATATCCTGGAGAACCTCCGCTTTTGCATCGGTGCCTCCATCACTCTCCGCCTTCGCACCGGTGCCTGCATCGCTCTCCGCCTCTCCTGAGGCAGTATCAAAAAGAGCTGCATCTTCCTCTCTCCGCTCCTCCTCACGCATGCTTAAGGAAGCCTCGGCAATCTCTTCCTCGATCGTCCGCCATCTCTTTTCTCTATTCTCATTTTCCATGAAATCTCTCATTTAAACCTTTCTAAGACATTTTCTGTTTCATTTTTGACCCTGGTATCATATCATAATCCTCAGTCCCATGCAATGGCCTGCCAGGAAAATCCGCCTGCCGTCCCTTGTAAGCCTCTCGTACTCCTCTTCCCTCCTCTACCGGGACAGCTATAGGAATGCCTCCCGGGTCATAAAATCAGATTCTCCTGCCACCTGAATGCCGTGCTTTTTAAGAAGTTCTGTTGTCTTGCCGTCTCCGGGAATACGTTTTCCCTGGAAGGTTCCGTCATAAATCACACCATTTCCGCAGGAAGGGCTTCTCTCCTTTAATATTGCATGACGGCATCCGAAAAGTTCCGCCAGCTTAAGGGTTTCCTCCGCTCCTTTCTCATAGGCAGCCGTTACATCCCGGCCGTCCCGGGTCATAACCCGCACTCCCTGTCTCTCTGCCGGCATTCTGGGTGTAGAAAGTCCTCCCAGGATCTCCGGACATACCGGGATCAGCTGATGCTTTCCAAGAAGTTCCTTTATTGCCGGATTCAGCTCCCCCTTGCCGTTGTATCGGCAGCAGACGCCCAGAAGACAGGCGCTTACCAGTATTTTCATAACCTTCTCCTTTCCGGTCCTAAAATGCTGTTCAAATTCCTTTTCATTATGCAGGTCTCCTTTAAAATCCGTCAACTGTTTTTTTCTATCACTTTCATTGCGCTTTCCTTGCGATTTCTTAAGGTTTCCTTTGGATTTCTTAATTCCCGTGCGGCAGTCTTGCCGAAATGCCGGCTCCATGTTACCATGAAATTGTATCATTTTACTATTTTTCATTGTTTTAAAGGAGGAAAATTATGAAAAAAGGCAATTTCTCAAGGATCCGATACCCCTCGTTTCTTCTGACGGCAGCCCTCATCCTGTCACTTCTGGCAGGCGGCTGCGGCAGCAGTTCTTCTGACAGCAGCGCCGTTGCCGAAACCGCTGCCGTTTTTGAAAATGACAGCCAACAGAACATGGCTGCTGCCAGCGAAAGCGGCGCAGGAGCCTCCGCCGGCATTACATCCAGCTTTGGCTCCCCCTCCGGAACAGATGACAGTGATTCCTTTTCTCTGGAACGAAAATTAATCCGTACTGTCAGCATGAATGTAGAAACCACTGAATTTGACGCGCTGATCACATCCATTCAGGAAAATGTATCCCGGCTGAAGGGCTATATCCAGCAGTCAGATATTTCCGGGAACAGCATAACCGAACAGGGCCGTTCATCCGGCCGGTACGGTTCCATGACCATCCGCATCCCGGCCGACAGCCTGAATGACTTCGTGACACAGGTGGAAGCAGACGGAAACGTAACTTATAAATCGGAAAATGTCTCTGATGTAACTTTACAGTACTCCGATGTGGAAAGCCGCTTAAAGACTCTTCGCACCGAGCAGGAACGTCTCTGGGAACTTCTGGCTATAGCCGACACGACAGAAGCCATTATCGCCCTGGAAGAACGTCTCACCGAAGTCACCATCGAAATTGAATCCAGCGAATCCCGGCTGCGCTATCTGGACAATTCCGTAACCTACAGCACTGTGACCCTGAGCATCGATGAAGTAGATACAGAAAGCCCCACACAGCCGGAAAACATCTTTCAGCAGATTCGCCGCGGCTTCTCGCAGAATCTCAGTTCACTGCTTTCTTTCCTTTCAGCAGCCGTTATCGGGATTCTGTCCGGCAGTCCTACTTTAATTTTTATTCTTTTGATGGCGCTTCTTATCTGGCTGCTTTTTAAAAAGCTTCCTGTGAAAATCCGCCGGGGAAGAAAAAAGAAGCTACACGCATCGGAAGACATCCATGCAGTTTTGCAGGAAGATGAGGAACCAGACTCAGAAAAATAAGTTAACCATAAACCATACATAGAAACGTCCCGCAAAGGTATCGAAAACCTCTGCGGGACATTTCTTATGCCTGCTTTGCGTTGGGTCTTTCCGGCATTCCTGCCCGGTCAATCACTTTGGATATCACCAGGAAAAATGCCGCCGCCGACACCAGCGGACTGATAAAATCTGATATAGGTTCTGCAAGAAAGATCTGTCCTACATCCCCTACTGCCGGAATCAGGAAAAGGAAGAAAAAATATACCACCTTCCGAAACATAGACAGGGTAATGGCGATCTTGGGAAGTCCCATTCCCGTGGCACCGTCCACAATCGTATACTGAACCCCCAGCGGAATGATCATCATTGTGTAAACACCCACAGCATCCATGGTCAGCGCAATATACTGGGGATCCCGTGTAAATAAAAGGATAAAATAGCGCACCAGAAATCGGGACGCAAAAAACATCAATGTGGTAAAGCCAACCGCCAGAATCAAAATATGCTTCTCTGCCTTTCGTATCCGATCCGGTCTTCCCGCTCCGAAATTATATCCCAGAACCGTCTGCGTACTGCTTGTAATGCCCCCCAAAGGCATGGTAATCACCAGCATAAAGCTTTGAAGTATGGTATTGCAGGTAAGGAGCATATCTCCGCGCTCCGGACCGCCGTATCTCTGGATCTGCGCATTTAACGCAATGATCATCACATTATCCAGAGCAATAATGATAAAGGGCGACAGCCCCAGAAGAAGCACCTGACCCATAATACGCCGTTCGTAACCGCCGAATGTGATAGACACCATAGGACGGCCGCTAAACAAAAATCGCAGAACATAAGCACAGGACGCCATCTGGGACAGAACTGTGGCAATGGCTGCCCCGCTGACTCCCATATCCAGTACAAAAATGAATATAGGATCCAGAATAATGTTCAGAACGGCGCCTAAAAGCACCGACTTCATGCCTGTTCCGGAAAACCCCTGACAAATTATAAACTGATTCATTCCCGTAGACAGGAGGGAAAAGACCGTCCCCAAAAGGATCCAGGTCAAATACTGGTTCGCATAGGGAAAGATCGCTTCACTGGCTCCAAACCAGATTAACAGCGTATCCTTGACTAGGATCATCCCCACGGTAATGGCTGCCGAAAGCACAGTCAGGAGAAGAAAACAATTGGCCAGGATCTTCCTGGCTCCTTCCTGATTTTTCTGCCCCAGGCGGATACTTAAAAGAGGGGCGCCGCCTACGCCTACCCAGGAAGCCACCGAGGTAACCATAGTAACAACAGGGCCGCATACGCCCACACCGGCCAGGGCCAGTTCCCCAATTTCCGGAATATTTCCAATGTAAATCCGATCTACAATACTGTAAAAAACGCTGACAAACTGGGCCAGCATGGAAGGAATCGCCAGCCTCCAAACAAGCTGGCGAATCTGATCGGTTTCCAGATTATTTTCTGCTTTCACTCTACTCTCCCTTCCGGAATTTTCGGATTTCTTCTGCCAGAAGCAGCGTATTTTCGATCATTCCGTCGAAGGCCCCATGACGGTATAAACTCCCTACTAAAAGGCCTGCCGGAACCGCCAGAATCATACCGGCGATTCCCTGTATTTTAAATCCAAGATACAATAAAAACAAAGTGGTAAGAGGAGGAAGTCCCATAGTATCTCCCACAATCTTTGGCTGGATCACCTGACGCACCACCTGTGTCAGCACGTAAAGAAGGATCAGTCCGGCAGCAAAGGCATATTCTCCGGACAGAAGCTTCACCAGAGCCCAGGGAGCCAGAGCCGTTCCCGTTCCAAACATAGGAAGAAAATCCAGCAGCGCAATAAGCACGGCAAAAACCGCCCCGTATTCGACTCCAAGAACAAAGAATCCCGCAGCAAGCACAAATGCCACAACAAACATGATCCGAAACTGCGCCAGGAAATATCCTCCGATCAGCCGCTTGGCATCACTTCTTAAAAATACCATATATTCTTTGATCCACTGGGGCGTCCACCTGTGCAGCTTCACCATAAGCTTATCCCGCTCTGCGATAAAGAAATAAGAGGACAGAAGCACGATCACAAAATTCACCAGTGCCGCAGGAATGCCTTTTGCCACATTTCCTGCCACCGTCACCGTAGGCGTGGCAATCTTTTCCACCAGGCTGCTTAAATATCCCCCCAGATTCTCGCCGAACTGGTCGAAGAAATCCTGGACTCCTGACGGAAAATACACAAAAAGATCATCGATCCGGTCCAGCGCTTTCATCACTTCTTCCTTAGCTGTATCAAACAGCTCCGGCAGATCCCGTATTAAGTCGGCACACTCAGTGATCACACGGGCGGAAACCAGATAGATTAACCCTACCAGGGCTGCCAGAACAAGCACGATAATAAGGACGGAACTGTGTCCGCGGGCAATCCGCAGACGCCGCTCCAGAAAACGCACCAGAGGATTGGCAATCATGGCCAGAATCCAGCCCACCACAAATGGCAGGAAAAAGCGCAGAAGCCTGGGTCCTAATGTACAAAGGAGAATCCAGCCTGCTGCAGGAATAAGAATATTCAGAAGATACCGGGTCATCCTTGCAAGCCGTTCCATATGCATTCCACCTCCTGTGAAATCCTTTGTTTACCGGCCAAGATATCTCTTTAAAAAGTCATGAAGAGCTGCCATTTCCTGATCCGTTCCAATGGTGATCCGGAGATATCGATCCAGCACCGGTTTCTTAAAATAACGCACATAGATCCGTTCTTCCTTCAATGCCTGATAAAGTTCTTCCGCATCCGCCTTTTCGTGAGATGCAAAAATAAAATTCGCCATGGAATCCGGGAATGAAAATCCCAGTTCCTTAAGCCACACTTTCGTCTCCTCTCTGGTCCGGATGATCCGTCTCAGCGTATCCTTAAAATATGCCTCATCTTCCACTGCTGCAGTCCCCAGACAAAGAGCCGCCTGATTCATGGTATAGGAATTATAAGAATATTTTACATTCTCCATAGCAGCAATCAGCTTTCTGCTTCCAAAGGCATAGCCGATACGCATCCCTGCCATGGAACGGGATTTGCTGAAGGTCTGCACCACCAGAAGATTCTCATATTGATCAATCAGCGGAAGGGCGGAGGTTCCTCCGAAATCTACATAGGCCTCATCCACAATCACCACCGAATCCGGATTATTCTTAAGGATTTCTTCCACCTGATCAAGGGGAAGGAAAAGGCCTGTAGGCGCATTGGGATTGGGAAATATAATGCCTCCGTTCTGCCGGCGGTAATCCTCCGGCCGGATCCGGAATTCCCGGTCAAGGGGCACCGTCTCATAAGGTACGCCGAAAAGTCCCGCCCAAACCGGGTAAAAAGAATAGGTAATATCCGGAAACAGAATGGGACATTCCCCGTTAAAAAAGGTCATAAAAGCCATGGCCAGCACATCATCTGACCCCACACCCACAAACACCTGTGAGGGGTCCACACCGTAGCACCGCGCCAGCGCCCCGGTCAGCACAGAGGAAGCAGGATCCGGATACTTGCGGAAGGCTTCCGGATCCATATTTTTTAATGCTTCTTCCACTTTCGGCGAGGGGGGGTAAGGATTCTCATTGGTATTCAGTTTAATCAGGTTTTTCCCGGCCGGCTGTTCTCCCGGCACATAAGGTTCCACCTGACGGATGTATTTTTCCCAGACACTCATGCTTTCTCTCCTCCCTCCAGGCCGCATTCTTCCGCTATCCGGCGGAATGCCGGAAGGGACCGTTCAATCTGCTCATAAGAAACACAATAGGAAATCCGCACATACCCCGGACATACGAAGGAACTTCCGGGAACAACCAGCACATGGTGCTTTTTGCAGAGCTCACAAAAGGCCTTTTCCTCCATGGGGGTTTTCACAAACAGATAAAACGCGCCTTCCGGTTTGACGCAGGAAAAGCCATAATCCGTCAGCGACTGGTAAAGAAGATGGCGGTTCCTGTCATAAGCTTCTAAGTTTACCTGCTCATTTAGGCAGCGTTTGATTACCCGCTGCATCAGAGAAGGGGCATTTACACAGCCGATCACCCGGTTTGCAATCACCGCAGCAGCGATTACCTGCGCGCTGTCCTCCACTTCATCCGGTATCACCACATATCCGATCCTCTCGCCCGGAAGAGACAGAGACTTGCTGTAAGAATAGCAGACAACCGCATTCTCATAATACTTGGTTACATATGGCACCGCCGCTCCATCATAAGCCAGTTCCCGATACGGCTCATCCGAAATCAGAAGGATGGCATGCCCGTATTCCCGGCTTTTCTCCTTCAGTATCTCGCCGATCTTTCGGATGGTCTCCTCCGAGTAGATAACCCCTGTAGGATTGTTGGGAGAATTCATAATCACAGCCCGCACCTTCGGCCCTAAAAGTTCACGAAAACGGGCAAGATCCGGCTGAAATGTCTCCGTGTCCGGCTCCACGATCACAAGTTCCCCGTCATAATTGCGCACATAGGCACCGTACTCCAGAAAATACGGCGCAAACGTCAGCACCTGGTCACCTGGATTTAAAATCGTCTTTAATATAATATTCATGCCGCTGGCGGCACCTACCGTCATAATAATGTTCTGCAGCCCGAAGCGGGTCCCGAAACGGGCATTTAAAGATTCTGCCACTGCCTGACGTACATCCTCATAACCGGCATTGCTCATATAGCCATGGACAAAGGTGGATTCCTCCTCTTCAATCACCTGCACAATAGCCCGGTTTACTGCTTCCGGCGCCGGCACATTGGGATTCCCCAGGCTGAAATCATAAACGTTCTCAGTCCCGTAAAGAGCAGCCATCCGCTTTCCTTCTTCAAACATAGTGCGGATGGCAGAATTATTCTCCACCAGAGGTTTCATTTTATCGGCAATCATATTCCTGTTCCTCCACTTTTCCGTTTTTTGGCTTTAGTATACCACTTTCCGGCCAAATTGCATAGCAAAAGAATCGAAATCCGCACAATCCGACAAGACGCGTCACCGGCGCGTCTTGCTGGATGCTTCGCAAGACAAAGCGCTGCCCCGCAGCCGGTCCAAAGACCCCTGCAGGGACAGCGCTCTCGTTCCGGAATCAGCGGGGATTTTCCGGAAACTGTATTTTTACAGCATTTTCTTCATTTCATCCGCCACAAACTGCACCTGGGTGCCTACGATAACCTGCACCGAGTTCTTGCTGGGGCGGATCACGCCGGCTACTCCAGCGGACTTGATCTTCTTTTCATCTACCTTGGTATAGTCCACAATCTCAAGGCGAAGTCTGGTAATGCAATTATCCAGAGACGTAATATTGTCCTTCCCGCCCAGGCCTTCCAGAACCTTAGCTGCTACTGCAGTATAGTCATTGTTGGAAAGCACAGCATTCTTATCTGCCTCTGTGTCATCATCATCCTCACGTCCGGGAGTCTTTAAATCCAGAGCCGGAATCAGGATTCGGAATACCGCATAGAATACGATGGCTGCAGCAATTCCCAGAGGAAGGATCAGCCATACCTTCTGAGCCAGAGGAAGGCTGGCAGAGAACACCAGGTCCGTAAGTCCTGCGGAGAAGGAGAAACCTGCGCGGAATCCCAGAGCTACCGTAATGGTAGCGAAAACGCCGTACAGCAGCGCGTATACTACGTACAGAGCCGGAGCCAGGAACATAAATGCAAATTCAAAAGGTTCGGTAACGCCGCAGATAAAGGAGCAGACTGCTGCGGAGCTTAAAAGTCCGGCTGCCAGTTTACGCTTCTCCGGCTTTGCGCAGTGTACCATAGCCAGTGCAGCTGCCGGAAGACCGAACATCATGCCGGGGAAGAATCCTGCCATGTACATACCGGTCTGTCCCGGAGTACCTGTGCTTGCCCAGAAGTTTCCAAGGTCATTGATGCCGATGGCGTCAAACCAGAATACCGAGTTCAGTGCGTGATGCAGACCGAAGGGGATCAGGAGACGGTTTAAGAATGCGTAAATACCGGAGCCTAACGCGCCCAGACTTACGATTCCGCTTCCCATAGCCACCAGTGCATTGTAAAATGCCGGCCAGATAAAGAACAGGATCAGCGCTGCAATAATGGAGAACACAGCCGTAATGATGGCCACACAGCGTTTTCCGGAGAAGAATGCCAGTGCATCCGGAAGACGTGTTCCCTTAAAGCGGTTATAGCAGGCAGAACCAATGATACCTGCCAGAATACCGATAAACTGTGTTTCGATTTTTGAGAAAGCAGCATTTGCCTCTGCGCCGGTAATTACGGACACTACAGAGGGATTCAGAAGCTTCGTGATCATCAGCCAGGAAACCAGACCGGATAACGCTGCCGTTCCGTCATGGTCGTCTGCCATTCCTACAGCAACACCTACTGCAAACAGCCAGGCCATATTGTCAATCAGCGCACCGCCTGCCTTGATCAGAAAGAATCCGGCGATAGCCGCAAAGCCCTCGATATCGCCTCCCCGCATGGCATGAGGCGAAAGCGCATAGCCGATGCCCATGAGAATACCGCAGACCGGAAGACATGCTACCGGAAGCATCAGGGATTTTCCCAGTTTCTGCAAATACTTCATCATAACTAATTTACCCCTTTCGTTCATCTTTTTAGATGAAATTTATTTTTTAATTAATGTGTATCCTGCAGCCTGCCTTATAACCCGATTTCCGAAAGGAGCTTTTCCAGCGCCTCTGACGCGGCCTTCTCTTCAGCGCCTTCAAAGATAAAACAGATCATCTCGCCCTTCCCCGCATTCAGAGCCAGCAGTTCCATCATATCTTTTCCGTCAGCAGCACCTTGTCTGCCTTTCACCTGCACCCTGCAGTTATACTTCATTAAAGTAAAAACTATTTTGGATATGGGCCTCACATGGAGTCCCTGCTCATCCCGGATTCTGTAATCCAAGCACACCATATCGTTATTTCAGCTCAATAATCTTGTCCTGAGCCTTTACCTCCATGCCGCTTAAACATTTCATATTTGGAAATGACGGCGTATTGCAGACAATCACCGGTGTGGTTACCTGGTATCCGGCCTTCCGGATCTCTTCCAAATCAAATTCCAGAAGCAGATCCCCGGCCTGGACCTTATCTCCGGCCTTAACATGAGCAGTAAAGTACTTTCCCTTCAGCTGAACGGTATCCAGTCCCACATGGATAATCAGTTCCGCTCCGGATAAAGTAGTCATGCTGATGGCATGCTTTGTGTCAAATACCATGGTAATCTTCCCGTCTGCCGGCGCGGTGATCCTGCCTTCCGACGGCTCAATAGCCACTCCTTTCCCAAGGATTTCCTGACTGAACGTCGGATCATTCACCTGGGACATGGGAATCGCTTTTCCTGCTGCCGGGGCGTAAATGAAATCTCCCCCGGTTCCTCCAAACAGCTTTTTTAATCCTCCCAGCATATTTTCCCTCCTTCTCTGCAGCTGCTACACTGCCCTCATTCGTCTTATATGTACTGCCAGATAGGCCACTTCTTCTCCGGTTACCTCATGGCCGTAATTCTTCTGTATGAAATGCTGAATCTTCTGGCCGCAAATGTATTCTTCCGGATATACCTTGGAAATCATGGCGGAAAGTTCCTTAGTATCGGAATTCAAAAGTTCCTTGGAATAAATTCTTTGGGCCAGGAACTTTAAATGCGTAATAAAACGCGCATAATTCAGTGAAGTCTCATCCGGCTCAAAATTAAAATATTCCGCTACAATCCCCACCACCTGCTGGATCAGTTTTGTGATATTGATGGTATCCCGCATGGCTGTATTGTACTCTGCATTTACAATATGCAGAGCAATGGATACGGCTTCATCCACCGGGAACTGGATTCCCAGCTTTTTCTGAATCAATGCCACTGCATACTCGCCAATCAGATACTCTTCACGATAAAAATTCTGCACTTCCCGGATAAGGGGATTGGGAAACATCATATTCTGATGAAACCGCTCCACAGCAAAATTAATATGGTCCATCAGGGTTATGTAAATATTCTGATTCAGTGGTTTGTTTAAGACTTTCTTGCCGTAATTGATGATCTCATCGGATATCTCAATATACTCCAGCGGCATCCTGGCAAGCAAATCTTTAAACCGCCCCAAAACATCCTCTCCCTCAAGGCGGAATACCTTTTCGATCCGTTCGTCTGGTATGTCCATTCCTTCTCTGGCTTTAAATCCGATGCCGCGTCCCATGATTATAATCTCTCTTCCATTCTCATCCACGGAACTGACGATATTATTATTGATTAATTTACTAATCTTCATAGAACCCCTGCTCTTCTTGCTGCCAATTCAGAAAATAAAAAAAACCAATCCTGACACACAAAAAGCACGTAACTTTTCAGCTCAAAATTGGTTTTGCCTGCTCTACCAGTAACAATCCGAAGTTTTCATTTGTTAAGTTAAGTATAACCATTTTTATTCCATTCGTCAATATTTTTTCTTAATATTCTTTATATTTTCTTTATGTTTTTTACAAAATATAAGTCCTTGTCTGTCAAAATTCCGCTTCATGCTTTTTAAAGAATTCAAAATAGGCCCGAACACTGGGAAGTTCTGTCCATCCCTTCACATCCGCCGGTTCTTCATCCAGATCATAGATCTTTGCTCCCCGCATGGAGAGAATAAAAGGGGAATGGGTGGAGATCACAAACTGGCATCCGAAAAACCGTGCCGAATCCTCCAGAAACCCTACCAGTTCCTGCTGTTTTTCCGGCGACAGACTGTTCTCCGGCTCATCCAGAAGATACAGCCCATCCTCCCGGATCTTCTCCGTAAAATAAAGAAATGCGCTCTCACCGTTTGAATGCTCCCGCACGTTATCCATCAGAGTTTCCCGCACAAACCGGGACTGCGTCTTTCTTCTGGCCAGATTTACCTTTTTTAACTGATCATAATCTGCCAGGGAGCGCATCTGAAACTGGGAATACTTCGCATCCAGATACTCCTCAAACAATTCCTCTCTTTTCCGGTCAATGCCCTGGTTCATAGTCCTTAAATCCAGCATAAAATCAAACACATCATCACTGGTAATAATACGGCTGTCTCTCGAAAGCGCCCTGTTCAGTCTGCAGTCACACATCTTTACGTAATCCGCAAAAAAGCTGCTCCGGTTGTACAGAGAATCCCTCTTAAGATTCAGCTTCTCCGCAATCACATTCAGCGCAGTGGTCTTCCCGGATCCGTTTCCTCCATAAAGGATCGTAACCGGCTCCAGGTCCAGACGCGACAACCGGTGCCGGGATAAAATGCGGAAAGGATAAAAACTGTCATAACAGGTCCGTTTGATCCTCATCAGATAGGAATTCTCCTGCTCCGGACCTGGAAACATAATATAGGACAAATACAGCATCAAGCCCTCCATAATCCGGAACACACGCCGGCGTATTTTCCGGATCCTTCGTAAAAGAAGGCTGCCGCGGTTAAATCCGCAGCAGCCTGGCCTCTGTGCACGTAGTATAAATGGTATAAAATTAATTCTCAGAATTGGCAACTGCCTCGATGTCAACATCTGCAACATCGGGATCCTCAGTCTCCTTGGGAGCTGCCGCAAGAGCCTTCATGCTTAAGCTGATCTTGTGGTCAGCCTCGTTGAAATCAACGATCTTTGCCTCGATCTCCTGGCCGATCTTTAATACATCGGATGGCTTATCCACATGCTCCTTGGAGATCTGGGATACATGAAGCAGAGCATCCACACCGGGCTCTAACTCTACGAATGCACCGAAATCAGTCATGCGGGCAACACGTCCGGTCACTACGTTTCCGGCTGCATACTTCTCAGCTGCATTGGCCCAGGGATTGGTCTCCGGGAACTTTAAACTTAAGGCAATCTTCTCGCCCTGGATATCCTTGATCAGAACCTTTACTTTCTCGCCGGTCTTGAATACCTTCTTCGGGTTCTCTACACGGCCCCAGCTCATTTCGGAAATATGAAGCAGGCCGTCAGCACCGCCCAGATCGATAAATGCACCGAAATCGGTTACATTCTTAACGGTACCCTCTACGGTATCGCCTACCTGGATACGCTCAAACAGTTCTTTCTGCATAGCTGCTTTCTTTGCGATCATTAACTGCTTTCTGTCGCCGATTACGCGGTGTCTTCTGGGGTTAAACTCGGTAATAACAAACTCGATCTCCTTGCCGGCATACTTGGATAAATCCTTCTCATAGGTGTCGGATACGAGGCTTGCCGGGATGAAGATTCTGGTCTCTTCTACTACTACGCTCAGACCGCCGTCCAGAACCTGAATAACCTTGGCAGTCAGAACTTCCTGATTATTAAAGGCTTCCTCCAGTCTCTTGTTGCCTCTGTCGGCTGCCAGTCTTCTGTAGGAAAGGGCTACCTGACCTTCGCCGTCATTTACCTTAATGACTTTGGCTTCCATCTCATCCCCTACGTGAACCAGGGTGGTCAGGTCAGCGTTGGATTCGTTCGTATATTCACTGCGGGTAATAATGCCGTCAGATTTGTAACCAATATTTAAGACGATCTCGTCTTCTTTCACATCGATAACCTTACCAGTGACAACCTCTCCTGTACGTATAGTTTTTAATGATTCCTCTAACATTTGTTCAAAACTTAACTCTGACATTAGTATGAACCTCCTCAATAATCTTTTTCGGGGTTGACGCCCCTGCTGTAATACCTACGCTGCGCACAGAATTTACACTTTCAGGATCGAAATCGCCTAGTGTCTGGATGTAATATGTGTTTTTACATTCGTTAAGACAAATTTCATACAGCTTCTGGGTGTTGGAACTGTTTTTTCCGCCGATGACGATCATGGCATCCACTTTCGAAGCGATCTCCTTTGCCTCCACCTGTCTTTCCTGTGTTGCATTGCAAATCGTATTTAAAACAAGTATATCATAACCCTTTTTCGAAATTTTTTCAACTAATTCTTTAAATTTATTGTAATTAAATGTCGTCTGGGACACCACAGCCAGCTTTTTTTCGGAAACCGGGCAGAAATTTTCTGCCTGATCAACGGTTTCGATGACCACAGTGTCCGAATCACCCCATCCCTTGATGCCTTCCACTTCAGGGTGCTTTTCATTCCCAATAATAATGACCTGCCGGCCGGCCTCACATTGTTCCCGGACAATCCGGTGGATCTTCTTTACGAAAGGACACGTAGCATCTACCACCTCAAGCCTGCGCTCTTCCAGGATACGGTAAATATTCCGGCTGACGCCGTGGGAGCGGATCACCACCACTCCATCGGAAAGCGCTTTCAGTTCCTCTTCGCTCTCGATAACCCGAACGCCTTTTTCCTCCAGATCGCGCACAACTTCTTCGTTATGGATAATAGGCCCGTAGGTGTAGATGGGGCGTTCCGTCTTTCCAATCTGCTCATAAACCTTATCCACGGCCCGCTCTACGCCGAAGCAGAAGCCCGCGGTCTTGGCTACGATAACTTCCATGCCCCGTCCTCCTCTCACTTTTTGGCTTTTATTCCTTTTTCGGCGGCGATTTCCAGGATACGGGCAATAACCTCATCAACCGTAAGATCCGATGTGTCTACCAGCACCGCATCCTCCGCCTGTACAAGAGGAGAATTCTCCCGGTGCATATCCCGGTAATCTCTCTGGCGGATGGTTTCCTGTATGTTTTCCAGGTCTGCCTCCTGGCCTTTCTTCTGGAGTTCCAGGCATCTTCTTCTGGCCCGCTCTTCCACACTGGCAGTAAGATAAATCTTTACCTGTGCATGCGGAAGCACGCAGGTGCCGATATCCCTTCCGTCCATGACTACATCTTCCCTGGCAGCCAGCTGCTTTTGAAGCTCCACCAGCTTCTCACGCACAGGAAGATACACAGAAGTGGCAGAAGCCATGTTTCCCACCGCTTCATCCCGGATCAGTCCGGAGACATTCTCGCCATTTAAGAGCACCTGCTGAATGCCGTTTTCATAGCGGATGGTGATATCCACCTGGCCGCAGGCGGCAGCGATCCGGCTTTCTTCTGCCGGGCCAATACCCTGCCGTAAAAAATAAAGAGCCATTGCACGATACATAGCACCGGTATCCACATAAATAAAGCCCAGCCTTTCGGCTGCTGCTTTTGCTATGGTGCTCTTCCCCGCTCCTGCAGGACCGTCAATGGCGATGTTGAAATGCTGCATGTTTTACGTCCTCTTTCTCTTAGTTTCCCTTTCTGTTTTTTATTATATCCGAATTAAAGTTTCTTCGCAATTATATTTTTTAAGGCTTCCTTCTGCGGATGCAGCAGAAGGAAGCCCCCCTGACAATTAATGGCAGATCCGTCCCTCCTGACATCCGCAGTTCATATAATGGTGATAATACCGGGGCAGGTCGTCGCCGAATGCTTCATCCAGGTCCGAATTGTTCTGCCGGTACACATTTACATCGAAGTTTTCACATCCCCGGCGGCCTTCCGCCATGCCGCAGCTGATGAAATGCTCAAAAAGCTTCAGGCTGTCATTTCCAATGGCGCTCTGAAGATCTTCATTATGATCATAGTAATAACCGGCATCAAACACCGCTCCGTAAGATTCCATCATTTCCCGGGTTACTGTCTGTTGGGATGCCTGAGAAACATTGTTTCCAGACGGAGATACCACTGCAGGACTGTAGGGACATATGCCGTTCTCATGCAAATGAGCAGGATGGCCGCCGCAGTGATAATGATCGTTTCTCATCCCCCTCCAGTCCCTATTATCCCTGTAGCCGCCGGCATCCGCCCTTCTGGAATGTGAATGTGCCTCCGCAGTCACAGCAGTACTCTCAAATACTGCCGCGGCCGGTAAAGATACGCAGATGCATGCTGCCGCAATTAATCCTATTTTTTTAAATTTATTCATACTCTTTCCTCCTGAAATACATTTTCATTGCTGCACACTGCAATACCGGTTCTAATCATCACTTACCCGGATGGCATTCGGATAAATCTTTTCCAGACGTTCATCATCGAACCGCTCATCCATGATCTTCTGCCAGCTGTATTGCGCCTCTACGCCTCGCTGTCTCTGGTCGCTCCGTATAAGCGCCAGGGCCGAAACGGCCATATTGCAGCACATAAAGACCGCCAGAACCCGGACAATCCATTTGCCGGACCGCTCCGGGATCCGTTCAATCCATAAAGACAGAACCGGGTACAGGCCTTTAAACCAGACCACAGCCGCAAATCCCCAGAAGAAACAGTACAAAAGATTAATACGCCCTCCCAGATTAAAGGGGATCTTACTGTAATCCCAGAAAACGGTGCCGAATACCATTTCCGACAATACGCTGCACAGATATTCGTAAACGCCGCCCAATACCGTTCCCATAAGGAAAAGAAAGCGGTCTGACCGATCCTTGTATTTATAAAGGAGCACCGTAGCTGCGGCGATGGCGCCGCCCCACACAATGCTGAAAGGCCCCCAGACCAGGCTGCTCCGGCTCATCCAGTATCCTGCCTGAACCCGGCAGAAAACAGTCTCAACGATGTCACCAAGAAAGGAACCTATGATAAACAAAAGAATGATCTTATAGGGGCTGCATCCTGCCGCAAAGCTTTTCTCTTTTGTCCGGCTCTTTGTACGGGGTACGGACCGCGGATAGGCTCTTTCGATTCTTCGCCCTACCCAACCGTAAACCCAGCTTCCAAGACGGATGCTTATGGCAGTAAACCAGGAATCAATGGATTTCCACCGGTCCATCCACTGGCTTTTCCCGGAAATGATGGCTATGGAGGCCACTGCATCTATGATCAGCGCCGCCCCCAAAAGAAGCAGCACCACTTCTCCGGCCTTCTGAGGCAGGAGGTGGAATAAACGCAGAAGAATGGGATTTTCCAGTTTAAAGGCTGTTGTTCCCAAAAAGCCCCAGAACAGTGATGCCGGAAGACAGATATAACCGTCCAGATTCCATTTTACCTTAGAATAGTCCCACCATTTTTCATCATACAGGCGCTCCAGTACATGACCGCCGATCCATTCCACTACAGTGGCCAGAATGGCAGAACCAACAAAAAGCCAGAAAACAGACAGCCCGCTGCCAAACATGGTAATCATGACTGCTGCCACACCATAAATCACACAGAGCGGTGCATTTACCAGACCCCGGTTTACAAAACGGCGCTGCCTGGCCGCAGCACCTATGGTCTCAAGAATCCATCCTAAAAATGAGTACGCAAAAAACAGCCAGATCAGTTCGTATCCTGTGTAATTCATTGGTCTTCCCGTCTCCTTTATCTTTCAGTTTTTCTCTGTGTTTTGTCTCGCTTTGCTCGACGCGAACCGGCGCCGGTATAATGACTGCTCTGCAGTCATTATACCTGGATTATACCAGACTGTCACCTGTTTTCTGCGGGATTTTCCGTATATTGCCGAACAGCTGCGAAAAAATATCTTTAAAGTCTGTCAAAAATAACTCTTGCACAGAAATTTTTTTTGTGCTAAAAATAAAATTGCCGTGTAGCTCAATTACCTGCAAAGCGTGTGATCTCCCCGCCGGGAAGTCGCGCGCTTTTTCTTTTCACAAAAATATTTAACGGAGGAAAAATAAATGCCAAAGAACAGGAAACAGGGAATTATTTTCGGAATCATCATGTCTTATGCCATGGCATACGGCATGGAAGTGTACAATGTCGCCATTAAAGAAGGCGTAAATCTTGCCGCCGGCGGATTCAGCAACATGACAAACATGATTTTCTGGGATGCCTTAAAGGAAGCGCTGTATATGGGACTTTTCGTCTTCCTTTTCTCCAATCTGTGGGGAAACCGTCTGGGAGCCGCCTTTGCAGCCAGGCACTGCGACCCGCAAAAAGACAATCCTTACCTATGCCGGCTGCTGCGCCAGGCAGGCACCGTTGCCGTAATGTGCCCTGCCATGAGCCTTGTGGCCTCGATTCTCTTTAATGTGATTCTGGCAGGAGCGCCTGTCAGCCAGCTGCCTGCCATCTGGGTGGGAACCTTTTTAAAGAATTTCCCCATGGCGTTTTTCTGGAACATGTTTGCCGCAGCGCCTTTTTCCCACTGGCTGTTTGGAAAACTGTTCCCTCTTTAATCTTTCTGCAGATCAAACACCGGATACATCCTGCTGCCTGAAGTGCTCCGGCTGGTTCCGCCCTCATAAAAGCTGAATTCCACTGCCGGATTCGGATACGTCAAATAGGTGAGTCCCCCATCCGTTTCCGCGGTAAAATATACCTGATACTGACTCCCATCCTTTTTCTGGGCATATTCAGAAAAATCGCCCTGATAAATGGCAAAATCCCCTTGCGAAACCCGATTGGCGGGAATCCGGATTCCTTCCGGCACTTCTTCCGGAAGATCCGGCGCCTCTCCCTCCAGACTGGCAGAAGCGCTGAAAGAACCGCCTCCATATCCCGTTCCCGGTTCCGGATGGATTTCTCCTGTTTTTACCAAAATAAACGTTCCCTCACCAAAACTGCTTCCCGCCGCTTCTTCCGCCTGGGAATCCAGAATGATCTGCAGCTGATCTGTCCCGTCCCATTCAGAGGAAATACTTACTTCCATCTGGGCTGCAGGGGTTATCTTATCCGTATATTCGGTAACCGTCTCATCTCCATTTATAATCTTAAAATAGGGCTGCAGAGAGGAAGATACGTCCACCTCAAGCACAGCCCGCCCGTCATCATCCAAAAAAGCTTCATACACCCGGTCTCCGGCCTGGATACCGGCAATCACCTTCTGCCCCTCTGACTGGGATTTGGGAATGGCCTCTGCTGTCACATACAGCTTTCCATCCCTAAACTTCATATCTGCTCTGGTTTCATGAAACAGGCTCTGGCTTTTCTCCACGTACTCTTTCAGTTCCGTAATCTGCTCCTTCTGCCGGGAAATCTGCGTATACATGCTGTTTAACTGGTTGTTTACATCGTTCTGGATCTGGTGCGTTTCCCACAGAATCCGGTCTGTCTTGGCATGCAGGGAATAAAGCAGATATACATTGGCAGCCAGAGTCAAAAAGCAGAAAATCAATCTTGCCCAACGGCTTCTATTCCTTAAAATAAGCAGGATAGGCCTGACGGATTGTATCAATATTTTCCCGGTAACGTTCCATATGATGTGCAGCCACAGCACGGGCAGCATTCTCATCGCCTGCCTCCAGTGCGCGAAGGAGCGCTTCGTGGTCTTCCAGAATATGCTCCATGGGCCGGCATCGCAGACTCAGAACGGTGGTCCGATCAAAATGGGGAGCTGCGCTTTCCACCAGCCGGTACCAGTACATCCGTCCGCACAGTTCGTAGATCATCCTGTGAAATTCCTTGTCCAGTGAAAATATCTTTTCTTCCTGCCGCCGCTCAATATACATCCGCCAGACAGCGGTATTTTCCCAGAGCCGCTCCAGGTCTGCGCGGGTGCAGGAACGGCAGGCCATGGCAGCCAGCTCTGATTCCAGAACACTGCGCAGATGGCGGACCTGTTCCACAATTGCCGGATCAATCCGCGTCACATAACTGCCGATTTTCGGACGGATTTCCACCAGCTGCCGGCCCGCCAGTTCCAGCATGGCCTCTCTTAACGGCGTACGGCTGATCTTTAAGGCCTGGCACAGCTCCTGTTCCATCAGCTGCTGTCCCGGTTCCAGACGCGTATGCACAATATTCTCAATCAGTATCCTGGCCGCATAATCTCTGGCCGATTCCCGGTTCTTTCTCGGGGTACATTCAATCATTATTATCCCTCCAAATTCTTCTGCGCCATAACCTTTTGTTCAATTATAGCCGGTTTGATAAATGTAATCAAGGAGGATTGACAAATGCACCTTTGTTATATATTATATTTTATGAAATATATAACACGCCATGTTTTATCTATGCTCATCTGCCGCGCACGAACCGACAGGTGATTAAACATCGCAGAATGAAAGGAGGCGGACTCCTTGCAGCTGGCAGTAATTACCATGCGGCAGGTAGCTGTATTATTTTTTATGATCGCTGCAGGCTTTGCCTGCACCAGACTGGGAGTAGTAAAAAAGCAGGCCAAAGAGGGCTTTTCCGATCTGTTGGTAGGACTGGTTGTTCCCTGTATGGTGATTAATTCCTATCTGACCCCATTTGATCCCCAGACCCTCAGAAATCTGATTATGGCTTACGGTCTTTCCGCAGTACTTCTGGCAGCAGGCGGAGTGATTTCCTTTCTGTTTACCCTTCGCGCGGATCCGGCAAACCGGCCTATCCTGCGTTTTGCCTGCACCTACTCCAACGCGGCATATATGGGATTTCCTTTGATTTCCGTACTGTTTGGAAGCGAAGGCCTTCTGTACGCCAGCGCCTTCGTTACCGTATTCAATATCCTTCTGTGGACCCAGGGCGTACTGATGCTCCAGGGTGCCAGGCTGAATCTGCGCCAGACCGTCCGCACAATTGTAACCACGCCGGTTCTCCTGGCGGTGGCAGCAGGACTGATTCTTTATCTGAGCCAGGCTCCTGTTCCCGAATTAATCCGCACGCCTCTGGAAATGATCAGCAACATGAACACACCTCTTTCCATGTTTATTACCGGGATGATGATCGCGGAAAGCGATTTAAAAAAGCTTTTCTCTCGCCGCGGTCTGGCATCCGCCATACTGATCCGGCTGGCTGCAATCCCTGCCGTATGCTTTATTCTTTACCGGCTTTTAGGAGTCAGCGGCATGGCAGCCCAGGTTGTTCTCCTTCTGGAGGCATGCCCCTGCGCCGCCATTACTTCCGTATTCTCCATACGCTTCGGCTGTGACCAGGAGCTGGCGGCCGGCGCTGTGGTGGGAAGCACCCTTTTCAGCATTATCACCCTGCCCCTGTGCGCCCTGCTTCTTTCCGGCGCTTAAACGTTCTCTGCAAACCGGATTGGTTTGGCGGAATTTTTCATTTTCAATAACCAGGCAGACTCCCTACAGATACTTTCCCGTGCAGCTCTCCGGCGCATGCCTGATCTCTTCCGGAGTTCCTTCTGCCACAATCCTTCCGCCTTCTTCTCCCCCTCCCGGGCCCATATCAATAATATAATCGGCGCTCCGGATCACATCCAGGTCATGCTCGATGACGATAACCGTGGCCCCCTGTTCGATCAGCGTCTGAAATACGGAAAGGAGCGTCCGCACATCCAGCGGGTGAAGGCCGATGGTCGGCTCATCGAAAACGAAAACCGCGTCCGCCTGGCCTTTTCCCATCTCTTCCGCCAGCTTTAACCGCTGTGCTTCGCCGCCGGAAAGTCCCGGCGTTTCCTCCCCCAAGGTAAGATATCCCAGCCCCAGGCTCTGCAGAACCTGCAGCCTCTGTCGGACCACCTTTAAATCCCGGCACGCTTCAAGGGCCTGATTAACATCCATGGCCATGATCTCCGGCAGAGAATACGACTCTCCCGCTGAATTCTGATAACGGATCCGGCCTGCATCTTTTCCATAGCGGGAGCCGCGGCATTCCGGGCAGGGCACATCCACATCCGGCAGAAACTGCACATCCAGGCTGATCGACCCGGTTCCGTCGCACACCGGGCACCGCAGCTTTCCCGTATTGTAGGAAAAATCTCCCGCCTTGAATCCCAGACTCTTTGCGTCCGCCGTTCTGGCATAAACCTTCCGCAGCTCATCGTGTACATTCGCATAGGTGGCCACCGTAGAACGCACGTTGATGCCGATGGGCGCGGCATCGATTAAGCGGACGCGGCTGATTCCTTCCGCCTCCACGGACTTTACGTGTTCCGGAAGCTTCCTGCCGCCGATCAGCGCCTCCAGAGCCGGAACAAGGCTTTCCAAAATCAGCGTCGTCTTTCCCGATCCGGATACTCCCGTTACCACCGTAAGCTTTCCCTTAGGGATCCTTGCCTCCAGCGGCTTCACCGTATGAATCGCCCCCACGGAAAGGCGGATTTCCCCCCGGGAAAAGATCTCCTCCGGCCGCTGCTCTTTTCTGTCGCCGGCCTGTGCGCGTCCGGAGAGGAACGGGCCGATCAGCGAACCGGCATCCTTTTCCACATCCTCAATGGTTCCCTGGGCAATCACCCTTCCTCCGTCTGCGCCTGCCCCCGGCCCCATCTCGATCAGCCAGTCTGCCTCCGCCAGAATCTGCGTATCGTGATCAACCAGGACGACGGAGTTTCCGTCTCCGATCAGATCACGCATCACCCCCACCAGCCCCACAATGTTCGAAGGATGGAGGCCGATGGAGGGCTCATCCAGAACGTAAAGAACTCCCGTAGTCCGGTTCCTCACCGCTCTGGCAAGCTGCATCCTCTGCCGCTCTCCCGTAGACAGCGTGGACGCCGGCCGATCCAGAGACAGATATCCCAGTCCCAGATCCATCAGCCGCTTTGCCGTGGACTGAAATGCTCCGCAGATGCTCTCCGCCATAGGCCTCATCTCCTCCGGAAGAGAGAGGGGCACGCCTTCCACCCACTTTACCAAGGCGGAAAGGGGCATGGCGCAGGCCTCGTCAAGGGAAATCCCGCGAAGATGCGGCGCCCTGGCCGCCGCTGACAGGCGCGTGCCGCCGCAGTCCGGGCAGACTTCCTCCTTCAGGAACTTTTCTACCCGCTTCATCCCCTTTTCATCCTTCACTTTTGCCAGGGCATTTTCCACCGTATAAACCGCATTAAAATACGTAAAGTCCAGTTCAGCGGCCTGGTTGGAATTTTTCGCCTTATACAAAATATGCTTTTTCTCTGCCGGCCCGTGGAATACGATCTCCCTCTCCCGGTCGGTCAGCCGGCAGAAAGGCACATCCGTCCGCACCCCCATCTCCCGGCACACATCCGTCATCAGCGACCACATCAGCGAATTCCATGGCGCCACCGCCCCTTCATCGATGGTCAGCGATTCATCCGGGACAAGGGTCGATTCGTCTACCGTGCGCACGGTGCCCGTTCCCCCGCAGGTACGGCAGGCTCCCTGGCTGTTAAAGGCCAGTTCCTCTGCCGACGGCGCATAGAAATGCAGACCGCATTCCGGGCACACCAGCTCCTTTCCCGCAGCCACGGCCAACGTGGGCTTCTGCTCATGGCCATTGGGGCACCGGTGACTGGCAAGGCGGGAAAACATAAGCCTTAAGCTGTTTAACAGCTCCGTCCCCGTGC
>PPYE01320372.1_pt1 | contig 23624 bp, 19 predicted proteins | sample 1559881 | NCBI WGS metagenome assembly PPYE01 (sample SAMN08240022, study PRJNA423297) | Human gut metagenome, whole genome shotgun sequencing project. | reverse complement strand
GAAGTGAATAGCTAAAATAATAACATAAATAAATATGGAAAAAATAGAATTAAAGCCTGCTTCTGTGTTTCACTTTTTTAATGAAATATGCCAGATACCCCGGCCTTCTAAAAAAGAAGAGAAAATAATATCTTATCTGAAAGAGTTTGGAAAGAAATATAATCTGGAGGCTAAAGTTGACGAAGCGGGTAACGTGCTGATAAAGAAACCGGCAACCAAAGGAAAGGAAAACCTGGAAACTGTCATTTTACAATCTCATGTTGACATGGTATGTGAAAAAAATAGCGATGTAGAACATAATTTCCTTACAGATCCAATTGAAACTTATGTAGATGGAGAATGGATGAAAGCAAAAGGTACTACTCTTGGTGCTGATAATGGGATCGGAGTAGCAACACAACTTGCCATTTTAGCCGCTGATGATATTGAGCACGGACCGTTGGAGTGTTTATTTACTGTTGATGAGGAAACCGGACTTTCGGGAGCTTTTGCTTTAAAAGAAGGTTTTTTGAGTGGAGATATTTTGATAAACCTCGATTCGGAAGATGAAGGAGAAATATTTATCGGATGTGCCGGCGGAGTAAATACGCTTGCCGAGTATACTTATGAAACTATTCCTGCTCCACAAGATTATTTCTTTTTCCGTGTAGATGTAAAAGGCCTTACCGGAGGACACTCTGGAGATGATATAAACAAGAACCGTGCAAATGCTAATAAGCTTTTAGTGCGTTTCTTATCTTTGGTTGCTGCTAAATATGATATGTATCTTTGCAAAATTGATGGAGGTAATTTGAGAAATGCTATTCCTCGTGAAGCTTATGCTATTGCTGCCATTACTATGGAATATAGAGAGCCTCTGCGTATTGACTTAAATATTTTCGCATCCGAAGTAGAAAACGAATATTCAGTAACAGAACCTGATATGAAGTTTTTGTTGCAATCTGAATCTAAATATCCGGATGCAATAGATAGAAATGTTACCGACAAATTATTAAAATCTTTATATGCTGTTCATCATGGTATATACGCGATGAGTCAGGATATCCCAGGATTGGTAGAAACGTCCTCTAATCTCGCTTCTATAAAAATGCAGGAAGGCAATGTGATTAAAGTAGAGACAAGTCAGCGGAGTTCTATACTGTCTTCCCGTACGGATATGGTTAATATGGTTAAAGCTGCTTTCGAATTAGGCGGAGCAAAAGTAACCGTAGGAGGTGGCTATCCGGGTTGGAAACCCAATCCTTCCTCTCCAATATTGAAAATAGCGGTAGATACTTATAAAAAACTATTCGGAGAAGAACCAAAAGTAAAAGCTATTCATGCAGGACTGGAATGCGGATTATTCCTGGAGAAATATCCTTCACTTGATATGTTCTCTTTTGGCCCTACACTCCGTGGTGTTCACTCACCCGATGAAAGAATGCATATACCTTCTGTAGAAAAGTATTGGAAACATTTACTGGAAGTACTGGTGAATGTTCCTGAGAAAAAATAATATTTCACATTATTTCCCGTTTAGAGAGATAGTAAGTATCATTACAGATCGGATGAATAAATATATCCGTCTGATCTGTAGTGAATTAATATTATTATCTTTAAATGCATGAACAAATATATTTATCTTTCTATTATATCTTTATTGGTAATATCCGGTTTTCTTTTCTCATGTGATGATCAAGAGAAATATTCGAATAATCCTTCCCACCATCTGCTCTTTTCGCATGATACAATTCATTTTGATACTATTTTCACCACGATTGGTTCTTCTACCCGCGTGCTGAAAGTATATAATAGAAATGAAGAAAATTTGAAGCTATCGTCTGTCCGTCTGGTAGGGTCTGAGCAATCGGGTTTTCGGGTAAATGTAGACGGGCATTCGGGTAGGGAGTTTAATGACCTGGAAATAAGGAGTAATGATAGCATGTATATTTTTGTAGAAGTAAAAGTCGATCCTCAGGATAAAGCTAATCCTATTCTTATTAAAGATTCATTGATATTTCAGATGACGAACGGTATACAACAGGATGTAAAGCTGTTGGCCTATGGGCAGGATGTATTAAAACTCCACGGAAAGGTAATTGATAAGGATACGGTATTTAATTCTCTACGTCCGATACTTGTGTATGATAGTCTGCGGGTTAATGAGGGAGTGACATTGACTATAGAATCCGGCACACGACTTTATTTTCATGATAAAATATATTGCCATATATATGGTACTTTAAAAGTTAATGGTACACTTTGGGAGCCGGTTGTATTCCGTGGAGACCGTATGGACTGGTTATTAAATATTAATTATGATCGGATAGCGGGACAGTGGGGTGGTATTCATTTTTATAAGTCGAGCTATGACAATCATTTGCAATATGCAGATATTCATAGTGGTGATTACGGCATTCGTTGTGATTCTTCTGATATAGATCGGATGAAACTGAAACTGGAAAACTCCATTGTACACAATATGCGCGGAGATTGTCTGAATTTTACCCACAGTAAAGTCTTAGTTGGGAATTGCCAGATAACGAATGCCCGGAAAAATTGTGTTTCTCTTACCGGAGGAGACAACGAATTTATCCATTGTACCATAGCAAGTTTTTATTTAGGCTTAAATAATCATGATCTTCCCCGTGAGGGTGTAGCTGTTTATCTAAGTAATACGGAAGACAAACCATTAATAAAAGCTGATTTTCGGAACTGCCTGATAACGGGTTCCGGACAAGATGAAATACAAGGAATAAAAAACGAATCTTCTGATTTTAATTATTTATTCTCCTATTCCCTTGTCAATACCTTCTTAAATGAAAAAGATGAAGACTATGGCGAACAGTTATCCCATTACAAAGGGGTAAAGTGGGATGATAAAAAAGACGAAAAAGGCAGATCTTTATCCAAAGATAAAAACTTTCTATATATAGATTCTAAAGAGCGCTTTTATGATTTTGGCCCTGATTCATTGTCAGCAGCAATTAATATGGCTCTTTATGAGGATGCACAAAATTATTATCCTATCGATCTGCAAGGCCGTTACCGTTTGATGGATGGATTTCCTGATGCCGGATGCTACGAATGGATGGAAGGTGATGGTAAAGTCGAGTAACGCAACAATTGATTAAGCATATTTCATGAAAAAATATTATTTAGTGGTAATGGTAATAAACCTGTTATTTACTGCTGATCTCCTTGCGCAAAATAACTTCCGCGCCATGTTTTATAACGTCGAAAATCTTTTTGATTGTGAACATGATACGTTAAAAAGCGACACAGAGTTCTTACCGGATTCAAAGCGAGCCTGGCATTATGGAAGATATAAAGATAAGTTAGGTAAGATAGCACAGGTAATTTCAGCAGTAGGTGAGTGGGAAGCCCCTGCTATTGTAGGTCTGTGTGAAGTTGAAAATGATAAAGTGATGAAAGATCTGGTAGAGAAATCTCCCCTTAAAGAATATGATTACAGATATATAATGACCGATTCGCCGGACGAACGTGGTATTGATGTTGCTTTGCTATGGCAAAGGGATAAATTTCGTTTGTTAAATAACCGTTCCATAAGAGTTCATTTTGAAGATACCGGCAGAAGACCTACACGAGATATATTGCATGCTACAGGATTGATAGCTACAGGAGATTCTCTGGATATATTTATTTGTCACCTTCCATCCCGTTCGGAAGGAGTGAAAGAAACAGAACCTGCCCGTCTTTATGTAGCTTCTCTTATCAAACAAGCTGCGGATAGTATTTGTAATATCCGTCAAAATCCTAATATCCTGATTATGGGTGATTTTAACGATTATCCGCAAGATACATCTATAGCTAAAGTATTAGGAGCCATTACTCCTAAAGATACAATTACGACCTGCAAACTCTATAATCTGATGGCTGATAAAGGAGAACGTATCGGAACTTATAATTATCGTGGTGAATGGGGGATATTAGATCAGATTATAGTTAACGAACATCTTTTGCAAGATGCAAACAGTTTTCACACTTCAAACAATAAAGCCCGTATAGGTGACTTTCCTTTTTTACTAAAAGAGGATGAAAAATATGGAGACATTCGTCCGTTTCGTACTTATAATGGGATAAGGTATATGGGTGGTTATAGCGATCATCTTCCTGTTATTGTAGACTTTGTATTATCGCAATAATTCTTCCTTTTTCCAAAAAGCAGAAGTAAAAAAGTATATACTTTCCGAGAAAAAAGTTAGGACTTTCTTTCTAAAAAGTAACTACTTTTTGATGAGAAAGTACGGTCATTTATTCGTGATGATACGGCCCTCCGTTTAATATAGTCATAGCCCTGTAAAGTTGTTCTACAAATATAAGTCTCACCATCTGATGAGAAAATGTCATTTTAGAAAGAGATATCTTTTCATTAGCTGCCTGAAATACTTTCTGCGAAAACCCATAAGGACCTCCTATTACAAACACAAGTCGTTTACCAACATTTGCCATTTTCTTTTCTATCCAGTAAGCGAAATCAAGCGAACGGTACTCTTTCCCGTATTCGTCAAGCAAAACAATATAATCTCCCGGTTGAAAAGCTTTCAAAATAAGTTCTCCCTCTTTATCTTTCTGCTGATCCATGGAAAGACTTTTGGTATTTTTTAGTTCGGGGATAACTTCCATGGTAAAGGGGACAAAATGTTTGGTCCGCTCAATGTAGTCATTAATGGCTGTTATATAGTGTTTCTCTACTGTACGTCCTATTGCTATAAGTGTAATCTTCATGAAAATCAATCTTTTACGTTTATTTGAAACCGACCGCGAAATTAAGAAAAATCTAAAGTACTTTTATAAAAGTATGGAAAATTCAAATTAATTTCTACCTTTGTATAACGATAATGTCGACAATTATGGAAAAAAGAGCGTATTTATTCTTAATTAGTTTCTTTTTGTGGGCTACAATAATATTGGCTCAGGACGTTTCGGGAGTGACTACAGCTTTCAAACGTGGAAGTGCTCAGGAGTTAAATGCTTTTTTAGGAGATAAAGTAGAATACATTTATCTGGGAGACTCAAAAACGTATGATAAAGCTAAAACTCAACAGGTAATTAACGATTTTTTTGCAGGAAACAAAGTGAGTAATTTTGCGGTTAATCATCAGGGAAACCGCGGTGAATCGAGTTTCATCGTAGGAACACTTAATACCTCTGCAGGAAACTATCGTATAAACTGTTTCTTTAAAAAAAATGGTGATCAATATTTAATTCATCAAATAAGAATAGACAAATCAAATGAATGATTTAATCGAAAGGCTTATTGATCTCGCATTCGCCGAAGACATAGGTGATGGAGATCATACTACTCTTTCCTCTATCCCCGAGGATGCAATGGGGAAATCAAAACTTTTAATCAAAGAATCCGGTGTATTGGCCGGTATCGAGATAGCAAAAAAGATATTTCACCGTTTTGATCCTTCTATGAAAGTAGAGGTATTTATTAATGATGGGGAAGAAGTAAATCCTGGTGATATTGCCATGGTTGTTGAAGGAAAAGTACGTTCGCTTCTTCAAACCGAGCGCTTAATGCTGAATGTGATGCAGCGAATGAGCGGTATTGCAACTATGACCCGTAAGTATGCCAAACAGTTGGAAGGAACAAAGACCCGTGTATTGGATACGCGTAAAACAACTCCGGGTATGCGCATGCTTGAAAAAGCGGCAGTAAAAATTGGTGGAGGTGTCAATCATCGTATAGGTCTGTTTGATATGATTCTTTTGAAAGACAATCATGTAGACTTTGCCGGTGGCATCGATAAAGCTATTCTCCGGGCAAAGGAATATTGCAAAGAGAAAGGAAAAGATTTAAAAATAGAAATAGAAGTGCGTAATTTTGATGAACTCCAACAAGTATTAAGTGTAGGCGGAGTAGATCGTATTATGCTGGATAATTTCACACCCGAAGATACAAAGAAAGCTGTTGAAATGATCAATGGCAAATACGAAACAGAATCTTCAGGCGGGATTACTTTTGATACTTTGCGTGATTATGCCGAGACTGGTGTTGACTTCATTTCCGTAGGTGCTCTGACACATTCGGTAAAAGGCTTGGATATGAGTTTTAAAGCTTGCTGAGATACGAATAATATACAATAAAATAAATAAGCACCGGCTGAAGGATGCGAAAGATGTTTTTTCGTTCATTATCAGTCGGTGCTTACTATATATTACCAACTACCTTATAGTTTAAGAATGAAATTATTCTTTTTTGATTTAGAAACAACAGGCACTAAATATTGGAGGAACGGAATTCATCAGATAAGTGGAGAGATCGTTATTGATGGTGAGTCCAGGGAAAAATTTAATTTTAAAGTTTGTCCCAATCCGAAATCTGAGATTGAAGAAGAAGCGTTAAAGGTATGTAATGTTACGCGGGAACAAATTATGTCTTATCCTTCTATGCAAGAGGTTTATACAGAATTAGTAGCAATGCTTTCCAAGTACGTTGATAAATACAAACGTGAAGATAAGTTCTTTTTAGTGGGATACAACAATTCTTCATTTGATAATTATTTCCTAAAAGCTTTTTTTGTGCAGAATGGAGATAACTTCTTCTATTCGTGGTTTTGGGTTAATTCTATTGATGTAATGGTTTTGGCCTCACATTATTTAATGGAAAAACGACATTCAATGAAAGACTTTAAACTCGAAACTATAGCCCGTACGTTGAATATTTCGCTTGATGCCGATAAACTTCATGATGCGGAATATGATATCCTGCTTACTAAAATGGTATATGAGAAAATAAATAGTCTTAAGAATACCTTTTAGGATACCTGAACAGGATAGCCAGTAAAGCAAAGACTCCCATTGTGACCGGATAGTACAAATACCGGATAATATTTAATGGGGAAAGAGAGGCCAACTCTGCGGCCATCAGCATTTGTGCTCCATACGGAATAAGACCTTGAACGAAGCATGAAAAGGTATCCAATATACTTGCGCTTTTACGTTTATCCAAATGAAATTTATCTGCTATGTCTTTAGCAATAGGTCCGATAGTAATAACGGCAATAGTATTATTGGCAGTACAGAGATTAGCTATACTAACCAATGCTGCTATACTCAATTCTGCTCCCCTTTTGCTTTTGACGTGTCTGGTAAGTTTTTGGATAATGTAGGCAATACCACCATTATAACGAATTAGTTCGAGCATTCCGCCAGCCATTAAAGTTATGATGATTAGTTCTCCCATCCCGGTAATACCTTCTCCCATTGCTCCAAACCAGCCAAAGAAATTGAAACCGGAAGTAATAAGTCCTATTATACCTGTGGTAATAATACCTATAACCAGTACCAATGTTACATTTAAACCTGCAATTGCTGTGCCCAACACAATCAGGTAAGGAATTACTTTCAGCCATTCTATTTCCTTAAGCTGCGGAGTAGACTGCACATGTAATCCTTTAAATATGTAGAAAATAAGAATAAGCAGTGCAGCCGGAGTAACGATCATACTATTTACCTTAAATTTATCTCTCATTACACAGCCCTGGGTACGCGTAGCTGCAATAGTTGTATCAGAAATAAACGACAAATTATCTCCAAAGAAAGCTCCTCCAACTACGATTGCAACCATAAAAGCCGTTTCAACTCCGGTCTTATCTGCTAGTCCTACGGCAACGGGGGTAAGTGCAACAATAGTTCCTACCGATGTACCTATTGAAAGAGAAATAAAACAGGTAGCAATGAAGATACCCGCAAATAATAAATTATCAGGTAGTACATGCAGGGTCAGGTTAACTGCTGCATCTATAGCTCCCATCGATTTAGCGGATTGTGCAAAAGCACCTGCCAATATGAATATCCATACCATCAGCATAATATTCTTGTTAGAAGCTCCGGCAGAATAATGAAGAATACGGTCGTTGAGTTTTATGCCCTTGGTGATGATAATTGCGTAAATTGAAGATACAAGAAAAGCCACAGTGATAGGAACTTTATAAAAGTCATTGACGATTAAAGAAGTTACCAGATACAGGCAAAGGAATACGAAAAGCGGGCTAAGCGCCCATAAGTTGGGTTTATTCTTGGAAATATGTTGGGTCATGATATATTCAAAATATAAATGACCGCAAAGTTAAGGATTTGGTGGTAAAGTCAAAGTCATTATTCCACTTTTACAATTGGGAAATCCGGCATCAATCAATTGATTTAACTCTTTTACTTCATTTTCATACTGATTACGTATTCCGCAATTCCAGAATTCAATAAAGGGATGCTTGTCAATAATCCTGGATTCAAGTTCTTCTAGTGAAGGTGTTCTTTCTAATTTACTATACTCTTCATAAGTATAATCAAGGAATGCAGTATTTATATTTATACCTCTGTTATCAAGCAGATATCCATTTTTAAGTAAAGTAGGATAAGCCAACTTACCCTGGTAGAAAATATCTTTAGGAGAGGGATAAGAGGTTATTTTTGTTTTTCCCGCATTCATCGTTACGGGTACATTCTTTGAATAATCTTTTGCTGTTTTATAGATAATTGCTGCCGGACCGGGAGCAAAGATAATTTCTCTTTCTGACATAAGATTGGAAGAAGAGGTTGTACTTGCTTTCTTGCCTGTATTGCAGGAAAGCAACACAACTATTATGAATGGAAATATATAAACTAAGTGCTTCATTACAAATTATTTCTTAATGAACTTCTTTATTATAGTTTTATTATCACTTTCTATTTGTAAGATATAAACTCCGGAAGCCAACTGACTAACAGGTATTGAGAATTCTTCCATTGGCCGGATTGTATTTGTATATACTCTTTCGCCGGATATATTTACAATATGTAAAGCTTTTATTGCTACATCAGAGTGTACTACTAAATAATCTTCTGCCGGGTTTGGATAAATGGAAATATCATCATTTGTATTTTTATCAATTCCTGTAGGATCAACTATAGTAAGTTCGATACGATTTAACGTATCGTTTATAGGAGTGATTCTGTTAGATTCATTCCTATACCTTAATTGAATATAATATTCCCCTGCATTCTGAGTGATAGGTATGTCAAATTGCATATTTACTGTATCATTTTTTTGAAGCATTATCTCTTTTACATCCGAATCGGAGCTTGAAAGAGAGTTTGTACGATACATGTAAGCATAAATATCATTAAAATAGTAACCGCCAGTATTTGTAACAGAGGTTGTTATTGAGGCTGTTTCTCCCTTTACAAAAGAGGATTGATTTATAGTCATTTTCCCAACTAGAGAGAGTTGGGCAGGATCTAAAGAAGATTCGTTTACAGTGATAACATGAAAACTATCTCCTTCTAAGATAATTAAGTAATAACCGCTTGCATACATCGCCATGATATAATAATCTCCCACGGGAAGGTCGTTCATTAGTCTGGAATATTCCAATGATATTTGTTCATCTTTATTGAGGCATATATTTTCTTCAGACAAATAATAATATTCTTCGGTCATTATATTCTGGGCTACAATATAGATGGTGTTATAAGCCTCTTTTCCCAAATTGTCTATAGTGAGATTGAACTTTGCTTTCTTATTAAAATAGAGAGGTGTTATCTCAAAACCGTTTTCAGGTACATAAAGAATTGATCTCGCATCAGCCGGAGTGAAAATCTTTATGCTGTCTTCAGATATCACGATATCCAGGCAGTTTCCTATATTACTCTCACTTCCTATTTTCTGCCAGCTTGACTCTCCCGAAGCTTTGTAAAGAGCATAAAGCCGGTATGTACCATTTTCTAAGTCAGAAGATATGGTTATATCTTTCCATGATTGCCTCACTCTCCTTCCTGACGCAACAGATGTTTCATTGGAAGTAAGCATATTTACCAATTCATTCTCTTTAAATATTCCTACCCCCATCTCACCATTAAAATCGTTAGCTCCACTATTGGTAATCCGAACCGACTCTATAGAGAAAGTTGATTCTCTATCCAAATGCGTATTATTTTCAACAGATAAATGATTTTCCAAATATAGATTGTAGGAAGGAATTGAAGTTTCAGTTGGTTTTTGGATTCCGGTTATAATGATTAAACTTCTGTTATATCCTCCGTCTCCACCGCCACCGATTCCCTGTTCATCAGGATTCAGCGTAGTTATCTCAAAATAACCGTTACTTATTCCTCCCCATCCCCAGTTGATATGAAAAAGATTATTTGTGTCATAACCATCACAAACGAAGGCATGACCCACATTTGCACTATATCCGGATATGTATATGGGGTGTCCCTGATTTAATTCGGATTTTATCATTTTCATCCAAGCTTCGCTTGTATAATATTGTCTGTAATGCATTTGTACATTTTTATCGTATCCGAAATAATTTACCAATGCATAAGGAATACCTTCCGAGTAGGCTCCGCTGGCATAAGAAGTATAATTCATATCTATAGATACTCCGCAGTCATACATAAGTCTGGCTACAGCATCTCTTTCTGCATCACTATAACTATTTCCATAAGTCTCTTTCATATTTTCCCAATCATATATGGATTGGGAAAAATCAACAGTAAGCTCTATTCCAAGAGAACCTACCGAGTAAGTTTTACTTCCTTGTCCCCGTTCCGGCCATTTATGATAACGCATTATTTGTGCCATTGCTGTAGCTACACATCCGGTAACAGAACGACTTCTTCCATCCATAGGACAGAAGTAGTTATAGGGACTGCTTTGATTCCATGCAATGTTAGCTAAAAGCGGATTTATGTATGGATCAAATTCCGGAACTAAATTATCAGAGCGTATATCAATTGACTTCTTGAAATCCTTTTTTTCCATTATTTTGCCCATAGCTTCTTTATAATTATCGAGCAAATATTGGAAATTATCAGGTACATTTTCAGAATCATAGTTACCACTGTCGGAATATCCAAGAACTGTTTTAGCTTTGTCGTCTCCGGAAATGATAATAAATCCTTCTTCGTCTACTTTGTTGAAGATATAATAATACGCTTTTTCTTCCTGGCCCCGTAGTTGTATATCTTTGCACGTATAGACCAATGATAATTTAGGATTATTGTTGCTTCTAATTTTACTTATTTCTTGTTTTTGGTAAAATTCCTTTGCCAGAAGAATAGCTTTTTCCCGGTCTACCGGTTCGGAAAATATGTATTGTGTTGTAACAGTAGCAATAAAAAAGAATAGTAATTTTCTTATCATAACATTTATATTATAGGCAAACATAGCGTAGCATTGGCAAATGTATAAAAATAACTTGTAAACGATTCATTTAAAGGAGAAAAGTTAGGTAATTAAGGAATGCATTTAGTTTATAAAATGATATTTCTGATGGTCAGTTATAGCGTGAAAATAAAGAAAGGTAAATTGTTCTCTCCAGATTTTAGATTAGTGGTACAAGTTAAATACTTTGATTTCCTACAGCTTTTAACTTGTGGGAAACCAAAGTATTTAATGCTCCTAATACCGAACCTGAGATTACAAATATTTTATTCTATATTATTTCTTAATAAATTTCTTTGTTTTCGTCTCTTTATCTGTTGTTATCTGAAGTATATAAACACCACTATTTAATTGATTCACCGGAATAATACAATTTTCACTTGTATCCGGATATTTTCGTATTAATTCTTTTCCTGATAGATTAAAGATTTGTATACTCTTTGCCGGTACTTTATATGTTATGTATAAATAGTCTTCTACAGGGTTTGGGTAAATGATGAAATCCTGAATATTGGTTGATGAGATATTATCCGTACCGGTTATGCGGTAGCCAATAATATTATTTCCTCCTGGAATTAAATACAAGTGTCCATTTTCATTATAAGCTATTTGGATTCTGTAATTACCCGGCTCCTCGTCTGTCGTTTTATTAAATCGGAAACTAGCTGTTTCGTCTTTTTCAATAAATGCATTAGCAGGTATATAATTAGAACTACTTGCTTCTCCTTCACGGAAAATGAATGCATAAAGTTGATCACCATAATAGCCTCCTTTATTTTTGATAGAAGCAGTCAGCTCCAGGCTTTCTCCCTGGATAAAGTCTGTTTTATTGATGGTCATATCTCCTTCTATCAATAGTTTAGGGCTTTCGGATGGAGTATCCAATATAGTTATAGGCCCGAAACTTTCCCCTTCAAAACCATAAATATAAATGAAATTTGTATGCATAGCCTGCACATAATATTCGCCTGCTTCAAAAGGAACATGACCACTTAACTCTAAGGTTATGGATTTATTTTCGGGAATTGTAATACCTTCCTGAGCTATTATTTCAAAGTCGTTTGGATTATCTTTTGCAAAAATTAATATCCATACTACCGTATTAACCTCTTTTCCGGCATTATCTATTTGTAGAGAAAAGCGTGCTGATTTATTCTGATAGATATTTCCCATAGCTTTTAGTCCGTCAGTAGGAATGCTTAAAGCTGCGCCTTCATAGTCTGGAGAAGAAATTCTAATATCTTCATTACTGATAAACAGATCAAGACAATCTATAGCAAATTGTTCTTTTTTTAAATGTTGCCAACTTTCACTTCCTTCAGGCTTATATATACCGTAGATACGATAAGTACCTTCGGGTATGTCGCTGTCAAGAATGATATCACGCCAGAAATATTGTTCTATAAGTCCAAATCCTTCAAGAGATACATTTTCAACAGCAAAAGTTCTTTTTAAATTGTCACCCTGATATAGACCTATTCCAATTTGTCCGTTAAAATCATTACAGCCATAATTGCAAAGATAGAGAGTTGATACTGTAAACTTATCGCCACGAGAGATTTGAGTTTGTTCTGATAGTAAATTGCCTGTAAGGGCCAGTTTGTAGGATGGTTTAGAATTATCTGTTGGTGGTTGTATACCGGTAATAACGGATTGCAGGATATTATATCCCCCTGATCCTCCTCCGATTCCTTGTTGGGATGGATTTAATGTTGAAATTTCAAAATAACCATTGCTTACTCCACCCCATCCCCAATTGATGTGGAAAAGATTGTTGGAATCATAGCCGTCGCATACAAAGGCATGCGCAGAACTACTACTCTGCGCAGAAATATAAACCGGTCGGTTATTATTTAATTCTTCTTTTACTAGGTTCATCCATTCCTGGCTGGTATAAAACATTCTATCATGGAACTGAAGGTTAGGATCGTAATCAAAGAAATTAATCAGTGCTTCCGGGACACTTTCAGAAAGGGCTCCGCTTGCCTGAGATGTATAGTCCATTTCTACAGCAACTCCACAATCGTACATGAGTCTGGCTACTGCATTTATTTCTTTATCTGTACTATTATTTGAATATCTTTCCGTCATGCTTTCCCAATCATAAATAGATTTGGAAAAATCAACGGATAAATTAATTCTATTTGTACGTGTCCTGTATTTTTTTTCACCCTTGCCTTGTTGAGGCCATTTATGGTAACGCATTATTTGCGCCATCGCTGTTGCAACACATCCAGTAACAGCTTTGCCCGATTTATCTACCGGACAGAGGCTATTGTAAGGACTATCCTGGTTCCATGCAATTTGCCCTAGTAAAGGCTCAATATTTTCCTTGTACTTTTTATCTCTGGAAAGAAAATCATAAGGATACTGTATTTTATTATTATCTTCTTTAATTATTAATTTGATTTCTTCTTCATAGCGGTTTAATAAATATTTTAAATTGTCCGGTAAATTTTCAGGATCATAATTACCTCTATCAGAATAACCTAATACCGTCTTAACTTTATCATCTCCGGATATAATGATAAATCCTTCTTCATTTGTTTTGTTGAAGATATAATAATAGGTGTTATCACTTTGTCCTCTCAACTGTATGTCTTTGCTGGTGTATACAAGTGATAAATCAAAATCATTATTAGTTCTCATTCTACTATTCTTTTGTTTTTGGTAGAATTCTTTAGCTAATAAAAGAGCTGTTTCCTGATCAATGGGTTTAGAGAATAGAGATTGGCTAACAATTGCGATAATGGAAAGAATAAGTACTTTTTTTATCATAGCATCATATATTTATATAAAGTTAGTTTTAGTATCAGACAAATATATGAAAATAATTTGCATTTAATTAATTAAATATACTGAAAAGTTAAAAGAATTATTCCGATAATTAGTTTCTGAAAAACCAATAATTTATTTTATGATCTAGGAGATGGTTACTGGGATTTTACCTGTTATTTTCGGATTAATACAAAATTTTCAGGAGTGTAGTTTTAAAGGTAGATCCCGGATCAAATCCGGGATGCTAAATATCTTATAATGCAATTCTATATTTTGATACAGCTAAATTTTAGAGATTTTATTTACAAGGTTACCCCTGTTTTAAATATCGCAATCTCCCTGTATCCTTTCTTTTCATTATTTACAAGTTCTCCACTGGCAACTTTAATAATATAATCGATAAAACGCTCACATGTTTTTTCCATGGATTCATTTTCAAGGATTACGCCGGCATTAAAATCAATCCACCCCGGCTTGTTTTTAGCAAGAGTTGAATTTGTTGATATTTTCATGGTAGGTACAAATGTACCGAATGGAGTTCCACGTCCGGTTGTAAATAACACTATGTGGCAGCCACAGGAGGCTAACGCAGTAGACGCAACAAGATCATTACCCGGAGCTGAAAGTAAACTCAAGCCTTTCACTTTTAAACGTTCTCCATAAGGTAATACTCCGGAAACATAGCTTTTCCCACATTTTTGTGTACATCCCAAAGCTTTTTCTTCCAACGTAGATATACCGCCTGCCTTATTTCCCGGAGAGGGGTTTTCACCTACAGACTCACCATGAGATAAGAAATATTGCTTAAAATCATTGATCAGATGAACTGTTTGATCAAATAATCCCGTACTCTCACAACGGTTCATTAAAATGGTTTCTGCGCCAAACATTTCCGGAACTTCGGTTAATACGGAAGTTCCACCTTGTGCAATTAAGAAATCTGAAAACATACCCAATAGCGGATTAGCGGTAATACCGGAGAAACCGTCAGACCCTCCACATTTCAACCCTACACGAAGTTCTGATAAAGGAACATCTATTCTTGTATCCTTACTAGCTTTTGTATACAGATCGCGTAAGATCTTCATTCCCTCTTCAAATTCATCTCCTACTTTTTGAGTTACCATAAAGGTAACTCTATCTTTATCATAATCTCCGATAAACTGTTCAAATACATCCGGCTGATTATTTTCACATCCTAGCCCCACTACTAAAACAGCTCCGGCATTCGGATGCAATACCATATCACGGAGTATTTTCTTGGTATTCTCATGATCATCCCCAAGCTGTGAACAACCATAATTATGGGGATAAGCAACAATGGCATCTACGCCTTTTCCATTAGTTTCCCTTCTTAATGCATCTGCCAATTGTCCGGCAATACCATTTACACAACCTACTGTCGGGATGATCCATATCTCGTTGCGAATACCCACCTCTCCGTTTTTGCGGCGGTATCCTTTGAATGTGAGATCTTCTTTAGGAATATCCAAAGATACTGATACCGGATTATATGTATAATCCAGTAATCCGGCAAGATTTGTTTTTATATTAGAATCATTTACCCAAGCACCTTCTCTGATGTCTGTAATTGTATGCCCTATAGGGTATCCATATTTGATCACATTTTCATCTTTAGAGAAATCTCTTAATGCGATTTTGTGCCCTGCGGGTATATCTTCCAGCAATTCAATAGGAGTATGGTCTACATTAATAATTTCACCGGCTTTCAAGTCTACAATAGCAACTGCTACATTATCAGCAGGATTAATTTTAAGATACTTGGTTTCCATTCTTTTATATGTATATGTTGAATTATTAGTATTGGACAATTATGCTTATCGTTGCAATTTTAAATAAAAGTCGATCGTTTCTTTTGTAATCAGATCTATAGGCATGTAATTAATATAGGTTACATCTTTTTTGAAAATAAGGTGGTCACAAAATGCTTTTATACCATTATAACCTTGTATTTCCGGTTGCTGGGCTATAAGGAAAGTTACATACCCTGCTTTTAGAGAAGCAACATTTCTTTCAAGTAAGTCATAACCAACCAATCCGAAATTATTAATATTCCTGTTCTGTAGATATTCTCCTACTACATATACTTTTGAATTGAAAGTAATGCCACAGGTTAATTCCGGATGCTTATAAAAGAATTCATCCAACATTTTGTTGTCTTGCTCCGGTTTTTTGGCATGAAGATTTAATTCCAGTATTTTACAGTCCGGATAATGTTCTTCCATATATTGCTTAAATCCGATTTCCCTGTTTTCCTGTTGGTTAGAACCGACAATACCATCATTAATTTTACGGAAAATAACGACCTCTTTTTTATTTTCGGCAATCATCATAAGCATTCTTGCGGCAAAATATCCGCTGTGTTTGGAGTGTTGCCCGAAAAATGCTAAAGACGGAGAATCCGGAATATTTGAGTCTATATATATATAAGGTATAGTCAGAGCCTTTAATTTATCAATAAACTTTTTAGAGTATTCCGGAGTGGTAGGAGCAAACATAACACCATCAGGGTTTTCCTCCAGTATCTTGTTGCCGGCATCCAGAAATGATTTATAATCATACGGATCATAATAGAAAATTTTTACGGAAATATGAAAGTCCGAATAGTTTTCTACTGCTTCATAAATACCTTTTTCTACAGCTGGCCAATATTCTCCTTTTTGATGTTGGGGAAGAAGGCAGACAAACAAATATTTTTTATTAGATGCCAGGGCACTTGCATACATATTCGGATGATAGTCCAGTTCTTTTAGTATTTCTTCTACGCGTTGCCGACTTACTTCCGATACTCCTGTTCGACCGTGTAATACCCTGTCTACAGTACCTACAGAAACATCAGCCAATCTTGCTATATCTTTAATCCGTATTCTTTCCGGCAGTTTATTCATATAAAATAGCTTCTATTTTAATAGATCGTGCCCGAGCACAATAATAAATTATTTTTTTTCACCACAAATATATAACAATATTTGTAATTACGAAAATTGTTGTATCTTTGTGCACGTACACGATGAGGATGTAAGGAGGATTTTGGAATTACCATATACCTTTATATCAGCCCCTTGTGAGCGAAAACAGACTTTGATTATAAATTGAAACTTAATAATAGTATTTACTAACTGATTTATTTAAAAACACAATTATGGGAAAGAAAGTTGTTACCTTTGGAGAGATCATGTTGCGTCTGGCTACTCCTGGTTATCTAAGATTTTCACAGGCAAAAGAATTCGTTGCTACTTTTGGTGGTGGTGAGGCTAATGTAGCCGTTTCACTTGCTAACTACGGATTAGAAACGGAATTTGTAACCCGCCTTCCTAAAAATGATATTGCCCAATCTTGTGTCATGGATCTTCGTTCTCATAATGTAGGGACCAATGAAATTATTTATGGTGGTGATCGTCTGGGTATTTACTTTCTGGAGACCGGTGCTGTAGCACGTGCTTCCAAGGTTGTTTATGATCGTGCTAACTCTTCAATATCTACTATCGAGCCGGGCATGATCAACTGGAAAGAAGTTTTTAAAGATGCTCAATGGTTCCATTGGACAGGCATTACACCTGCTTTGTCTCAAGGTGCAGCCGATGCTTGTCTTGAAGCAATCAAAGTTGCTAATGAAATGGGTGTAACAGTTTCATGTGACTTAAACTACCGTAAGAATCTCTGGAAGTATGGTAAATCAGCATCAGAGGTGATGCCCTCCTTAGTTGAGGGTTGTGATATCATCCTGGGTAATGAAGAAGATTGTGAAAAAGTATTCGGTATCAAACCGGAAGGTTTTGACGTAACCGCTACAGGTGGTGAAGTTAATGCTGCCGAGTTTGAATCCGTATGTACGCAAATGATGAAAAAATTCCCACGCTGTAAGAAAATGATCGTAACTCTTCGCGGAGCAATTAATGCGAACCATAATACATGGGGTGGCGTTCTTTATTCTGATGGAAGTTTGAAACAATCTCAAAGATACGATATCACTCATATTGTTGATCGCGTAGGTGGTGGTGACTCATTTATGGGTGGATTAATATATGGCCTGATCACTTATACTAATGATGACCAGAAAGCTTTGGATTTTGCTGTAGCTGCTTCTTGCCTGAAACACACTATTTATGGTGACTTTAATCTGGCAACTGTAGCTGAGGTTGAAAATTTGATGAAGGGGGATGGATCGGGACGAGTTTCTAGGTAATTTACCATATACCATTTACTATTTACTATTTGAATGAACTCTAAGGATTTATCAATTAGACTAAAAACAGTTTGTTATTCGAATAATTAAGTTAGTTGATAAAATTCCAAATACTGCAGCAGGGCGTGTAATCGCTAATCAGGTAGTTCGTTCAGGTACTTCTCCCGGTGCTAATTATCGGGCAGCTTTATTGGGAAAATCAGATAAAGACTTTCTAAATAAATTAAAGATTGTAGAAGAGGAGTTAGATGAGACAGCCTATTGGTTGGAACTTATAATGGAATTGGAAATGGTAAAACCGGAATTATTAAAAGACTTATATAATGAAAATAAAGAGCTTTTACGTATAATGGTAAGTACAATAATAACCATAAAGAAAAAGCTTAATGAAAAATAAATGGTAAATCGTAAATAAAAATATGGCTAGATTTAACAAACTTCAGGTTCTTAACACAATGTCTGCTACGGGAATGGTTCCTGTATTTTATCACAAAGATGTTGAAGTAGCAAAGGATGTAGTTAAGGCATGCTATGATGGTGGTGTGCGTGCATTTGAGTTTACCAATCGTGGTGATTTCGCGCAAGAGGTGTTTGCAGAGCTGGTGAAATGGGCTGCAAAAGAATGCCCGGATTTGATTTTGGGTATAGGTTCTGTTGTAGACCCGGCTACTGCTGCTATGTATATTCAATTGGGTGCAAACTTTATTGTAGGCCCATTGTTTAATCCTGAAATAGCAAAGATATGTAACCGCCGTCTTATACCTTACACTCCGGGCTGCGGATCGGTATCGGAAATAGGATTTGCACAAGAAGTAGGTTGCGATTTGTGTAAAGTATTCCCTGCGGGAAATGTAGGCGGACCTTCTTTTGTGAAGAATGTAAAAGCTCCGATGCCATGGTCTATGTTGATGGTAACTGGTGGTGTAGAGCCTACGAAAGAAAATCTGACAGCGTGGATAAAAGCCGGTGTAACTTGTGTAGGTATGGGGTCTAATCTTTTCCCAAGCGACATTGTTGCGGCTAAAGACTGGGGATGGATTATAGCCAAATGCAAAGAAGCGCTGGGTTATATAGAAGAAGCAAGAAAATAATATAAGAAACTGTTTTGAATTTTATTCTGAGATAAATTGGTTTTTCCATAAAAATCAAAACAGTTTCTAATACAGATAATGGCTTAGTGATAAGCTGCACGGATATGCCTGCATAGATATAAGGGTTAGTTAGTAACAGGCATATTCATCATTTTGTTTAAAGGTGTTTTAAAGGTGTGATCCATCGGAAGCGGCTGTGTTAGTGAGGCCGTTTTCGGTGGTTTGCTTTCTTATTAAAATGAAACACTGATTCCCATATTGAACCAGCTATTGCCTAAACTTTTTAAAACTTTCCCACCGATAGAGTAGGGGGTATAGTGATACTCTGCAAAGAAGCCAACCATTTTATAACGCAAATTTATCCCGCCAAAAGCATCAAGTGTTTCTACAGCGCGATATGAGGTACCTTCATCCGTATCATATTCAATATCAGTTTGAAGTGCACTAACTCCAAATCCCAAATACGGATTTATATATATATTTTCGGCTAACTTATGCTGATATCTTAAACGGGCGTTTAGGCCAAACATCAAATTTGACTTAGTGTCATATATCTCTTTTCCGCGGTAATATTCAAAATATGATTTCTTTACTGGGAACGCCAATGATACACCCAAGTCTATAGCAAGATTGCGTTTTATAGGATAACCGGCATATAATTCAATACAGGGAGCCCATTTGAATACATTGGTCAGACCTCCTATAGGTATCACTCCTCCGGCTTTTACTCCTCCTATGTTGATATCATCTTTATTCTTTTCCCGTCTTTCAGGCAGGTCTTCATATTCAGGAATATCAAATTCATTAAAAGCATCTTCCGGTAACTTTGGTACACTCATTATCTGTTGCAGCAACGAAGGCAGTTCGTAATCATGCCTGTTATACCCGTAATGACTGAGTATACAACTCACGTATCTTCCCCTCACTTCCTGTGCCACATAATATACAATTAGGGGATAATCTTCGTATCTGGATTGGGTCATATAGACTACACGTAATGCCGTGGTAGGAATGTCTTCAAATACTATCTCTATTTCATCATCAGCCAGAATAATTAAATTTTCATTATCATTTGCCTTTATACGCATATTAATGTCGGAAAATGCACTATCAAAATCCGAGAATTCAGACCAGCTAATCTGCCCGCCATAGCAATAAAGGTTATGAGGCCCTTTCCATTTGCACGCACTTCCCAATTCAATTTCTCTTCCTGCAAAAGATATGGTACTTGCTGTCCAGTCATCGGTTATATAATCTTTCAATCCGTTTTTTAAATATTTGTCCAGGATTTCCTTTTCCAGTATGGTATCACGTTGATTGAGCGTTTGAAAAAATATAACGGTTATTTCTTTTTCCGATTTTTTCAGCAGGAAGCATATCTGGTTTGCTTTTACATAAGGCTTGCCTTTTATATTGGATTCCGCTTCTATAATCTTATTTGCCACAGGAAGAGAAGGCTCAAAATATTCGGCCTGTATGGTTTGGAGTTCATATTTCTTTTTAATGGAATTAATTGTTTTTTCTTTTGCCAGGTCTCCTTTGAATGTGCCGATATTAATTTCATATCCACAGATTTCCAAAAGGATTTTTCCTTTATCATTAATTAATCCATGCATATTTGACAGATCGTAAGTTTGTGAATATGTATACGAAAAGCAGATAAAAAGTAACCCGGTTATAAGCCAAAATCTCATCATAATAAAAGTATATGGTTGAGTTTCAAATATAAGTATTTTTATTAAAACCTTTATATTGTTTAATTAAGAATCTGTTAAAAAGGATATTATAGACGTCCTGTCATTCCGGGCTTGATCCGGAATCTTCCAATAGAATTATTTCAGGATGCAGGCCCCGAATCAAATTCGGAATACAAATACACTTTTGCAACTTCTTAAATAAAAGACATATTGTTGTGTTATTGAACTATAATAATTTGTATTTGTCAGTTTAAATAGTTATATTTACGAAAGCAAAATTAAGTATTTATTTATATGAATCCACCTGTAAGACTATATAATGTGAATACTGAGATTGCCGAAAAAGTATTCTCCGCTGTTAAAGAGTTTAACCGTGGTCGACGAACTGACATTGGATATTATGCCCTTAGCGTAGCTACGGAATATCGTTCTTCTTATGGAATCTGGAGGATATTTAATGAAGATAGTACTCCATTATTTATTGCTCCGTTGGCAATAACTATCGAAGATGCAGTAAGGCGTGCAATGAATTATTTGCAAAATTGTAATATCTATTTAAATATATTGGATAATAGTTATTTTGAACCCTATTACGGGATGGCGGATGAGATTATTCCTTTTGGTAAATATCAGGGTAAGAGACTTTCGGATGTTTATTATATCGATCCGAGCTACATACTTTGGATAGCTAATAAATTTGAGGCCAGAAGCCGGAAAGATGAGAGGTTGGTTGAGTTGGCAAAAGGATTCCGTACTGTCTATTTTGAGACCGTAATCCAAAAAAAGAATATTGCAGCGGCAAGCCGTTATATCGGCAAAAAAGGGGAGAAGCTGACGGATATGCAATTAACAGTGTTATATGTACGTTTTCAAGTAGATCCTTATAAAGATAATTTTTATGTAAATCAGCATGTTGTTGCAGTCGATGTAGATGGCAACCGTTTCTCTTTTGTCGTAAAAGCAAGTGGTAAGAGTCTTGCTCCGGATATACTAAGTTGTTATTCTAAAAAGATCTCCGTAAAGCAAAGTTTATTTTTAAAATCGGCTAAGGTTCTGTCTCATTATGATAGCCGTGGAATACATTATACAAGGTTGGGGTATGTGAAGTATTCAAATCAGTTGGGAAGATATTAAAAACAAACGTTTAGGCGCAAAAGCCCCCGGAATTATAATTTAGGGAACACCCTAAATTTAAAAGTAAAATATCTGATAATAAAAATGAGAGTACTTATGTCAGGCACTCTCATTTTTAGCTAATCTCAAATTTAAACAAACTACATTTAAAACGTGTTATCGTGCTTTATTCTATTTCTGATTCTAATACTTCAATTAATCTTCCTGCATAAACAGAAGGGAATGTATCGGTCTGGTTTACATGAGTTGACGGATATATACCGGCTTCAATCTCCGCATCGAGTAATAAACCCGGATATTTCTGGTCGACAATATCTATAAACATCCACCGTACTATTTCGTGCTCATATAACATATATTTATCCAGCAGTAAATAATATACGTAAGGTGAAGTTGAAGTTTTAAAAAAGTTTCTCAATTCTTTATATTCAGGTTCTTCCAGATATATATAAGGATTTTCAACAACTCCCATTCTTTCGGAGTTGCACATCTCTATAACATCTGTATAAAGTTGGTTGAATTCTTTCTTGTCATTGCTGCTGACAAAATCAATTCCTTTTCTGATCTGTCCTTTGATTTCCTGGTTAACAGGATATCTGTATCCGTCCTGGTAATCGTCTTCTCCACTGCAAGCACACAATAATAGTACTGCAATAAAAAAGAAACCTCCGCTTATGATTGATATTAATTTGTTTTTCATTCTGTCCAAAATCATAAATAAAAATTGCTTTATAAATATAAATGCAATATTAACCAAAATATTGCATCAAATTTGAAAAATATTTTAGAGCCTGTTTAAAATTAATTAAAAAAATGCTAAAGGGCTTCTATAAACCTTGTTGATGCATTTTTTTTGAAATGCTTAAACAAAAGAGAAAATATGTATCCGACAGACATTCCAGAAACCTAGTGGCAATATATAGAAAAAGTTCTTATGCCCCAAGAAAGAAGACGAAAACATGAATTGAAAGAGATATGGAATGGTCTATTTTATTTAGTAAGAACAGACTGTCAATGGTGTATGTTGCCTAAAGAATACTCCAAACGGGAGCTTGTCTATTACTATTTCCGCAAATGGTCAGATATGCAAGAGTTTGATCTGTTATTGAGCAACTTACGGGAATCAGTCAGGTTGATGCGTGTTCTTAAAGAGCTATGTTCTTCCGTTAAGACGATTATAGCAGATGGGGGTTACAGAGGCGAATTAACCGAAAATACCAGAAACACATTTGGTTATGTTTTACAAGTAGTAATCAGTAGCTACAGCAAACATGGTTTCAAACCAATAAAGAAACGATGGGTAATTGAGCGAACTTTTGCCTGGTTCGACTATAACCAAAGATTGTGTCGTAATTACTAAACAACATTTGACTCAGCTGAAGAGATGGTCAAAATTGCATCTATAAAATTATTACTAAATAAAATTTGAGCAGAATCTTAATAATATGAACTTCTTGAATCCTGTTTTTTCTCTTCTTTTTAATGGCTGATTATACTTTTTATATAATGGGCAAAAAAGTAAACATTTAGAGCGAATCTGTGTTATATATATATATAAT